>Ga0209292_1002368_pt1 | contig 21724 bp, 20 predicted proteins | sample GOMGulsemesocosm_2_FD_184634 | JGI IMG/M metagenome (GOLD analysis project Ga0209292, IMG submission 184634) | Methane-oxidizing microbial communities from mesocosms in the Gulf of Mexico - GOM9C Gulf of Mexico (SPAdes) (version 2) | ecosystem: Environmental > Aquatic > Marine > Cold seeps... | reverse complement strand
GCTGTTTTTGCTCAATAAGCTGTGCGTTGGTTAGTTGCTTATTAATCAAAAAATCTATTGATTCAACATATTGCTTAGCCTTGAGCCATTCCTGTCGGCGTGCGTCTACCGCTAAAGATGCGCGAGCGATGACATCCCGTTGCTGCCCTATCGATTGATCGATCTTGGCTAAGAAGTTTTGTAATAAAATCAATTTGTTGGCACTCACTGCGACGCTAGCATCCGGTTGCATTTGTCGCAAATAATCCGATTTATACTCGCTTAACGATTGCAGTTGCATTTTCATATTAGCCAGCTGTTGTTGCGCGCTACTAAACTGACGCAGCGCCGCTTGCTCTTTCTGCTGCGCCATATTTTTGACAATTTGAAGTTGCTTAATGTCGGCCATTATTGCAACGCCTCGCCAAGTTGGGACAATGAGACCAGCGATTCATCATATGGATGAGACTCTTTCATGGTTTGTTGGCAGAAAGCCTCGATCACCGGATAAAACTGAATAGCCTTGTCGACCTTGGGGTCGGCACCGGCGACATAGGCACCAATTGAAATGAGATCTTTGTTCTGTTGGTATAGCGAATAGTTTTGTTTAACGATTCGTGCATAGTTCATATGCTGCTCACTAACGACCATCGGCATTACACGTGAGATAGATGCTTCGATATCGATGGCTGGGTAGTGACCAGACTCGGCTAATTTTCTCGATAATACGATGTGACCATCGAGGATCGCACGCGAGGCATCGGCTATGGGATCTTGTAAGTCATCGCCTTCGGTAAGTACCGTATAAAATGCGGTGATCGAGCCCTGACCGTCACTGCCATTACCTGCTCGCTCGACCAATTGAGGTAACTTAGCAAATACCGATGGCGGATAACCCTTGGTTGCTGGCGGCTCACCAATAGCGAGTGCTATTTCGCGCTGCGCTTGGGCAAAACGGGTTAATGAATCCATAAGCAGCAGCACTTCCATGCCTTGGTCACGAAAATATTCGGCGATTGCTACCGATGTTTCACAGGCTTTAAGACGCATCAGTGGCGATGTATCGGCTGGTGCAGCCACCACGACAGAACGCTTACGCCCGTGCTCACCTAATATTTCTTCAATAAACTCTTTCACTTCGCGGCCACGCTCACCAACCAGCCCAACGACAATCACATCGGCAGCAGTGCCACGGGTCATCATGCCAAGTAATACACTCTTACCGACACCTGAGCCCGCAAACAAACCCATACGTTGACCTTTACCCACCGTTAGTAAGGTATTTATCGCCCGGATCCCAACATCCAGAGGCTGCTCAATCGGCCGCCTAGCGAGCGGGTTAATCGGTTTCGCTTTGACGCTGATATGATGCTTTGTTTTAATTGGACCTAAAGAATCGAGTGGGTTACCGATGCCATCGATGACACGGCCGAGCAAATCTAAACCGACCGGTAAGCCTTTTTGCTTGGTAATAGGTTCTACTCGCGCGCCAGGCAATACACCATGAATTTCTTCGCTGGGCATTAGGTATAATATATCATCACTAAAACCAACAACTTCGGCGGTAATATTACCGCTTAATGTCTCAACTTTGCATTGGCTACCCACCGGCGCTCGGCAACCGACTGCTTCCATCGTTAGTCCAACAACGCGCTTGAGTTTGCCTGACATGACCGGTTGAAACTGATTGACTTGTTTCGTGTAAGCATCGATTTGCTTGGACCAATCTGGCGATTTCATCTTAATTTTCTTCATCGCTAGGATTAGGGGCATTATTGGCATCTAGCTCAACAGGTTGAGCTGTTTGCGCCAATTGATCATCGCTAGATCGCAACGTTTGTGGACGCTCCTGGCCCAAAAGATCGTCAAATACCTGGGCACTACGGCTGGCTAAATCAAACGACACCGAACTCGCACTCGATTCAACCAAGCAGTCGCCCTGATTAATCGACGGCTGGGGGGTAAAACTAAGTTGATGTTGGTCACGCGCCTGCTGATCCCACATCACACTTATCTGCTCAAAATCAATCGGGTTAAGGGCCACATTGATCGGGCTGCCTTTACCTAATAGATTAATACCTTGGCCGATGGCATGATGGAGTGGTTCAATATTTTGACTGATCTCGGTGTGAATAACTTTCTTGGCCAAGGTTAAGGATAAATTAACCAGTGCCAGCTCAATCTGCTCATGTTGCTGTGCCAGTGGCGCTGATAGTTGACTCAACAGCGATTCTAATAAGGCCAGTTTCTGATCGACTAGCGTCTGAGCCTGCGCTAATCCCTGTTCTGTACCCGTTGTGATTCCTTGTTCAATCCCCTGACTGTAGCCTTCTTCATACCCCTGAGCGAGACCTTTCTCTTTGCCCTTCGCAAGCCCTTGTTCAAAGCCCTGCTCTTGAGCCTGCTCGGTAATTTCGTGGAGCTGTGTGGCAGAGAGTGGTGCAGGCGAATGTTCAACGTCTTCAACCGCCACTTCACTTTGACTAACTATGCGTTTTTCTTTATTTTTCTGGAGCTGCGCGACGCTCATGCCAAAGGCATTGGTTCGCTGTTGATCCACTTTTTTTGCCACATCCGGAGCGTACCAGCGTTGTAATAGTTCTAACTCTTGCTCGGTCGGTTTATACGTTCCGTCAATGGCCATCCAATTTACCTTTTTTGTCTTCTTGCTAAATGCTTGTTATTTTATCTTAGGCTATAAGAACTCATCGCCACCGCCGCCGCCGAGCATAATCTCACCAGAATCGGCTAAGCGTGTTGCCACTGCCAGTATTTCTTTTTGCGCGACTTCCACTTCACTAACTCGGATTGGGCCCATGGCTTCAAGATCGTCCACCAACATCTCGGCAGCACGTTTAGACATGTTATTAAGGAATTTATCTTTAAGGGCTTCGTCGGCACCTTTAAGCGCTTTCATTAAGTCATCAGTTTGCACATCGCGCAATATCGCCTGAACACCTCGATCATCAACATCGATAAGGTTTTCAAACACAAACATTAGATCTTGGAGTTTCTGCGCCATTTCTTCATCGGTATCACGAATAGAGTCCATTAACTGGCCCTCTACGCTATTATCAAGATAGTTCATGATATTAGCAGCAGATTTCAAGCCGCCCATTTTCGCCGCTTGTGCACCAGCCTGTCCGGCAAATTGTTTCTCCATGATATCATTAAGTTCTTGCAATGCTGCTGGCTGCACTTCTTCGAGATTAGCGATACGCATCATCAGATCTAAACGGATTTTTTCTGGGAACTGCGACATGATTTCTGCCGATTGTTCAGGATCAAGATAAGATAATACGATGGTTTGAATCTGTGGGTGCTCACTAATGATAATGTTAGCCACCTGACGTGCGTCCATCCATTTAAGTGACTCAAGACCCTTAGCGCTGCCACCGAGAATGATTTGATCGATAATGTTCGATGCCTTATCTTCTCCTAGCGCTTCAATCAATGCCTTTCTGATAAAGTCTTCTGAGTTGAGTCCTATCGCTGACAAGTCTTGGATATCATCGAGAAATAACCGCAACACAGCTTGTACCTTAGCGGGCGTAAAGTCACTCAACCTTGCCATCGCTTGACCCACATATTGTACTTCTTTAGGCTCCAAGGATTTTAAGATACTTGCTGCATCACTTTCTTTAAGACTGAGCAACAATAACGCGGTCCGCTCAAGCCCAGTCAATGTGGTGACATCAAACTCGTCTTTTTCTTTATCTTCTATTTGCTCTGCTTCAGCCATGGTAAAAACCGTTATTTAAGGGTTGTCGTGTGCTAACCAGTTTTTAACTACCTGGACCGCAAGGTCCGGTTCGTTAGAAACTAGCGCTCGTACTGCGCGCAATAAATCATCATCTTTATGTAGATCTGGTATCTTTATCGACCCATCATCGGCATAAGAGTATTCATTGTCGGAGGCGGCCAACATATCCACCGTGTCAGCGGCAAACTGATCGTCAAAGTCGGCAAGCTCGTCTTCATTAACAGCATCAAGTTCATCTTCTTGGTCAGGGTAAATCAAACGATTTAGCATCGGGCGGACTAGGAAGATGATAATCGCGATAATCACTAGCGCCCCTAGCGCCATCTTCACTAAACGCGAAAACCAAGCCTGCTCCCACATTGGCTGCTCGGCAATCTCATCGAAAGACTCCTTATGAAATGGTAAAGTAACCACTTCTAAGACATCGCCACGCGCGCTGTTATAACCAATACTGCCTTGAAGTAAACGCCGGATATTGTCTAATTCAGCTTGCACTCGCGGGCTGCTAACCGGCTCGCCACCATCGGCACCAGGCGCTACAGTGTGATCAAGTGCGACCGATACACTAAGGCGTTTAATCATGCCCACTTGCTGACGAATATGGCTAATGGTGGTATCGAGCTCGTAATTTCGGGTCGACTCCTTTTGGAACCGGCCGTTTTTTGTGCTAGTTGATTGACCTACTTTGTCAGGATCTATCTGTGCCGGTATATCAGACTCCATCGGTGGTTGGTTCGATAATGCGCCAACCACGCCGCTAACGATATTACCGATGTTATTATTCTCAAACGTTTTCTCACTGCGCACAGACGGTAAATCTGAATTATAGCTTTGCTGGGTTTCTTCGACTGAAGTAAAGTCCATGGTGACATCGACCTGCGCGGTGTAATTACCAATGCCGACTACCGGGATTAAAATTGAATCTATTTTGGCTAAGTAGTCCGACTCTTGTTTCTTTTCTTGCTCAAATTCTTTGCGGTTACGGATACTGGCAGGATCTTCGTTGCCAGACTTAAGGGCACGACCATTTTGATCGGCAATAGAAACACGACCCGGGGTTAAGTCTGATACCGCCGATGACACAATATCAACAATGGCATCGATTTCTTCTTGGCCTAGTTGCCGACCACGATTTAGGGTAACTACTACGGTCGCACTCGGTTTTTTCTCACGTCGTGAGAACACATTTTCTTTAGGAATGGCCAGCAACACTTTAGCGCGGGCGACATTTTGTAATTCTGCGATGGCTGAGGCCAATTGACGTTCACGGCTATGCTTTAAACGTTCACGCTCTAATCGCTGAGAAACGCCAAAACCCATGTCCTGCATTAATATATCATCACCATTAGATGGTGCGGTTGACATACCTGCGCGTTTTAGCGCTAACCTGACGGCCTGATAAGAATCTTCGGCAATTAGGATATTATTGCCTTCTATTTTATATTCAAAGTCTTTATTTTGATCAAGAAAATCTAAGGTCTGTACAAATTCATCAGTATTCATCTTACCCAATGGACGATATTCTGGCTCTTGAGCCCAATATACGACCATCACCGCAATGACTAGACAGGCAGCAAGTGCAATAATCATCATCACCTGACGCAAGGTTTCACCGCCACCTAAGGATTCAAAAACCCCAGATTTTTGTTCGCTATCGTCTGAAGAGGCCCCCGTTGCAATTGCATTTGCATCGGCGCCTACCATCATCTCTGTCGAATCACTTGCTTGTGCCACTGTGTACCCTTTTTCATCATTATTGTTGTTGGCCCCCTTGCTAGTTCAAAGCGACTAGTTTGGCGCCCGCTATAATGTCATATTATTAAACTACTTTACATGCTTGGCGCTAATTAAACAGGCATATTCATAATTTCTTTATAGGCTTCAACAAATTTATTACGTACTTCTACGGTCGCAGAAAAAGCCACACTCGATTTTTGCGATGCGATCATCGCATCTGAAATGCTAACGCTGCGATCGCCCATCTCAACGGCGGTCTGTAAATCTTTGGAATGCATTTGTATTTGGTTGACGTTATCTACTGCACTCTTGAGCATCGACGAGAAGTCACTGCCATTAACTTGACTACTGCGCACACCTTCTAAGCTAGGTGTGTTCATTTGCGTTTTACTAATCATGCTTTGCATGTCGTTAAACATTGAGCTTGCGTTAATATTCATCTTTATTATCCTTTGACATAAAATTGACGAATGAGGTAAAAACGTCCTAATTATTTAATACAAAGCAAAAAGCCTGCCAAGTCTCCTTGGCAGGCTTTTTGAATCTATCAAAAGAGACTAGATCGGTAATTGCACACCCATGTCACGGATCTTAGCTAATTTGTAACGTAGCGTGCGTGGGCTAATGCCCAACTTTTCGGCCACCGCTTTGCGTGAGCCATTACACGCGGCTAACGTATCGATGATGATTTGGTTTTCTTGTTGCTTTAACTCATTACCTAACATATCACCACCAAGCGTTGCTGCTTCTGCCGTCATTGGCTGCGCTGAGTCAATGGGATTGAGCTGGGGCTGTGCCGCGTCGAGTAAATGTTCAATAATAATATCCTGTGCAGTTATCTCCTGACCACTGCATAAGATCAATGATCGCTGCATTACATTATCGAGTTCACGCACGTTACCGGGCCAATCGTGACGCTGTAACATCAATTTAGCATCCACCGACAAATTCGGCACTAACTGCCCTTGCTTAACATGACGGGCTAATAAGTGCTCGCACAAAGGTAGAATATCACCTGGGCGTTCTCTTAGAGGCATCCAGTTGAGTGGAAATACATTAAGACGATAATACAAATCTTCGCGGAACGTTTTATTGGCAACAGCCTGACGTAAGTCTCGATTTGAGGTAGCCAATACACGCACATCAAGCTTAATCGTTTTACGCGAGCCTAAGCGCTCCACTTCCTTTTCTTGCAATACCCGTAATAGTTTGGCCTGCAGGCTAATGTCCATTTCGGTAATTTCATCGAGTAAAATAGTACCACCCTGTGCCTGTTCAAACTTACCAGGACAGGCTTGCAATGCACCGGTGAAGGCACCCTTCTCATAACCAAACAGGGTTGATTCAAGCATATTCTCAGGAATAGCCGCACAGTTTATCGCCACAAATGGTTTATCGCAGCGACTCGAATGTTTATGAATATATTGACTGAGTACTTCTTTACCCGAGCCTGACGGTCCATTAATCATCACCGACGCGTCACTTTGTGCCACTTTTTTTGCTAACGCCAGCAACTTGCGCGACTTTTCATCGCCAACCACAGGATCGGATCCCGTAATCACCGGCACCGGCATATAACGACTAACTAGGTTAAGTAGCACCTCGGGGGCAAATGGCTTGGCCATGTAATCCGACGCGCCTTCACGCATTGCGCTCACTGCATCGTCAATGGTGGCATAGGCTGTCATTAGCAACATCGGTAAATCAGGCTGTTTAACTTTAATACTGCGCAACAACGCCAAGCCGGACATGCCGCCCATTTGCACATCTGATACCACCAATGCCACCTTAGTGGTTTTTAGGGTTAACAGCGCCTCTTCGCCACTTTCACACTCAACACACTCATAGCCACCGAGTATTAAGGTATCGACCAGCGCTTCTCGCAGACCGGCGTCATCTTCAACAACCAATATTTTATTATTTTCCATGAGTTAAATCTCCTAATAACCACGCCGCTAATGATTCGTTAAAATGTTGTTGATAATTGCTCATCAATGAGCCCCCATCGCATGTTTCATCACCAATGCAGCTTCCCGCTGTAGCGGTAAAATAATTGAAAAATTAGAGCCCTTGCCCATCTGTGAGACGAGGCTCAACTTACCGTTATGTGATTTAGCCACCGACTGCACCACCGCTAAGCCCAAGCCAGTCCCTTGACTTTTGGTGGTGTAAAATGGTTCAAATATCTTCTTTTGCAACGTTATACTAATACCTGGTCCATTATCGACCAATGATATTTCAACCTCATTGTCACCGAAACGTCTGGCGACCAAATGCATCAGCAACCCTGAGGGCTTGGCTTGAATGGCATTTTGGATCAAATTGGTAATAGCACCACTTAGCGCGCTACGATTACCTAAAATAAGCAAATCAGGATCGGGTAAGGTCACCAGTAACTTTGCCTGATGTTGCATCAGCATCGTTTCACTTGACGCCTTAACTTCACTCAATATTTCTTGTAGCGATAACTCGGTGGCCAATTGACCGTTATCACTACGGGCAAACATCAACATGTCGTTTACCTGCCCCTCTAAATCCTTTAAACGTGCCATTAACTTGTCATGAAAGCGCTCTTTGGAGGCTTCTGGCATTGCATTACTCTTGAGGTTCGCCGCATAAAGCATCGCGGCTGACAAGGGGGTGCGCACCTGATGAGCCAATGAGGCAACCATCTTGCCCAAGGCCGATAGACGCTGCATGTGCGCCATGTTCTTTTGCAATTGCCGCGTTTCAGTTAGATCGGTTAATAAGATAAGTTGACCTGCTTCCGGGGCAAGCGATGAGGTTGCAATTTTAAGTCGACGTCCATCTTTTAGCGATACCTCATGACCATCATCGGCACGAGGCTCAAAGGCATGGTTAATCACCGCGGACCAGCGTTTGCCGACAATGTTATGGCCGAACAAACTCGTCGCTAGGCGATTGGCTTCTTCTACGACACCATTACCATCGAGAATAATTACACCAGATGGCAGAATGTCAACGAGATGAGCAAGGCGATTCTTTGACACCTTACTATCAGTCGATTCTACAGCAGCACGTTGTTGGGCCATGGGCACCTCGTCAATATTTTGTCTAACACGATTACCAACGAGTAATGCACTTAACGTGCCAAAAATAACACCTTGTTTTAGCTATAAAAAAACCTGCTTTCGCAGGTTTTCTATGTTTAACATAAGAGAAAAAGACTTAACCGTCTTTGGACATCCCGTATTTTCTCATCTTCTCCACTAACGTGGTGCGGCGCATACCTAATACTTCGGCGGCACGTGAAACAACGTAATCTTGCTGCTCTAGGGCCTGACCAATTAAATCAATCTCTAATTCCGACAGCATCTCTTTAAGATTAACCCCCTCCGCCGGCAGCTCAGTCATCAAATTGCGCTCGGGCACTTCGATCTCTTCTTCGCCACTAAAGATCGCTGCGAAAGCATCTTGCTCTTGCAGCTCTTCGGGATAATCAGGTTGAAATTCTGGCACATCAAGGTGACGATACTTAATCGGTAAATCATTGACATCAATCAGGCTATTAGGGAAGAGAATAGTTAGGCGCTCCACTAAGTTACTCAACTCTCGTACATTGCCTAGCCAGTCATGGAGCATTAATGATTCCATGCAGCGCTGCGTAAAGCGAATACTACTGCTATAGGCTGACTGCATCCGGGTTATTAACTCTTGCAATAACAACGGAATATCACCTTTACGCTCGCGCAGTGCTGGCATTTCAATCGGAAAAACGTTTAAGCGATAGTACAAATCTTCACGAAACTTGCCATCCTTAATCCGCTCTTCCAACTGCTGATGAGTCGCCGCCACAATTCGTACATCACAGACGATGGTCTTGTTGCCGCCGACTCGCTCAAATGTGCGTTCTTGCAACACACGTAGCAACTTAACCTGCATTGGTTGTGGCATATCACCAATCTCATCGAGGAATAACGTGCCGGCTTCAGCTAGTTCAAAGCGTCCTTTACGCGCGGTAAACGCACCAGTAAAGGCACCTTTTTCATGACCAAACAGCTCACTTTCAAGCAATTCAGGTGGAATAGCGCCACAGTTAACCGGAATAAACGGCCCTTCACGACGTTTAGAATAGTAATGCACATTACGTGCAACCACTTCCTTACCTGTACCCGATTCACCTAACACCAACACATTGGCATCGGTTGAGGCCACTTGTTCAATCAATACCCGTACGTCTTGAATGTTGGCACTGCGCCCCACTAAACTACGAAACAGCATCGACGAAGAGCCAGCAATTGAGCCCTGACCTGGCCGCTTGTTTACAAAATCTTGAGAATTATGAATTTCTTGGGTCAATTGCGCGTAATTAAAAGGCACCTCAATGGAGCCAATATAATTGGCAATCGCATAAATGTCTTGGTTAAGGCTGGTGCCGTAGGTTAAAAACGGCTGCTTAGCATACTGGCTAATAAACTGCACATCGAATCCGACGACATCATCTGCGACGATAACGCTGCGATAAGTCATTTCATTAGTAGCTAGCGCATCGACCAGCGCACTTAAATCACTAAAAGTGGCTACCGACTCACCAATAAATTCTAACACTGTGACTAGCCTGTCTAAGTCTGGGCTATTAGAACTACAAATTAAAATAGAGTCTGAACGTTGCATCTTAAAAAATTACCTTTAAATAAATAATTCCAGTTCCGTGGAATCAACCAACAAAATAGTCAAAGAACTAGCATTTTCTTAATAATCACTATTTTACCTGTTATTATAAAAACTTAGCAATAGTCAATATATTGGCGTTAAAGCTGGCGTTAGTTATTTTAAGCACTTACATCGCGCTAATTGACTTCAATGGCATGATAAGTGCATCTAAATAGTTGTTACAATCACCCCGACATTGAGCGTATAGTAGACACTATAGCCTACGGTTTGATGCTTGTAGCGATTTGATCACCCAAGCGGTCTTTTTTTGGCCAGTTTCGACATCAAGTGTTTGCTGTAATGAACATAAGTATTTATTATTAATGATTAGTTTATCTTTTGGAGCTTTATATGACTCGCCTATCAATTAAAAAATACCGCCAAACGAGTATTAGTAGCAAAGCCGAAGAGAGCCCCTACCAACTCGTACTAGAACTGTTTAAACAGATCCTAGGCAACATAGCCGCCGCCAAAGGTGCCATCGCTCAGGGCAACATCGAGCAGCGCAATAAACTGCTCAACCAAGCCATCACCTTAATTGGCGTCTTAGAAGGTTCATTGGACTTTAAACAAGGCGGCGAAATATCTGACAATTTAGCCTCATTGTATGAATATGCCATTCATCTATTGTTTCAAGCCAATCTCAACAATACCGAAAAAGAACTCGACGAAGCATTGCAAATATTACTTCCACTGCGTAGCGCGTGGGGACAGATCCCGACGGACGAGCAGGACAAAGTGAATTTTAGTGGGTAACTCGATCTGGAATTGATAAAATGTCGAAAAACCTGGTCCAAATAATAAAGCAAGCCATCGAGCTATCTCAGGTATTACTTGAAGGTTTTAACGCTTATTCCACAGCTGACGCCGACGATGAAAAGTTGGCCATCATCATCGAACAATCTAAACAACGTGAGCGATTATTAGCGGCGCTATTTTCCAGCTATGCAAAAGATCAATTAGCTCACTACCCGACTCAGCTCAGTGAAATTGCAAGCCTTGATCAGCAATTATTAGTTGAGGCAAATGCGCTCAAAAACGAGATGGCAAAACGAGTGATCAAACAAAAGAAAAATACCAAGGCTACCAATGCTTATTTGTCGCCATAGTAGAAAAGAATGGCAGGGGTAGACGATGAATATTGCTAACCCTGTTGGAGTCTGGGATTTAATTATCGCATGAGCTATATTCAGGCAGTCCTAGGATTAAGCCTACGACCAAACTTGATGGCTTTACCAAGAAGCGACAGCTAATATCTGACAATTGTATCCAAGAACTTGGCAGTGTCCCTGCTACCAAGCATCGAACGGCGCAGCTCAGTCCATAGGATATGTGCCGTCAAAACAGATCTTCTAAAAAATGGATTTTAAGGCTGCTTATACCAAATGCTCAGCAGCCTTGAGCCAGTGCTATTTCTTTAGCAATTTTCCCTCTGTCGAAACAACGAGTTGTCATAGAGAGTAAAAGCGGTGCTGTCCAATCAAAGACCTGTGAGTCGCTAACCACTTTTCAATAAATAAAGGAATATATTGTTTTAAATAGTCAATCGAAGTCTCCAATCTAGGTTCTGTTATTGATCGACACAGTGTAAATAGCTCATCAAAATCTCGATTTAGTAACTCTTTTTCATTCATTAACAATGTCTTTAAATCCTGTGGAAACACAGTGATGAGCGCATGCACTCTATATTGTCGACTATAATTTAAGCCCATCATTTAAAAAGCTTGCCTAATGCACCTAATGTGGCCAACACAAATCAATAATTAGTTTACTACTTTATGCCTATTGCGCTATTCTACTTAGCATTACAAAAACTTAGCAACAATATTGTTATATTATTATTAGCAACGAATAGCATTCAAATAATAATTTCAACAGTGCTAAGTATGTCACGTGGCTATATAATATAGGAGAATGCATGTTTGATAATAAATCCATTTTAATCACTGGTGGCACAGGCTCTTTCGGCAAAGCTTTCACTAAAATGGTTTTTGAAAAATATTCACCAAAGAAAGTTATTATATTTTCTCGTGATGAACTCAAACAGTTTGAGATGCAGCAGCAATTCGACGACTCCCGAATGCGCTATTTCATCGGTGATGTTCGGGATCCAGAGAGGTTACGTCGAGCCATGCATGGCGTTGATTATGTAATTCATGCAGCGGCATTAAAACAGGTTCCTGCAGCAGAATACAACCCAATGGAATGCATCAAAACCAACATCAATGGTGCTGAAAATGTCATCAATGCTGCGCTAGATACCAGCGTGCAAAAAGTCATTGCGCTATCAACTGACAAAGCAGCTAATCCTATTAATTTGTATGGTGCGACCAAGCTCGCCTCAGATAAGTTATTTGTCGCAGCAAATAATATGGCTGGCGGCTATAACACGAAGTTTTCGGTAGTACGTTACGGCAACGTAGTGGGTTCGAGAGGCTCGGTCGTTCCTTTTTTTCAGAAACTGATTAAAGATGGCGCAACTAGTCTGCCGATAACCCATCCTGATATGACGCGTTTTTGGTTACCTTTAGAACAAGCAATTAGTTTTGTCTTTGACAGTTTTGAGAGAATGCTCGGCGGTGAGTTGTTTGTACCCAAAATTCCCTCGGTTAAAATAACCGAATTGGCAGCGTCTATTGCACCTGGATTACCTCACAAGATAATTGGTATTCGCCCAGGCGAAAAAATGCATGAAATCATGTGCCCAATTGACGATGCTTATCATACCTATGAATTTCCAGATCACTATGTCATCGCACCTTCTATTACCTTTACAGGGCGGACGAACAAATTCAATGAAAATGCTCTTGGCGAAAAAGGGCTGTTAGTAGCCCCTAATTTTGAATACAATTCATCAAACAATAGTAAGTTCCTTTCAATTAAGCAGCTCATTGAACTAAATGAAAACGTAAGTTAATGCTCCCCTATTCTAAACAAAATATTGACGAAGATGATATCAAGGCAGTTACTGATGTGTTGCGATCAGACTACTTAACTCAGGGGCCTGTAGTCACCCAACTTGAAAAGGCGGTTAGTGGATATTGTCAAACAAAATATGCTGTTGCAGTTAATTCTGCTACCTCTGCCCTTCACATTGCTTGCCTTGCACTTGGCGTGTCAAAAAATGATAAAGTATGGACAACGCCCCTTAGTTTTGTCGCTAGCAGTAATTGCGCACTTTATTGCGGAGCTACCATTGATTTTGTCGATGTAGAGCTAAACACTGGCAATATGGACATGGCTAAACTCGCTGAAAAACTTACTTTAGCGAAACAAGAAAACCGCTTACCAAAAGTCATTATTCCTGTTCACCTGTGCGGCTTATCTTGTGACATGGTTGCACTCAATAAATTAGCCCAAACCTATCACTTTAAAATTATCGAAGATGCCAGTCACGCATTAGGTGGCACTTATGACAACTCTCCTATTGGCGGTTGTTCATACAGTGATATCACCGTATTTAGCTTTCATGCAGTAAAGAACATCACAAGTGGTGAGGGTGGCATGGCGTTAACTAACAGTAAAGAGCTAGCCCAACAGATGCGGCTGCTATCAAATCACGGAATAACCAAAGACAGTAGTGAGTTTGTTAACTACCCACAAGGTCAGTGGTACTACGAACAACAAACACTTGGTTTTAATTATCGCATGAGCGATATTCATGCAGCACTAGGCTTGTCCCAACTATCAAAGCTCGACTCTTTTATTTCATCACAAAAGAGCGCTGTCAGTTATTATAAAAAGCAGTTAGGCGGAGTATGTCAATGGCTAGGCAATCAAACAGATCTTGAAACGCAAAGCTCAGGTCATCACCTTTTTGTCATTCAAGTTCCAGCACAAATTAGAAAACACCTATTTAACAAATTAAGATCTTGTGACATCTGGGTGCAGCTACACTACATGAATATAACCTCGCAACCTTATTATCAGCGATTGGGTTTTAAAACCACTGACTATACCAATACCAATGCGGTTTCAGACCAAAGCATCTCGCTGCCTTTATTCCCATACATTACGAAAGAGCAACAGGATTATGTAATTGCCGTTGTCATTGAGGCTTTATAAACGTAAATTTTGCAATTATTCTAGCAAGAGGCCGTAGCAAACGTAATATGTTATCAAGTGCGCCAGTCATGATGCCATTCATTTGAACGTATTTTTCTTTCATACAGAGCAATATCACAGGGGTTATCAACCTCAACCCAACCGCCGTTAATCGCTTCTACTCCGATGTTAATTCCATTTACAATCAAAGCTGCCAATAGGCTAGTCATATCTAACGCATCAACTTCATTTGTAGATAACCCTGCTAAATACATTTTGACCTTGCTCCAAGCAACAGGAGTAAATTTTAGTAGCCCCATATATTGCCCATCAATTTCACTAACATCTTTGACTTTCTGACCAATAGATATTAAACGGTTATTGTTATGCTTAAAACTTTCAGCATCATCAATGGGATCATCAAAGCGCGCCGACCACAAACCCAACCAATCTTGATCATAAGTAATGGCAAGCTCGTGTTTTGTCGCAAGCAAGGTTTCAATTAAATCATGTCTATAAACAAGATCACCATAGCAAACTAAGACTGGTTCCACTGATAACAAGTCATCAGCACATAGTAAGCTGCGTACCATATTGCTAGTGTCCCAATGGGAGTTGTAAATATGGCTAGCTCCATAAGGTGTAAGCAACTGCGCTTGATAGCCACATACAAGCGTGACGTCTTCGATTCCAGCCTTAGAAAGCGCTTCAATCTGCCATTCAATTAACGGTTTTCCAGCTAAAATAGTTAAAGGTTTTGGCTTGTTCTGGGTTAATGTGCCTAAGCGAGAACCGCGGCCAGCGGCTAATATAATTGCTTTCATAAAATCCTATTTAAATAACCATTGAAACATTAATTTATCGAACTGACTTATTATCTCCTCCCGCTCAGGGTGCCACATCACCCCCACAGTAAGATTGTCTAAATGATAAAAGCCCTCACACTCTTGTTCAAAAAATGCAAAGCCTCGTAACGATTCAGGTAACGGTAGAGATAATTTATTGCTGTGATAAGAATTAACGTCCGACAATTGAGCGTTTTCATTCCAAGGTAATGAGGGTAAACATTTTATTGAGTGACGATTTGCAACATGAAGTTCTGCGGAGGCCTTTTCTAACTCACCACCATAATATCGATTAATCAACTGTGCGCCACGGCATATACCAAGCATAGGCAGGTTGTTATCGACGCAATAAGAAAGAAGAGCTTGCTCTGTTATATCACGCTCTAGATCAGCGCCAAAATCATCACCACCACTAAAAATAACTCCCTCGATCCCCCATTTTTCGACATAACTCAGTATGTCAGTACCGAGATTAGGTAATAATATCCAATTGTCTCCCCAAGCCATATGTTGCAGAAAATTATACCAACCTCTAGCAAGTGCATCCCTCGGCTCATCATAATCCTTAGCGTTAGATGAGCGCATTGTAATACCTATTTTTTTCATTTTATACCAATTCCGATAAATATGTGGTCTTGTTGTGCGCAGGGAAAAGTAATTAGTACAAGGCGCTCAATTGACTAATAGCTTGCTATTAGGATTGAGAGCAACGATGTAATCATTGATTTTAACCAGTTCAAGTGATCAGAAAATTGTCGGAATTGGTATCATGATACCAACCGTAGGGTTTTATCGCGACAATTTAGCTCTATATGATCCATGTTTCTCAGACGAGAAAATAGTTGTTCACCACAACCAATTGCCGCTGGTATACCAAACTCTGCGCACCGTATTGCCATATGTGAATTAGTGCCTCCGTACTGAGTAACTAGTCCAGCGATACCTTTAGTAAAGATCCAGTCGTAACCGGGATCTGCATTCTCAATACAAACTATTTTGCCCTTAATATCAACGGAAACAGCAGTATTTTGTGACAACAACTTGATGTCTGCCGAAATACTTTCATGTGTAATATAATTAGGTACAGCACGATGCAGTGGCACAACATAGACATCATCGGGACAACATATAAGGTGCCCCAGTTTTAGTAAGCCTGCCTGTTCATATTCTCGGCCAGCCTTTGCGACAAGTTCATTCCAGATACGGTCATTATCATCAAGCAATGGCACGGTCAACGAATCAAGAATACTTTCAATATTAAGATAAGATAAGTTCTCTCGTGAAAGTCCTGCATCCGCTCCCCAAATAGTTAACATAGCTAATACATCAGATAAATCACGGGTGAATACAAACTTCGCATATTCCCGAGCTTGGATCGCATCGCTAGCATAATCTAATACCTCGCTAGCGCCAATATCCCAAGCTAGCTCATCAAGTAAGTTCTGTAATAAGCTCAGCTCTTCTTGAGACCACTGAAAGTCATGAGAAAAGCTAGTTTGTTGTTTTTCTTTATTTATATCGTTAAAGAGATCATTACGCTCATCATATCTCAACGACATAATATCGTATGTACCGGGTCGCAAATGTCCAAACTTCGCCAGGAAGCTACTTACTGGTAATTTCCCCCTTTCGACGTCACCATAATCGATCGTAAGCTCGGTAGAGATGGTATGAATAGACTGCTTCCAACAACGAACACGCTCCTCAGATAATGCCCCCTTTCGGCATGCACTACGCAATAATGACTCTGCGATAAAGGCGTGTCGTGCAATGATAGCAAATGGTAGTGTGCCAAGCTCTTTGGCCTCAAATAATATCGACCGAATTTCGCTCAGTTCTACATGGTTTTGTAACGCCGCGCGCGCTTTTTGTACCACAGACAAAGCATCTATATCTGTTAACGCTGTTGCTAGATTTCCTTCACCCTCTCCCTTAATCGCGTTAAGGGTTAAGGTAGAGAGGTGCTTTTGAAAGCTTAAGAGCTCGTCGTCGGTTAAAATGTTCGGATACCTAAGCTGAAAATCTTCAAGGAAACAAAAATCTAAACACGTTTGCGTTATTTCAAATTCAACCTTGTCATGCCATTGAGGATTTTCATCAAGCCTATCCAACCAAGCATCTACTAGTTTGTCAGCAATAATGGGGGAAATATTAGCAGGCAAGAAAGAATTAAAGCTCAACCTAACATCAATATAAGGGTTATGCCCAATCATCACCATAAGGTGCGTGTTTTTAGGATGGTTGTAGCCCATCACTTCCCTAGCTCTACGCCAGATGCTATCAGTGACCAGTAATCGATATAGTGAGCTAGCTAGCGGCCTTGGTGATGACCCTATTATCTCTGCGGGGTTCCAATCAGGCATCCCTCCTAAAATTGTCCGACGGCCATAAATGTTTTTTTGAGGTTTAAAATAAGTACGCAAATAATTGCTTACATGGATCAACTGTCTAGCAACTTTACGTTCCGTTAACGGGTGCCACGTATTACACCGTGAAATGCGCCGAACCTGTAAAATATAAACATAGCCATTGCCGCCAACGGCGAATTCAATATCAAGTGGAACATTACCACAGACCGACTCTAATTCTTGGCATGCTTGCATCACGTTTCGGAGGCGGTTTGAGCGCAACTTTGACAGTTCACAATTACGATAAATTAATACCGTTTTTTGAATTCCAGTGCCACTAGTTACGGTATCTGTTAAACCGCTCTCATCATCATAATTGATAATATAGTAAGGCGACCCCTGTTGCAGGTCATGAGTCATAATAACACCACTCATATCAAGATTGTTCAACATAGGTTGCACTAATACTTGATTTCCCTCGTGCTCATGATCTTGAAATGATGTGATAACGTTTTCAATAGCGGCTGCTACGGCGGTTCTATCATTTGCGGGTACATTTAAAATACTGGTAAATGCACCAGCCATGGAATCGTGCCCCGCATCCTCATTTATTGCACTGCTTCTAACAATCAAAGAGCCTTGATTTTGTAACGCTGAAATACGCTCACATATCTTTTTCGGATCACTTTGCCACATTGATTGCGTAAAATAGACAAGTGCTAATACTTCACTTTGTGAAACAATCGGCGCTAACCTCTCAAGCGTTTCAGATTTCGTGCCAAAACTGAATGTTGAATTATTCATGGTTTAGCGCCTTTAGCGTCCGCGCCTAATAATGCTATGTGCTTTAATAGGGGATGAATAATAAAATAAGGTGAGTGCTCTTTCTCTTTTTCGATGGTTGGTAATTTCTCAGAACTTAAACAAGTTGCCTTAATAACTTCCACCAATACATCTGCCCTTATTGCATTGTCATATAGATAATCCACATCAATTCCTGACGGCGGCAATGGATATTTTTTCCGTGTTAATATTGGTCCAGTATCAATACCTTTATCCAAAAAAAGTGCACTTGCAGAACATTGTTGATGTTCAATGAATTCATGGTATATCGTTGTGCTGCCTCGATAGTCGGGAAGCCAGCCGCTGTGTACATGTAAAATAGAACAATAGGACAACATAGACTCAGGTACAATTTGACCGCCAGAACCTGAATAAATAATTAAATCAGGATCTAATTTATTTAACAACTGATGAAGCGCTATGGAGTCAAGCTCGCTTTCATTACAAAATGATAACGACCAATGGTAGTTTTTCACCAAAGTTACAACATCAAGCGATACATCAGGACAATAAATATCCCCTAAATCACAAACAGATAAATCTCTATTGGATTTTATCGGCGCTTGAATATCACCATAAACAATAACGGCATAAGGAACAATCCCAGCAGCGTTCATTGCTTGTACATAAGCGGAAGATCGTGCACTTCTAGCACACAAAATAACTATCTTTTTAAAATTCACAATCCAAGTCTCTGGCTTAACGATATAATTATCTGTTGCTCTTGTGTTAACAACCAAGAGAATTGCGCGGTCTGTATATCAGTCATACGATGCTTGTGAGTCATTAAAGTATCGCAAAGTTTTATCGCACAACTAAGAGAATGACTCTTTGATGCTCTATGCCAATAATGCATTAAAGACTCCGCCAACAATAAGTAGCATTCAATGTCATTAAAGGTCGCATTAATCGATTTTTTATGAGGGCGCTGGATTTCATAGCGTGAATAAATTCGCTTGCTCACTTCAAATTTCTTATTCAATACTATTAACCAATATTCAAGTTGAGGAACTAAAGGCTCATCTGTCCTTAAGCTGGTACATAACTTATGTAGAATGCTCAAGGTATCGCCTTCTTGAGTTGGCAAGTTCAGCGGGCAAAGTTTAGGTTCGATCAAACCGGCCAGTACAATAGAGCGATTAGCCCGCCAATCATCGATAAGCTGTTGCCCTTGATACTCTGAGTATTGATAGGTCTGAGGGTTGTTCAGTAAGTCATCTTTGGTATAGCGATAGCTCAAACACCACCTCCACATATTTTCATTATTTGCTCAACATAGCCATTAATGGAATTGGCTTTATAGTTATTCTTAATGGTCAAATCAATAGATGTAGGAGCGTGATAAGGAATATCTACACCAACAACATCTTTTTGCTGACCACTTAACGCAGCTTGGTACAAGCCTTTATTGTCACGTTCAATCAAAGTGGCTAGCGGAACATCAATAAAAACCTCAAAATACCGACTGAATAGTTCGCGATTACGGTCCTTAATATCTTGGAACATCGAGATTGAGCAACACACAACATCTATCCCTTCTTGATCTAACCAGTGGCATAAAGCATGTAGTCTTTGTGAACTCTTTCGCCTTCCAGCTAGCGTGTAATCAATAGCATCTTGGTCATGTGAGAAAACAGCTCGAATTTTGTCACCATCAATAAAAATTGTACTGTGATTCTTAGCTTTCAATTTATCATAAAGAAGCTGACCTATCGTTGTCTTACCGCTACCAGAGAGCCCTACCAACCATATAATCATGTTAAAAACCTATTTAAATTCCATACCATCAACTAACAATTGTGTTTATTTGATTATAGCCAAAGTCCCACCCTGATCACTGAGGGGTATTTTAGTTACTTTTCCATACTTAGCTTCAAAAGCTTGAACGGCTTTTCTTACACCGAAAAACGTTTTGTTATTGTAATCATGAAGAAATATATATCCTCCTTTAGACAGCCTTGGATAAAAATATTCAAGCCCAGTGTATGTCGGCTGATATAAATCACAATCTAAAGAAACAAACGAAAATGTTTCCTCTAGACCCGCTGCACTTTCAGGGAAAAAACCTTGTTTGACGATACATTGATCTTTGTATTTCATCTTATTCAACACAAGTTCGACACTGGTTTGGGTGAAGTCATAGTCTTTGTTCAAGTTATCGTCCACATAGCGATTATCAGTATCAAACTTCACATCTCTGTTATCGAAGCCTTCAAAGGTATCGAATAAATACAATTTCCTGTCTGGGAATCGGCTATTTATCACACTCGAAAAGTCACCTTTATATACCCCTACTTCAGCTAATGCTCCTTCAATACCATTTTCTATAATTTCATTAGACACCAACTCAAAAGTTTTATATCGGGCATAATCGCATTCAGCGTGATATAAATTTTCCAGTGCTAAATTACCAACAAACCCCATTCTTTGCGTTACTATATATTTGGTTCTCATGGTCAAGAACTGTGAAAGCACTTCCTGTTTATCTAAAGCCCTCTCGGCAAGTGCCCCAGTTCGATATAGAGGCAATATTTTAGTTGAGTCAAAACTTAACGACACCAGAAAATCGAATATTTCTTCGACAAACGTGGACGCTAAAATAATGTAATCAAAGTTTTCGTTGGTAATATTTGTTGGGTGAGACACTTGGCGTGAACAAAACATAGTGCCTTCTTTATTTGCATCACTATCAAGAAAGCCTAAAACTTTTACTTCAGAGTTTAAAGACTCCATGCATTTCTGAGCACCACTTCCTGTACCATATATATATACTTTCATAACGATTTTAGACTTCCTTTAAATCAGTTTTAATATCAGAACACTCTTGTGAGCAGTGATTTATTGTCAATGTTATCAAATCTCTAAGTGCTGAATCAGGACAAATAGCAAATATTTTCACCCTCGATTGGAACGTAGATTCGATTCGGTGATAAATTTCACCAACAAACGCATGCGAGCAAATTATAATCGCGTTAGGACTAAGGTTAGTATCATAATTGTCGAGAGAATAAACTGGTATTCCCTCTAAAAAAGTCCCGTTTAACTTAGGGTTAGAGTCCACAATAGCTTCAATGTTAAATAAAGGTGAGCTTAAATTTTTGGTCAAAAATTTCTGAGCAACTTCTCCAGCGCCGTATAATATTACTGAATCCGTTAAAGCTTCCCAAGAATTAGAACTCAAACAAAATAGTCCTGCGCCAGCGTCATCAGCAATATTTTTTACTGCTGTATCTCCATATTCTCTACTTAGCCAGCATTCTGCTTTAGTTAATTCTTTATTTAATGAGATAGATTCTTTTTGAATAAACGATAAAGTATTAGCTCCGGTGGCATTCCACCATTTATTTGCTGATTTTTTTTCGTATAAAGTGAGCTCGCCATCATTAACAAACTCAAAAAATAACTGCAAACATTGTCGATATAAATAAAAGTGCAATTGATACGCTCTACTATAGCTGTCAGCAGCTAATAGCCTTGCAAATTTCCACTTA
>Ga0209292_1002366_pt1 | contig 21728 bp, 23 predicted proteins | sample GOMGulsemesocosm_2_FD_184634 | JGI IMG/M metagenome (GOLD analysis project Ga0209292, IMG submission 184634) | Methane-oxidizing microbial communities from mesocosms in the Gulf of Mexico - GOM9C Gulf of Mexico (SPAdes) (version 2) | ecosystem: Environmental > Aquatic > Marine > Cold seeps... | reverse complement strand
AAGTGAAAGTTAAGTGGAGTTGTCATTTAATAATATATTTGAACAGCTCTCTAAGGCCAACTTATGCCACTTTCGAGACCTTTTCTTATGCTCTAAATCAGCATCAAAAGGGTCTTCTCTGATACGAAAGCGGAAGCAAACTTTGGCTTATCTAATAAAAGAAAATCCGATAAATAGCCCAAATAAGATTTCTTATATCACCTCATTTTCAAATTTATAAAATTCAATACTAAAATTTAATCGAAAACTTCGAAAGCGGACATTCGGATGTTAGGAACTATAGGCGTAAAAAATTAACTTTCTATCTCACTGTGGGGCACATTGCGCAATATAACTTTCCAGCTAATAGTCGTGCCCTTTAAAATATATTTTTCTTAGTTATACATAAACTTCAAATATTTCGAACCTACAGGTCAAATCATTGCGTTATTTTTTGTTCTACTTTTATTTTAAGGTACATCCATCAATTAGATAGCCCATACAACAAAGGCGAGCAGCCTTTAGTATGAATTTAATGGTAAATAATCGAGCGGATATTTCATAAATCTTACTGCTACTTTAGCTTGTTAAGCCTCAATTACCTAAAGTTAACTGAGGCTACACAATCACATAAATAGAGAAATAATGATGAAAATTGAATTAATTGAAGAGCCTAAACAATCGCTAGTGGATTTTTTAGAAGAAAAAATAAACGAATATAATCAAGAAAACTGGGAAGTTAAACAGCAAATACCCCTTGCGGTAAAAATTGCTGATGAAGATGGAGAAACTATTGCAGGTGCCGCAGGAAGAACATTTGGAGATTGGTTCTTACTAGACACATTGTGGGTTAGTGAGAGTCTAAGAGGAAAAAATATTGGAACTCAATTACTCACCTCCATAGAACAAGCAGCTATTAATAGAGGGTGCAAGAAATCTTTACTCGACACCTTAAACTTTCAAGCAATGCCATTTTATCAACAATATGGCTATAGAGTGGAATGGACGCAACAAGGGTATCCTAGAACAGGCTGTAAGTATTTTATGAGCAAAGAATTGGCTACAAGCTAATTAAATCACTCCACCTGTTTAATATTCTATAAATAAAGTAGAGAATCATGCCAATAGTAAATATCAGCGACACTGAAGAGATTTATTATCAACTTATAGACGGTGATAAATCAAAACCTTATCTAGTTTTCCTGCATGAAGGGTTAGGCTGCATTGATATGTGGAAAGGGTTTCCTGATGATCTATGTTTGAAGACGGGTTGTAGGGGGCTTGTTTATGATCGCGTTGGGTACGGAAAATCTTCAGCTATAAATACTACTCGTTCAATCAATTATCTCCATGAATATGCGTTAAAAGAGTTACCGCTAATTATTGACCAAGTTATCCCTAATACGCCCTTTATTATCGTGGGGCATTCAGATGGTGCAAGCATCGGTTTAATTTATAGCGCACAACAGTCAGAGCCTTTGTTGGGTGTTATTTCAATAGCAGCACATGTCATGGTAGAAAATGAAACCTGCCAAGGTATAGCGTTGGCAAATGAAGCTTGGCAAGCGAATAAGCTAAACGGTTTGTATAAATATCATGGAGATAAAACGCCTCAAACATTCAACGCTTGGGCCGTAACTTGGTTAAAACCTTGGTTTAAATATTGGAATATTGAATATTTATTACCGAGCATTGATGTACCAATATTGGCTTTGCAAGGCGAAAACGATCAGTACGCAACGAATGCTCAATTAAACGCTATAGATACACTATCTACCGGTGATGTCTATATTCATTTAGTCAAAGACAGTGCTCATTCACCACACCTAGACGCTAAGCATGAGGTAATTCCGCTAATGCTAAGTTTTATCACCATGCTTGTTAAGCAAGCTAACTCTTCAAGTGGCAAGGTAGAGCATCCGCAAACACAATACAAAGCGACACTCAATAATATATGAGAGATTTTAAATTATGTCTACAACATTAATTCAATCAAGAACTTGTGAACAACCAAATGAAGAAATAAGTTCAGAAATAACTTTTTCAGGTTTCATTCCCGGCTGCCTTTCAACTTTATGTGCTATTCAAAGTGAATATTACGCGCGTCAATGGGGATTCAGTCACCAATATGAGTCTGTTATATCAGCAGGTGTGAGTGAGTTCCTAACACGTTACGATGAAGAAAAGGATTATATTCGTCTTGTCCTTCTTAATAATAAAGTGGTAGGCGGGATTGCTATTGATCACCGAAATGGTCAAACAGCTCAGTTACGCTGGTTTATAGTGCCAGAACACCTCCACGGCAAAGGGGTTGGAAAGAAATTATTCCTAGAAGCAATGACATTTGTTAGAGAAAACAATATTACCCAAGTCTATTTAACAACTTTTCATGGTTTAGAAAAGGCACGTTATTTATATGAAAGTGTGGGGTTTAGGTTAACGCAAGAAAAGGTTGCGAGTACTTGGGGAAAAGAAGTCACAGAGCAACGATTTGACTGGTTTGCTGATAACCCAATGGCTCAATAATTAATTACTAGTAAAACTGAATTAGTAAGTTTAAGGAGAAAATATGAATAACAAGGTGGCGATCATCACTGGAGGCAGCCGAGGTATTGGTGCGGCAACGGCGAAACTTTTTGCTAAAAAAGGATATGCAGTTTGCATCAACTATAAATCTCAAGCAAAACCAGCTGAACAATTAGTTAAAGAAATAACGGCAGAAGGTGGGCAATCTATTAGCGTTCAAGCTGATGTCTCTATTGAAGCTGATGTAATTCGGTTATTTTCAAAGGTAGATAAATCCCTGGGTAAGGTCTGTGTATTAGTCAATAACGCTGGCATATTGAAAAAACAATCGCGATTAATTGATATGGACGCAAGCCGCATTAATGAAATATTAAGCAACAATGTCACTAGTTATTTTTTATGCAGTCGAGAGGCGCTAAAAAGAATGTCAACTGAAAAGGGCGGTAGTGGTGGCGTTATTGTTAATGTTTCATCAGGTGCGGCAAAATCAGGTTCCCCTAATGAATACATTGATTACGCTGCTTCTAAAGGTGCCATTGATACATTAACAAGAGGCCTGTCTTTGGAGGTTGCAAGCGAAGGAATAAGGGTGAACTGTGTACGACCTGGTTTAATTTATACTGATATGCATGCTGATGGTGGTGAGCCAGAACGAGTCAATAGGCTTGAGAGTATTATTCCATTAGGAAGAGGAGGACAACCGTTTGAAGTAGCAGAGGCTATTTACTGGTTAGCGTGTGAAAAATCTTCTTTCTCGACGGGAAATTTTTTGGACTTAGCTGGCGGCTTATAAGCACCTTATTAAATTTAACAACTATTAATGTCGAAATAGCGAGATCAAATAATGCGGATAAAAGATATTGAACTAATCACTGAAAATAATCAGCGTGTTTATGCAAGCGTATATGAAAGTAAGCCTGATCATAAAGCAACCGTGGTTATTGCTTCAGCCCTAGGTGTTATCAGGCAGTATTACAAAGATTTTGCCATATGGTTATCCAATAATGGTTATAGGGTTATTACTTTCGACTATTCATCGATGGGGAATTCAAGCGCAGATAGTTATAAAAAATCTAAAGCTAATATTAGTGAATGGGCTGAAAATGATTGCAAAGCAATTTTGCAAAAGGCTGCTGAACTTTCAGAGACTAAGGATATATATTGGATTGGTCATAGTTTGGGTGGGCAAATAACGGCGCTTGTTCCAAACATTAATATTGTTTCAAAGGTGATCACCATCGCTTGTGGTAGTGGCTATTGGCGGCAAAACTCAGTGGCTTTAAAGCGAAAGTCTTGGTTGCTCTGGTTTTTTGTAGCGCCAGTATCTCTATCATGTCTAGGATACTTTCCTGGTAAGCGATTAGGAATGGTTGGCAACTTACCATATGGGGTTATGAAACAGTGGCGTAAATGGTGTTTGCATCCTCAATATTTATATGGCGTAGAAGATGTTAGGGTTCAACAAGCTTATCAAAAGTTTAACAAACCGATAACTTCTATTTCATTTAGTGATGACGAACTAATGTCAGCTCAAAACATCAATTCATTACATAGTTTTTTTGGCAAAAGCCCCTTAAAAATGTCAAAAATCCACCCAGAGCAAGTAAACGCAAATAAAATTGGTCATTTTGGCTTTTTTAAAGAAACGTTTAAAAACTCATTATGGGAAGAATATCTTTTACCTGAATTGGCTCTTGGCTAATAAAAAAGTTAGAGACTACTTTAAATGCTTCTTTGGGAGTTTATATCATTTTTCTTGTAATTAAATGGAGTGGGCATTATTTCACAAATACTATTAATTATTGGTGCACTAATATTTGGTGGACTAGGTCTAATTCATCTGTTTTTTACCTTTTTTTCTAATAAATTCAATGCATATGATTCCGATGTGACAGTTGCAATGAAAAGTACATTTCCTGTGATCACAAAGGAAACTACGGTCTGGCGAGCTTGGGTTGGTTTTAACGCAAGTCATAGTTTAGGGGCAATATTTTTTGCCGCTATCTATTTACCGTTAGCAATTTCACATATGCAACTGATTATAAATAGCCTTTGGTTTTCAGTATTGCCTTCAATAGTCGGTATTTCATATTTGATTTTAGCGAGAAAATATTGGTTTAAAATTCCATTTTCAGGAATTTTAATTGCCACAATATGTTTTATTACTGGTTTTGTGTTTATCAAAGCGTGAGCAGTTACTAAATGAGGGTTATCGAAATGTTAAGAAGCTAAGATAAATATCATGAAATATATTATTGGCTATTACAGCTAAGTTAGGCCACATCAACACAATGGTGGTTTGACACCAAACGAGTCAGAAGAAAGTTACTGGCTTAACTATAAAACTGTGGTCAAACACCCTGACCACTACACTATTTAGGATAAAATATGACCGCTTATATTACAGTTGCCTTAAGCCCAAAAGATGCTGAAAAACTACAATATTACAGTGCCAATGTGCCTTCAACATTAGCAAAGTACTCTGGAGAAGTATTGGTTAAAGGTGATGTAGAGAATTTGCATGGTGATTTTGAGCATAAAGTACAAGTGATTTTAAAATTTCCGTCAAGGGATGATGCCTACAGCTGGTACCACAGCGCAGAATATCAAGCACTGATCCCCACCAGAGATTTAGCAATGAACGCTCAATTTCAGTTAATCAGTTAAGCCGATAATGATTAATATAAATACAACTATTTAAAGGAAAAATAACAATGAATTTTACCTTGTATACACCCGAGTCTGCCCCGAAAGAAAGTAAAGAAATGTTAGAAGCTTCTCAGCAAGCTTGGGGCATGATACCTAACTTACATGGCATAATGGCAGAAGCGCCTAATGTGTTATTAGGCTATAAGTTATTACATGATTTGTTTCAAGAGACTAGCTTTAACAATGATGAACTTACCGTTGTTTGGTTAACCATTAATGTTGAAAATCAGTGCCTTTACTGTGTGCCTGCGCACACATATATAGCAAAATCTATGCAAGTTGATGAAGCAATTATTGATGCTTTGAGAAATGTTAAGGAGTTACCTACACACAAACTGCAAGTTTTACATGAAACGACATTGGCATTATTACGCGATAACGGAAAACCTGATAAGTCGGTATTAGCGACTTTTTATGAAGCCGGTTATAAGAACCAACAGCTACTGGAAATTGTATTAGGCATATCTCAAAAAATAATGAGCAACTATATAAACCATTTAGCCAAAACACCTGTAGATAAAGCTTTTGCAACATTTTCTTGGCCTGAGAGATAGAAATACTAATAGAAGTAGAGGTTGCGAACTAGTGTGATTGATTAAGCTACAAGTAATAATAATGATGTTCTCTTAATGGAGGTTTCGCCTCCATTAAGTTAATTTGAATTTTGCTTTCTAGGTATCACCGGGCTTGAGTTTCGCTCACGTACTTTATCTCTAATAGCTTTGCTATCATAGTCCTTATCTGCGATAACGAAATCACCTTGAGGTAATAATTCAATCAGTTCGTTTGCTACTTTACTATCATGAACATCACCGCCTGTAATCATAAATTCGAGCGGTAAACCATAGCTATCAACAGCTAAGTGAATTTTACTGATATTTCCGCCACGACTTAATGCTATAGCTTGTTATTGTTTAATGCAGCACCTGTACTGTGTTGGTGTGCTTTAACATAACTACCATCAATAAACTCCCATTCAGTATCACTTTGTGCGTATTGAAGACTCTAGCTATTGTTATGGTAACGGCTGTTGTCCCAACATGGCAGACATAAGCGAACGATTGTTGAAATGTATTTCTTTCCCGTATCCCCTTTTAAAAACGCCTTAAGCGATTGCACATAACGTTAATAAAATACTGACCGATCTTATAATTCAAATAAGTTGAACAAAGACTTCAAATTATTCTGTTATTTTTTCTCACATGATTATTTTAATATACCTACATCAAACGAACGGCACATATATAAAGGCATTAAGCCTGAATATAAAAAACACATTAAAAATTAATTTGGAGAAAAATCATGAAAAATCAAGTCACATTAATCATAGGTGCAGCAGGTAACAATGGTCGCGCCACAATTGAAGCATTATTCGATAAAAAGCAAACTGAAGAGACTATCCGTGCAGCAGTGCGAAGCGCAGACAAAGCAGCTGATTTAAAGCAAAAATACCCATCAATTGAAACCGTTATCATCGACCTTGATAAGCCTGAAACATTAACTCAAGCATTCCAAGGAGTTTCTAAAGTATTTATGATCCCTGGAAATATCGAGCAAAGAGAACAGCACGCTAAAAATGCAGTTGATGCCGCAGTAACAGCAGGCTCAGTTAAACAATTTGTATTCTACTCTGTGTTTGGCGCTGAATATGAATCAATTTTATTTGGCAAGCAGTTCAGAGCGGGTGAAAAATACTTAGAGCAATCAGGCTTAAATTACACTCATTTACGTACTATCTTCTTCCAAGACAACTTTTTTGGTTGGGCTGATGGCGTTAAACAGGGTGGTTTGTACTTTGGTATTCGTGAAGGCAGTTTAGCACCACTAAATGTTGCTGATATTGGTGAGATTGCAGCAAATATTTTAACGACATCTGGCCACGACAGCAAAGCTTACAATATTACTGGCCCTGAATTACTATCTGGTGAAGACATAGCAAATGTGTTTAGTGACGTAATAGGCAAAAAAGTCGCTTATGTTTCTCCTACAACAGAGCAAACATTAGACTCTCTTTTATCAACAGGTTGGCCACAATGGCAAGCAGAAGGTATGTTGGAATTGTTTGAAGTATTTGCCACAAATCAAGCTGCGGTAGTTAGCCCTGACGGAGAAATGTTATTAGGTCGCCCTTTAACAACATTAAAAGATTTTATCACTAAAAATAAAACCGCTTTTGTCTAAGTCATGCAGAACTTAAAAGTAACGCCAGAGCAATATTAATCTGGCGTTTTTGCGTTTTTCATTAATACGACAACACTAATTCATCAGATATTTCTTGCACTTTTTCAATAAACCAAGCCAACGCTTTCCCTTTATTGTCTTTGCGCCATGCCATGTTTATTTCACTATTTCTACTTTCATAACTAGCAAGTTGTAAAGCGACAAGTTCTCCTGATTCAAGCTCATCTTGAATACGATGAACAGGAAGAAAGCCAACCCCTATACCTTGAATATGTGCATCTATTTTATTTTGAATCGAAGGTACTGTAATTCTAGCTTGCCCATCAAGCAATCCAACGGAACGAGAAGGTAAATTGCGAGAGCTGTCAGCGACAACTATTGATGAATATTGTTGAATCGCTTTGTTTGAAATAGGGACAGGTTCATTAACCAAAGGGTGGTCATTTGACACTGCAAAGACAAAATCTATATTTCCGATAGCGTGAACCTGAAAATCACTACTATACGGTTCGCCTGTTGCGCCAATGATAATGTCTGAATTATTGGCAACAAGTGAATCCCACGTGCCACCTAAAACCTCCTCTGAAACTTTAATGTTAATCCATGGGTATTCTTTTTGAAACTGAGCAATTAAGTCATAGATTGGAGCGAATGATAAAATGCTATCAATACAAATACGTAACTCTGCTTCCCAACCATTTGCAGATTGCTGCACCATATGAGTAAGCTCATCAGTTGCTTTTAAGATGATGCGACCTTGATCAATCAGCATTCTTCCAACTGGCGTTAACTCCGCTTTTCGTTTCGTTCGATCAAACAATGCAACACCTAACTCTTCTTCAAGTTTATTCACCGTATAAGAAACGGCAGATGGCACACGAAAAAGTGCGTCGGCCGCAGCGGCGAAACTTTGCTTACGCTCTATGGCATCTAATACTTTCAGTGCATCTAGTGTTATTGGAGAATTCATACATCAACCTTTTTGAATTAATTGTTCAATTTTAACCGTTATTATCCTTCAACCACTTTAAATATAATAGCTTCATTAAACAAATTCAACGAACTTAACTTACAAAATCAGGAATAAATATTATGAACATTGAAACATTCAAAAAATTAGTATCAACAGACGCAGGTTTTTCAGCATTAGTGCTTAGATTCCCAATAGCGGTTATATTTATCGCCCACGGAGCACAAAAGTTATTTGGTTTATTTGGTGGATACGGTCTTGAAGGTACAGGCCAGTGGATGGAGTCAATTGGCTTAGCACCCGGTTATACCATGGCGCTTTTAGCTGGTAGTGCGGAGTTCTTTGGTGGTCTTGCATTATTAGTGGGTTTATTAGTTCGCCCAACCGCTTTAATGCTAAGCATTACTATGGTTGTTGCCATTTTCAGTGTGCACTTTGTTAACGGTTTATTTATGTCAGCAAACGGTTACGAATTTGCTTTAGCTCTATTAGCGGCATCCGTTTCATTAATGCTTAGCGGTGCAGGCAAAGTATCACTAGATAACGTATTAGCTAAACGTTTAGGCTAAAATTTCAGCATCCAAATAAACATCGACAGGCTCATTCTTCGTCGATGTTTTGTTGTACTAATATTAATTAATGCGATGCTCGTCATTATTAAACAAAAAAACTAAATAAGAATAATGAAAAGGAGATTTTATGGCACAGGTACTTAAAGCAACAGAGCATGATATTGGTGGTTTAGCGGTAAAACGCATTTTACCTCATCAAAAAAAGCGAATGGTTGGACCCTTTATTTTTTTTGACCAAATGGGACCAAGTGATTTTCCTGCTGGACAAGGGATCAACGTAAAGCCACACCCTCATATTGGCTTATCAACGTTAACTTACTTATTCGATGGCAGCATTTTACATCGTGATTCTTTAGGCAATAATTTAGAAATTTTTCCGGGTGATGTCAATTGGATGACCGCAGGCTCCGGCATTGTGCATTCTGAACGTGAATCCTTTGAAGTTCGTGGCAATCAGCATTCTGTTAGTGGTCTACAGTGCTGGGTTGCACTGCCTGAGTCAATGGCAGAACTAGCGCCTGATTTTACTCATATAAAAAAAGAAACATTACCACAAAGTATTGAAGATGGTGTCATGATGCGAGTGGTTGCTGGTGAAGCATATGGTTTAAGCTCCTCGATAAAAACTTATTCGCCTATGTTTTATGTTGATGTTATCGCCAATAAACATAGTGAAATTACTAAGCCTGATCCTACACAAGAAACGGCATTATTTATCGTGTATGGCAGCATCACTATTAACGGTGAAACCTTTGGTGCTAATGAGTTTATTTCATTATCCCCTGAGGATTTTCAAATAATAGTTAATGAAGATAGTCGTTTTGTCCTATTAGGTGGAGATAAGTTTGAAAAAGTACCGATGATCCATTGGAATTTCGTTTCATTTAGCAGAGAACGAATTGAACAAGCCAAAGATGATTGGAAAAACCAACGTTTTCCCACCATTCCTGGTGATGATAAAGAATTCTTTGCACTTTAATTAAAAGAGACAAGTTATGAGAAAAAAAATTGATTTTACCAGTAATGGTGCACGCCTTTCGGGTTTATTAGAATTTCCAGCCGATGGCGTTAAAGCTTATGCTTTATTTGCCCACTGTTTTACTTGTGGTAAAGACATTGCTGCTGCGTCAAGGATATCCCGAGCATTAGTAGAAAACGGTATTGCTGTACTTCGGTTCGATTTTACCGGGCTTGGTAATAGTGATGGCGATTTCGCTAATACTAACTTTACCTCTAACCTAGACGATTTAAGAGCTGCTGCTGAATTTTTAAAAGCAGAATATTTAGCGCCACAATTATTAATCGGCCATAGCTTAGGCGGTGCGGCTGTACTTGCGGTGGCCAATAGTATCGAGTCAATTAAAGCGGTTGTTTCCATTGGCGCACCAGCAAAAGCTGAGCATGTCATACATAATTTTCAAGACAGTCTTGATGAAATAAATACAAACGGAATTGCCGACGTTAAACTCGGTCACCGCCAGTTTTCTATTAAAAAGCAATTTATTGATGATTTGGCTGCAAACAGTAAAGAAAACTTTTCATTGCAAGGTAAAGCATTACTGGTATTGCATAGCCCAATTGACTCTGTGGTTTCAATTAACCAAGCTGAAAAAATTTATGCGAGTGTAAAGCACCCTAAAAGTTTTATTTCATTAGATAAAGCTGATCATTTCCTCTCAAATAAATCAGACGCAGAATATGCGGCAACGGTAATTAGTAGCTGGGCTGATAAATATATTGAAGTTGAAAGTTCAACGAGTACCATGCCATTAGCACAAGATGGCAAAGTTGTTATCTCAGAAAAAGATCACAAGTTCACCCTTAATGTCGTGAGCGACAGTCATTATTGGTTAGCTGATGAGCCGATAAAAGTCGGAGGAAAAAACCTTGGGCCAGATCCTTACGAGCACCTGCTAGCGGCTTTAGGCACCTGTACCGTGATGACGATGCGAATGTATGCTAGTCATAAAGGGATATCGCTTGACGATATTGAAGTAACCTTAAGTCATAATAAAAACTATCATGAAGATTCAAAAACCTGTGACAACAGTGATAATTATGCGGAAGCTATCACTCGAAAAATAAAACTTGTTGGCGATATTACCGATGAGCAGCGTCAGAAACTGTTAGTGATTGCCGATAAATGTCCGGTTCATAAAACGCTGCATAGTGACTTAAAAGTGATTACTGATTTAATTTAATCGTTTTATGGTGGAATGCGATAGTTAATCTCTCATATTTCAAAAAAAAAGAGGCGCTTAATCAATTAAGTGCCTCTTTTTATTCCAGTGAATATTCAATCAATTAAATTGGAGTGGTAGTAAATGGGCTTTGAGCACCACCTAAGCCTGAAGAGCTTTTAAATTACATTGTTAAGATAAATCCATTGAATAATATTGGCTAAAAACCTTCGCCCCCCCCCCTACAAACCGCTAACAGCTTCACCCTCACTACAAGTTCAAATAATTTGAACCATACATTCAAAACGTTCCGTTATTTTTTGAAATTTGTTTCCTCTATTATTACTCCATCAAGTCAAAACGACTTAAAACCTAATAAAAACATTAAACACCGGAGAATATTATGAACATCGAAACATTCAAAAAATTAGTATCAACAAACGCAGGATTTTCAACATTAGTGCTTAGATTCCCAATCGCGATTATATTTATCGCCCACGGAGCACAAAAGTTATTTGGCTTATTTGGTGGATACGGGCTTGAAGGTACAGGACAGTGGATGGAATCAATTGGCTTAGCACCCGGTTACACCATGGCGCTGTTAGCCGGTAGTGCAGAGTTCTTTGGTGGTCTTGCATTATTAGTGGGCTTATTGGTTCGTCCAACCGCTTTAATGCTTAGCATCACCATGGTGGTTGCCATTTTCAGTGTGCATTTTGTCAACGGTTTGTTTATGTCAGCAAACGGTTACGAATTTGCTTTAGCACTATTAGCGGCATCAGTGTCATTAATGTTCAGCGGCGCAGGCAAGATATCTTTAGATAACGTATTAGCCAAACGTTTAGCTTAATAAAATCCCCTAACAACATATCGACCGTCATCTTTATCGGTCGATAGTCCTTTATCCGAATTAGAGTAATTATGATGAAATATATTAGAAAATCAGAAGAACGCGGCAATGCAAACCACGGTTGGTTACACAGCAAACATAGCTTTTCATTTGCAAATTATTATGACCGACAACATATGGGTATTTCGGCTTTAAGAGTGATTAACGACGATACCGTCGCACCCGGTAGAGGTTTTGGCGCACATGGTCACCGCGATATGGAAATTATTTCTTATGTCACACAAGGTGCATTAAAACATAAAGATAGTGAAGGAAATGAACACCTAGTATCGGTAGGCGAAATTCAGCGCATGAGTGCAGGAACCGGTGTGATGCATTCAGAATATAATGCATCAAAAACTGAAGACGTTAAGTTTTTTCAAATTTGGATCCAACCTAATAAATTGGGCATTAAGCCAGGATATCAACAAAAACGTATTCCACAAAATGGAATAATAACACCACTGGTTAATGCGACAGGTGAAAATGGGGCAATTTCTATGCAGCAAGAAGCGAGTTTGTCTCGCTTGGTGTTAAGTGAAAATGAACAATTTGAATTATCATCAACCTTTCCTGTTGCTTATTTACATCTGATAAAAGGTGAACTGATGGTAGACGGTAAAAGGTTTGTCGCAGGAGATGCATTTACACTTGAACAATCAAAAGCAGTAGCGCTTGCGGCAACATCAACCGTTGAAGCACTATGGTTTGAACTACCAGCGCAACATTAACGTGGATTTATTTACGCTTGTTTTAATTGCCGCCGTTGTTGTAATGGTTGGTATTTCAAAATCAGCTTTTGCGGGGGCACTTGGCGTATTTGCCGTGCCCGTTTTAATGTTAAAGCTTCCAGCAACACAAGCTATCGCTTTAATGTTACCAATACTCATTATTGGTGATATGTTAAGTGTAAAAAGTTATTGGAGAAAGTGGGATAGTAAATTACTACTTTCATTAATGCCAGGAGCAATAGTCGGTGTTAGCCTAGCCTACTTTATTATCGACTTGATCAATACTGACCACCTTCAGCTTATTATTAGCCTCATCTGTATTATCTTCTCTTTAAAAAATTTACTTTTTAAACAAACCACTTTTACTATCTTTAATAATTCACTAAGTGCATTTGTTATGTCGACGCTTTCAGGGATAACCAGTAGCCTTGTTCATGCCGGTGGACCGCCACTTATTATGTATTTCAGTGCCATAGGCTTAACACCACAAAAGTTCATTGCCACTGCATCTGTATTTTTCGCTGTATTAAATATCTTCAAACTTATTGGCGTTGCTAGTTTAGGCATGCTTACTATTAACTCCGTGTTAACTGCCCTGGCATTTGTTCCGCTAGCATTTTTAGGCAACTGGGTTGGAATAAAAATTAGCACTTCATTAAATAAGCAACGCTTTTTAACAATCATGAACTATTTACTCTTATTATTAGGTAGTTGGTTACTATTGACACCTTAACTTGCTAGTTATCGCCCTGAAAATCACATCCATGTGAGATTTCAGGAGCAAACTACGTTTAAGCAAGTAAAGCTTCGCTTACATTTTAACAAGTTAAAATGGCGGCACATCCGTGCGCCTCATAACCAGTGCTCAGCTTCGCTGTTTAGGGTGAACACTAGCTAAATAAACCATCTGAAAACCATACTTAAAATCATCAACAGCAATTCGCATTCGTTGATTTATCTTTCAAACGATACGGTTTTTTTAACTCAGAAACAATCTTAAACCCAAAGTAACAACCTTGACATATCGCATAACTTTCAACAAGTTACACTGAACCCTAACTTAATTCAATTATTTTGATGTATACATTCAGATTTCATCGTTATTAATTTAATAACTCATTGCCTACAATAGGTTCATCAATTAAGCACAGTGAACTTATTAGTTAAGGTTCATTACACAAAAAGTTAATGAGGAAAGACACATGACATCAGTAAAAAATAACTGGAATAGCAGTATTAAAGACGGCGAATATCAACGTAAAGAATCACAGTTTAGAAATTGGATCACTGCTGATGGTAGTGCCGGCATTACTGGCCGTAGTGGTTTTAAAGCGGAAGCTGGTCGTTACCACTTATATGTTTCACTTGCTTGTCCTTGGGCACATCGCACTTTAATCTTTCGTCAATTAAAAGGACTAGAAGATTTAATCACCGTCAATGTTGTTAACCCAGTAATGCACGATAGAGGCTGGAGCTTTGAGCATGATGAAGAATCAGCGAAACTTTACGGTACAACAGGCGATGAATTATACGGTGATAACTTTATTGCTGAAAAATATTTGTCTCAAGACCCAGATTATACCGGCGTTAATAGTGTGCCTATTTTATGGGATAAAAAAAATAAAGTGATTGTAAACAACGAATCATCTGAAATTATCCGTATGTTCAATAGCGCTTTTAACGACATTACCGGCAATACACAAGATTTTTATCCTGAGCACTTACGTGAAAAAATTGATCATGAAAATGAGTTGGTTTACCACAAAATCAATAACGGCGTATACAAAACGGGCTTTGCAACCACACAAGAAGCTTATGATAAAAATGTAAAAGAGTTATTCATCGGCCTTGATCAGCTTGAAGAAAAGTTGTCAAAACAACGCTATTTAACCGGTGATCAGGTCACGGAAGCAGATTGGCGTTTATGGGTCACCTTAGTGCGTTTTGATTCTGTTTATCACACACACTTTAAATGTAATTTGAAATTAATTGAACAATACGAAAATATATACAACTACATGATAGAGCTATACCAAATACCCAATATTGCTAAAACGGTAAATGAAGCACATATAAAGTGTCACTATTATGCCAGCCACTTGTCAATTAACACATATGGAATCATACCGGTTTCTCATAAGCAAGATTGGACCGCGCCACATAACAGAGATAGAGTATTTAACTAATTTTCAAACGTTACCAGCCAATATTTTTAACCGGATATTGGCTATTTTTCAAATTTTTGGCTTACTATTATAAGGGCTATTTTATGAGCAGAAACAATCTAGGTTAGTTTGGTTGATTCAAGTAGTGACTTTAGGAGTTATTAAAATGATAAAGGTAAATCGAATAGTCTTAATAATATCATTTTTCTTCGTGGAGTTATTTTGTTCGAAGGCATTAGTCTTCGCTATTGAAAAAAATACTGTCAAAACAGAAAAAAGTCATAAATTGAAACTTGTTGCTAATTTTTGGGAGCCATACACTGGCAATGACTTGGAAAAAAAAGGCATTGCTAGTGACATCGTATTGTCAACATTGAGTAAAGTAGGTATTGAAGCTGAGATAGAAATTTTACCGTGGGCACGCGCTTATAAAATGGTTAGAGAAGGAAAAGTAGATGGAGTTGTCGCTATTTGGCATACAAAGGAACGTGCTGAACATATATTATTTAGCACCTCATATTTAAAAAACAATATAGTTTTATTAAAGAGAAAAGAAACTCATATAGATTATCAAGAATTATCTTCTCTTAAAAATTTAATTATTGGCTTAGGAAGAGGTTATGATTACCACCAGAGTTTAATGAATAACAACTCGTTGAAAAAGGTATACTTTACCAGAGTAGAACGTGCCATTGAAATGCTTAGTCTAGGGAGGATTGATGCCGTCTTAACCGACAAGAAAATAGCTGATTATCACATAAGAAACAGCGCAAATGATGTGATTCGTACAGAACTTGATTTTGTTTCTACGAAAGTGTTTGAATTGCCGTTATATTTCGGCATGTCAAAGAAGTACAGATATGCAAACCAAGTAATTGCGAAGTTTAATGAAGCGATAGAAGAAAATTAGAGTAGAATGATTTGCCTGAATCATTAAAAGTAGATACATATCTAAACTACTACAATTAAGTATATCTACTGGTATTATTACTTATCTAACATAATATAACGCTGATTAATTCACCTTTCGTTTAAGCTTACCTAAGATAAATGAGATGGCGTCTGGGCTCTTAAAAGAGTTATGCGAAGACTTGACGATCACTGTATCAACAGAGCTTTCTATGTATGCACTGGAGTAATCGACGACACCATCACTAACATCATTACAGTCTTCTTTTGTTTTACACGTCAGTTTTGTTGTCGAGCCGATAATAGAATAACTTTCCCCACTTACAGGTAAATCAATTAATGCTTCCATTAATGGGTGGCCAGGCCTAAGTACTTGTACACTATTAGGTCCATGCTGAATAAGAAAAGGTTGCATCACTCTTGTTATTTTTTCTATACCTACGGTATCAATAAAGCGTTTAAAAATGTTCTTGAAGTTATTAGGAAGCGTCACAAATGCAGAGCCAATAGAGCCAATTACTGAATTAGCTACACTTGAACCACGGTGTGGTGTATCAAGGAAGAAAACGGTAGTTTTGTCAAAAATAGGGTTAAAAATAAATATATTATTGATTGGAGAGTCTTCTTTTAGCTTCATCTTTTCGTAGCTATCAGTGAATGTTATATCCCAAAGCCTATCTCCTGATTCTGTGGAAAGTGTTCTTGATATAACCCCTCCCATACTATGCCCAACAATGACGGCTTTTGAGTATAATGTTGGAGCGTTTAATTGATTAATAAATTCACGTAGTTGCTTTCTAATGCGCATAGCATTATAGAAAGGAGGGGGACCCGATGGGTAATAAACATGCCATATTTGAAAGTTTTTATAGATTTGTTCGTCATTTAGCATGGCCATAGTGAGGTTTCGCCATATTAAAGGATCAGAATTCAAGCCATGTATCATGATTATAGGTGGTTTTGTTTTAGAAAAAGCTCCAATACTAAAAATTCCACGACGTTTTTCTGCTTGGCTCGCATTTGTGAAGCCCAGCCAACTAAAGTCATCTATGTTTGCATTTTCGATCAAAGCTAAAAATGCGGCACTAGGAGATCGCTTTAATTGGTAACTATTTTTACCGAGTAAAAGGTAATCTTGTTCTTTAGTTGAAAGTTGTATCTTAAGTCTTAGGCCATCAAAATCGATGTTTTCTATAATTAACGTTCTAGGAGAATAGATTCCTTCAGCAGGGTAATACTTACCCAGTCCTTTTTGATTGTTATTTTGGCGTACAACAATCGCAACCCCCAGCTCTCCAAATACTACGGGGCTGAGTTCTTTTTCTTTAGCTATTATGTTTTTAACTACTAAAAAGTCTAGATTCCCTTCAATGTTAATTTGTACCTTAGAGTCGACATTTTGATTTAATTTAATCAATTTCAGAATGGAGCTACTGTAACTACTCAAGGCATATTTTTTTAAAGAAAGAGACAAATCATTACGACTCAATAATTCCTTTGAACAATGTGCTAAAAGAGCGTTTCCAACATCTGTCGTTCTGTTGACAGACAAACAATGATTGTGAACTATAGCAGTCGGTTTTGACTTAAAACTAACCAGTTCAACATTTTGTTGTTGGGTTATTACAGCCTCTTCTGACTGCAATTCAAAGAAACGAATAGACGAACATCCTGATAAGGAAGTAATCAAAACAGCAAACAATAGTACTTTTAACATAGTGTGAGTGAAGACTAATAAGTTATGAATTAAAAAGTACCTCTAACTATAAATCGATTTTCCATGTTACTACAACCAATAGTTGGTCAATCACGTACAGTTAACCACCCGCCCCCTGTTAATAAACAAAAACCCTCATCAACATTGATTATCCATCAACCACAAATGGATTTTGCTACTCGCTCACATTCATTAGTATGTATTAGAAACTAGGTTACTGGACTTACTAAAACGCCATAGCTTTCAAGGTGCCGACAATTTTAACAATAGTTGCGCAGTAGTCACTCTGTGGCTCTTTGTCCCATAGGTTAGGGCAGCTTTCCCAAATCAAATATTTATTGATAGAACGACAATAAATCCGTGGGAAGATAAACGTGTAGAAGACAATATTAAAAATTTTGAAAACAAAATAATCTTATTATGCACACTTAGCCGAACGGCTACGATTATTTTTAGATAACCCCCTCAACTATGCTGCTCTAAGTCAGGTAAAGCTTTACCAAATCAAACCAAACAATTCAAATAAATTGAACCATACGTTCAAAACGTTCCGTTATTTTTTAGAATTTGTTTCCTCTATTATTACTCCATCAAGTCAAAACAACTTAAACCCTTATAAAAACATTAAAAACCGGAGAATATTATGAACATCGAAACAATCAAAAAATTAGTATCAACAGATGCAGGTTTTTCAGCATTAGTGCTTAGGTTCCCTATCGCAATTATATTTATCGCCCACGGAGCACAAAAATTATTTGGCTTGTTTGGCGGTTACGGCCTTGAAGGTACTGGTCAGTGGATGGAATCAATTGGCTTAGCACCCGGTTACACCATGGCGCTGTTAGCCGGTAGTGCAGAGTTCTTTGGTGGTATTGCATTATTAATAGGTTTATTGGTTCGCCCAGCCGCTTTAGTGCTAGGCATAACCATGATTGTTGCCATTTTCAGTGTGCATTTTGTCAACGGCTTATTTATGTCGGCAAACGGTTACGAGTTTGGTTTAGCGCTATTAGCCGCATCAGTGTCATTAATGTTCAGCGGTGCAGGCAAAGTATCTTTAGATAACGTGTTAGCCAAACGTTTAGCTTAATCAAACACAAATAAGACCGGTGAACTCATCGGTCAAAACCCTCTCAATATTAATACCCTAGGATTTGCGATGAACATAGCACATCAAAAAATTAGCGCATCAGAACTGCATTACTTACCAAGCAATTACATGCACCCAGCAAATACGCGTTTTCACTTTTCGTTTGCAAATTATTATGAACCAACACGTATGGGGTTTGGTGCATTACGTGTATTCAATGATGATGATATAAAACCTAAAGGTGGCTTTGGTCGCCATCCACATAAAGATATGGAAATAATCAGCTATGTGATCAACGGTAAACTAAGTCACTGGGACAGTATTACCAAAAAAGAAGAAACCATTGGCCGCGGCCATGTTCAAGCGATATCAGCAGGTTCAGGTATATGGCATTCTGAAATGAATAAACAAAGTGATTGGTGTCGTTTGTTGCAAATTTGGATCACCCCCCCGAAACGTGGCGGTAAAGTTCGCTATAAACACCAAGGGTTTGACCTGAAAGATAGAGAAAACAAGTTATTACATATTGTTGGTAACCCTAAAAATAAGGCGTCCTCCCCTTTATATATTAATGCTGATGTGAATTTTTACGCCTCTGAATTAACGAATTCAAGAACAACGGTGGAGTATGAATTAAAACCAGGCAGACAAGCTTACATAAACTGTGTTGAAGGTAATATGCAAATTGAAGGCTTTCCAGCACTTAATGAAAGAGACTCTTTAGAGGTTACTGCACCTACAAAGCTTAAATTTTCGTTAAAAGGCAAACACGCTCACTTTATTATTATTGAGATGAAAAAATCTAAATAATATCAATTGCTTTAAGGATATAATGATGTCTACACACCCTAGCCTACAAGCTGTCGATAACCAAGCACTAGAGCAAGCCTTTTAAAATGCTAATACATTTAACAATTTTACTAATAAAGTGGCTAAGGATGAAACACTTAATCAACTTTTTGACTTAATGAAATGGAGGCCAACAACGATGAATAGCCAACCAGGGCATTTGGTGTTCATAAAATCAAAGGCAACAAAGCTGCGTTTAAATAGCGCGCTTTTGCCTGAACAGTTTCCCGCGGTGCCAAATGCTAAGGAAACCACACTGGTTGATCCTAGTGTGGTTGCAGACTTAGTCAGTATGCGTATCGTTCATAAAACTCAAAAATACATTTGAAGTGTAAAGCAAGCAATAAAAATCGCCTTTCAGCGCTTTTTATTCCAATTATCCATAACAGTAGCTGTTAACTCTAAAGTAGAAAGCATTTGAATAAGTTTTTAACTCCGTCATAGTAGCGCATGATTATTTAGAATCCACTTGGGTATATACATGATGAGTCCCCTCATTTTATAGCCAGCCCTAATTGAAATTAGGGTTGTAATGATCGTTGACTTTGTGTAGTTCTATCTCACTTTGGGGGCGAATGTATGGTCCGCCTCAATATTGCAAGTAATAATATCGATAACGTAGTTGGTTTGCGCTAATGTATTCGGAGCCTTTTTGGGTTACCAATATATTAGCCCCAGCTCCACGATGAGATCCGCGCTAGATTGTCCTCAAAAGCGCCAAAGCACACTTATAAAGTTGCTGTTCCGCCCCACAGATTTTCAATCCTGTGGTCTAACCGTTGTGTCATCTTTATCATCATTTGCAAATCAGGCTTGCACTCTAACTTCGAATGCTTGTTTGGTTGAAAGTACCGACCATGCGATACGTGCTAGTTTGTTCGCTAAAGCGACTACTACGACGTTAAATGGTTTTCTCGATAATAATTCTAATATCCAATTTCCGAAAATAGCTACAGCTTTTTCAGACCTAACAAGAACAGCTCTTGCACCGTGAACGAATAATTCACGTAAGCCTTTATTCCCTCGTTTGCTTATACCTAGTAATGTAGGCTTTCCTCCCGTTGTAAACTGACGAGGCACCATGCAAATCCAGGCGGCTAAGTGCCTCCCATTTTTGAAATCAGCAACGTTACTTATGTCAGATAAGCAACGACTAGCGGTTAGATCTCCCACTCCAGGGATCGTTTTGAGCAGTTGAGCCCGTTCATCGTTGTTCACAATTTCTTTGAGCTTTTTATCTTGAGTTAAAATAAGTTGATTAAATTTTAGGTAAAAGTCATGGTTGTCTCTTAATTCTAAAAGCAACATCTGTGGTATTGGCTCGCCATGCTCAGCTAGCCATTGGAATAATATTTTCATTTTTGCATGAGATTTTGGAAAAGCCATGCCAAACTCTAATAAAATTGATCCGATACGCGACATACATGCCGTTCTGTCTTTTAGATAGCTTGAGCGTATTCGTTGAATGACTGATATCACTTGAGATGATTCAGTTTTAACGCTGACAAAACGCATAGTTGGGCGAGTCGCTGCTTCAGCTATGGCGTCAGCATCAATGAAATCATTTTTGTTTGTTTTGACATATGGCTTAACATACTGCGGCGGTATGAGTAGTACTTTATGTCCAAACTCTTGGCACTTTCTTGCTAACCAATGAGAGCCACCACAGGCTTCCATAGCAATAGTTGTTGTCTCTGAAATAGAAAGAAATTGAATTAGTTTCGGACGACTAAATTTTTTGCGATAAACCTCTTGTCCAGATCAGTCATGGCCAACAAGGTGAAAGGTAGATTTTCCTATATCAATTCCAAGAATGTTAATAGTAGACATGATGGTTCTCCTCATTTAAAAGTCTAGCCTAAGTGTAGATTAGGGGAGGCGGACCATCTCATTAGCGAGTTAGACTTAATATTCTAAAATCATTTGAGATTTGAATAATTTCTATGTCCGCTTTAGAGATTTTAGATCTAACGCCATGTAAAAGTTTTAGGTAAAAATTCTGTTGTGAATAGATGAGTTTTTAAGTGGTAAATGAAGCTTTAGAGTCTCTGAACTGCCGTTAATACTCAAAAGCTAATGTCAGGTAATGGCTAGCTGTTGACCTAAAGAACAACCACTAGCTAAGGTCAGCAAAGCGCACAAAGCCGTCCTAATTTAGGTAGGGATTTATCTTAATAAATAGTCCGCTCTGCCGATAAATCGGTCGTAGTGATTTTAAATTTAAGTATCAGTTCTTTTGGCAAAGGGGCCGTTGGAAACGT
>Ga0209292_1002363_pt1 | contig 21761 bp, 13 predicted proteins | sample GOMGulsemesocosm_2_FD_184634 | JGI IMG/M metagenome (GOLD analysis project Ga0209292, IMG submission 184634) | Methane-oxidizing microbial communities from mesocosms in the Gulf of Mexico - GOM9C Gulf of Mexico (SPAdes) (version 2) | ecosystem: Environmental > Aquatic > Marine > Cold seeps... | reverse complement strand
TCTTTATAATATGTTTTCTATTATTATTACCACAATCTCCGTGGCTATTTGTGGTGACGACATGTGGCATTGTTTTTCTTGTTGTGACGTTATTACAGCGTGAAAATAAACAGCAGCAAAAAACACTGCAAGCCATTTTTAATGGTTTACAAAACTTGCAAGATGGCGATTTCTCCATCAGTTTGAGCGAGAGTTTACAACAAAGAAATAACACGAAACAACATCAACTGATCACCTTGTTTAATCAGGTAACTGATAAATTACGTGAAGAGAAAAAGTCACTTTATCAGCGAGAACTTTTGTTAGACAAAGTCGTCAATGCATCAGATGTTGTGACGGTGCTTGTTAATCATAGAAACACCATTATATTTGCTAATCGAGCCGCTCAACATTTTTTCAATTCAAGTAATCTTTTGGGGCAATTATGGGCTGAATTGCTTGAAACACAAATGCCAGAACTGCTAAAACACCATGATAAAAATAATGCCATTATTCAATTATTGGTCAAAGAAGTAATGAGTAGTGTTGGCCAAACTGAAGCGACAAATGATAAGGACAAAACGGAACAAAGTTGGCATTTGGCTCGTCACTTATTGAAGTTACATGGTTCAAACCACCAATTAATATTACTTAAACCGCTGACCAAAGAGCTACATCAACAAGAGTTGCAAACGTGGAAAAAAGTGATAAAAGTGATTAATCATGAACTTAATAATTCAATCGCGCCAATTAGCTCTATGTGTCACAGTGGATTGATTTTAGCTGAAAGGCTCAATGAGCCAAAATTGAACCGTGTGTTTAATACAATATCCGGTCGAATCAATAAATTGTCTGAATTTATAAAAAGCTATAGCCAATTAGCAAGAATTTCTATTCCGCAAAAAACACCTTTCAATATTATCAATACAATAGAACAACTAAAAAGCCTTTATCAACTTGATCTTATTTGCTCAGAAGCCGTTGTATTGTTAAATGCAGACGAAAGTCAAATTGAACAGTTACTGATAAACTTACTCAAAAACGCAAAAGAGTTTTCGCCTGAACAGTCTACTGAAGTTACGTTGAATATTCATGATGGCATGCTCAATATTATCATTCGGGACTATGGAGTCGGTATGCCTCAAGATGTAATGAAAAAAGCATTTTTACCTTATTATTCAACCAAGGTTGATGGTAGTGGTATCGGCCTAAGTCTTTGCCGAGAAGTTGTTGATGCCCATCAAGGTCAAATCACTCTAAGTAATCACCCAAAAGGAGGATTACAAGTAGTCGTTTGTTTGTCTTTGAATGGAATGATGAATTTTTAACCTTGGCGCCAATATCAGTATTTGCAGGATATTAAGTGCGACCTTTGGTGTGTTAAGACTGATGTAATACTGGTAACTCATCTATCCTTTGTTCTTGTCAATTTATTATCAATAAATAATGTAGATGCTTTTCGTGGTTCATTTTGCTATTTTTCTCTAGGGTCGCATGTATAAAAAGCATAAATGTTGTCATGAGAATCATCACGGTCACGATGAAAATTAAGGTGTGCAAAGTTATGGTTATTACATACCGACGAACAATCACTTTATTTATCACCTAACAAATCCCGTATTTTTTCTTTATAAACTCTTCCTACAGGCAATACAGTTTCATTCAGTTTGATTTCATTGGCACTAATTAACGTGATCGCAGAATGAGCAACTAGGTAGGATCTATGTATTCGGCTAAAACAGGTTTTAGGTAACAGTTTTTCAAAGTCTGAAATTTTCATTTGGCTTAATATATGACGATTTTTTAAATTTACAGACGTGTAGTTACCCTCAGCTTTAATATATTCAATATCGCTAAGTAAGACCTGATGATTCTTTTTCTCATCTTTTATGAAAACATAGGGTTCACTTGCATCATCAAACGTTCTTTTTCTTTCTGGTCTAAGAGTAGAAGACGCTTCTTGTAGCGAAGATGTATTTGTTAATGTTGTTATATTATCCATCACTTTTTGTATGGATTTGAAGAAGCGTTCAAAGTTAAAGGGTTTAAGCAAATAGTCAGCGATAGTGTATTCGTAACTTTCTAAAGCATGCTCTTTATGAGCTGATATTATAATAACTTGTGGTGGTTTATCTAATGTTTTCAAAAACTCAAAACCACTGAGTCGAGGCATATTAATATCTAAAAATATTAAATCGATTTGTTGGGTTTTTAATAAAGGCAATGCAGACATTGCACTGTGACAATTTCCCATAAGTCTCATGTAATCAAGCTCTTTAGCGAAGTTCTCGATTAAGGTATGGGCTATGGGTTCATCATCAATGATTAAATAATTTATTTGCATAATGTTAGTTTAGCTTAGGTTGAGTAAAATAAGGTTGGGTAAAGTTAGGTTAAATCTATAGTAACATTGGCTAAAAATCGGTCGCCTTTAATCGTACTCTCGTACTGATGTTTATCAGGAAAAAGTAGGGCTAAGCGTCTTGCTAAGTTCTCAGTACCTAAGCCGCCCGATAATCGTTTTACTTTATTTTTTTCAAGTACTTTCTTATCAAAGTTATTTTCTATTTTAAAAACGATTTTACTTTTAGTTGTTGTTAAAGAAAAATAAATCAATTGATCTGCAAGCTGGCTATCAACACCGTGTTTAAAAGCATTTTCTAATAGATTTATAAAGAGTAAAGGCGGGATACGTTGTTGTATATCTTCAATTACTTGCTCAAATTTGATATCAAGTTTATTTTTATAGCGGATGACATTAAGTTCAATAAAATTTTCTAGGTACTCAATTTCATCGTTTACGGAAACGGTATTCTTTCTCCCTTCATAAATAGTAAAACGCATCATTTGTGAAAGTTTATAGATAACTTCTTGAGTATCTTCAGACTTCTCAACCGCTAAGCCGTATAAGTTGTTTAAGGTATTAAAGAAAAAATGTGGGTTTATTTGGCTTTTCAATAAATTAAGCTCAGACTTTAGTGTCTCTTCATGTAAATGCGCGATATGTTGCTGCTGTTTATTACGGTCATTTAATAAATAAAGTAATGGGATCATTAGTGAAAAAGTAAGAAACATCAATAATAGGTCGCTGTTATCCATTTGATAAATTAAATAAAGCACCAGTGCATATAAGGCAATAAATACCACTGTTTTTAACGACGATTTCACGTTTTTCCACCTATAATTACATCAATTTTATATCCAGATAAGGATATTTAGAACCTGTCTACTGACCGTTCATCTACCTTTATTGTCGTTCAACCATCTTTAAGCGTTGTTGGACATTACATCATTTACTTCATTGTTATCAATTGTACACTACGGCTATATTAAATTGATACTTGTGGAAATACGATGTTAACTATACGAAATTTATCCAAAACTTACGACAATGGTGTACAAGCAATTAAATCTGTGTCGTTAGATATTGAACCTGGATTATTTGGTTTATTAGGCCCAAATGGCGCAGGTAAATCTTCATTAATGCGTACTATAGCTACCTTACAGCAACCTTCGCATGGTCAAATTAGTTTTGATAATAAAGATATTATTAAAAACCCTAATATTATTCGTAGCTGCCTTGGTTATTTACCTCAAGAGTTTGGTGTTTACCCTAAAGTTTCTTGCTATGACTTGCTTGACCATTTGGCACTACTAAAGGGCATAACAGATAAAAAAGAACGCAAAACTCAAATTGAAAGTTTACTCCATCAGACTAATTTATTTGACGTGAGAAAAAATGACGTTAGCTCGTATTCTGGCGGTATGCGTCAACGTTTCGGTATCGCACAAGCATTATTAGGTGCTCCACGCTTGATCATTGTTGATGAACCTACCGCTGGGCTTGATCCTCAAGAACGTAATCGATTCCATAACTTGTTGTGTGAAATTAGTGAGAATATTGTTGTTATTTTATCAACGCATATTGTCGAAGATGTCAGTCAACTCTGCCCGAATATGGCCATTCTTATTGAAGGAGAAATACAACTCCAAGGCAAGCCATCAGACCTTATTGCTGATATTGATGGCACTATTTGGAGCAAGATGATTAACAAAAATCAACTGGAAGATTACAAAAAACAATTCAATGTTATTTCTGAGCGGTTAATCACCGGTAAAACACAAATTATTGTCAAGAGTGACTTTCAACCAGAAATAGGATTTGAACCCGTACAAACGAATTTAGAAGATGTCTATTTTTCTACTTTAAAAGCAGTTTCACTGGCGAAGAAAGACCAGGTTAACTCTTCATGGGCACTAGGAGGAGACCATGCTTAAGGAACTGACTCAATTTGAACTCAAATATCATTTAAAACAAGGGAGCTTTTGGGCGGTAACTTTTTGTTTTATTTGGATGGCAGTATTAATGACATCCCAACGAGGCTCGGCACTGCTATTTGCCAACTCAGCATACGCCATCACCGAATCAATTTTATTTATATCACCGAATATTATTTTCGCGCTTTGTGTTTTAGCTTCAGCCACCTTGATACGTGATAATCAATATAAGATGGAGCCGATTATTTTCACAACACCTATGGATAAATTTCAATACCTCGCGAGTCGTTACTTAGGGATAGTGAGCGCTTCAATGTTGATTTTCTTCATTATGGTTGTTGCCATGATGACTACTTTATTCTTTTTAGATGATACTTTGGTAGGGCCTTTTCATCTAAGTCACTACCTCTTAAGTTACTGTATATTTATTATACCGAGTATTCTACTTTGTTCGTCCGTGGTTTTCGCAACGGCGATGTTATCTAAAAATACTATCGCTATTTATGTGGCTGGTATCGTTATTTATGTGTTGTACATTTTAGTGTCTATTCTTGGCAATTCACCGATGATGGCTGGCTCTAATACCTTATTGAGCGATAGCACAGGTTTTGCTGCTTTATTAGAACCTTATGGTTTAATCGCTTTCATGGAACAATCCGCTTTCTGGACGAGCGAACAACGTAATGTACTTACTCCTGAATTCTCAGGAAATTTACTCTTTAATCGCTTGTTATGGTTAGCGGCAAGTGCATCTTTATTTGCTTATACCTATCATAGGTTTACATTCAGGGCTGATAATAAAGAACCTAAACAATCAAAGACGTTAATCGACGACAATGATAAACCGTTGAGTTTATCTCACGCTGAAAATTATGATGCAGTGACGCCTAAACAAAACTTTGAAAAATTTAATGTTTCAATCTGGTTTTCAAAACTTAAGTTAGAGTACTTAACCGCGACTAAAGGTAAAACCTTTATTATCTTATTACTCGTTACTATGATTTTTACTTTAGGTAACTTAATGGGCAATATTTTTGATGGACCAATCAATAATGGTCAGCCATTTTACCCATTAACATCAATGATATTAGAGCTACTTAGGCAACCGCTGACGGATATTGGTTCGTTGGTCGCTATATTTTATGCGGTAGAACTGTATTGGAATGAACGTACAGTAAATATGGATTCACTCATTGATGTAACGCCAACGAGGAATTTAACCTTTTACCTCGCAAAACTTAGCACGGTGTTAGCCGTTTGTTTCACTTTGATTGTAAGTAGCATAATAACAGCCATAGGCTTTCAATTATCGCAAGGTATGTCAGATATTCAGCCTTGGCTATATCTTATTCTATTCTATTACGCAGGGCTTCCCATATTATTAACTGCTTTACTAGTACTTAGTCTACAGCGGTTAGCTAAAAACAAAGCCTTAGGTTTATTGTTAGGTATTGGCGTATTTATGCTATCTGTTTTTGTCAAAAAAATCGGCTTAGACCATCCTCTAGCGATATTTGCTTTTCGTCCTCAATTCATATTTTCAGACATGGCGGATACGATTTATCATGATCAGGCCGTTCATTGGTATAACCTATATTGGCTTTCGTTTGGCGTTATTCTTTCCTTATTAACCGTTAAATTTTGGCAACGTGGTTCATCTAACATTGCACAAAGATTTTCTAGATTAAGTAAAGGCTTACTAACCAGCGCCGTCGTTATGTTTTTCGCCAGCGGTAGTTATGTTTACTATCAAACTAATATTTTTAATGAATATTCGACGAAAGAACAAACATTAGAAATGATGGCTGAATACGAGCTGCAATACCAACAGTTTGCTGAGGCTCCTCAACCTACGGTTATTGATATTCAAGTCGATGTTGATATATATCCTGACTCGAGACGCTACCAAGCGAAAGGTCGCTATATTATTGAGAATCAAACTGAAAAAGCTATTGATAGGGTTATGGTTTCAATTTTCAAACAAAGTCATATTGAGCAGAATATTGTTTTTGAAGGGGCTGAACTAGAGCGCTATGATGAAAAATATCAAACCTATTTTTATCAATTGAATAAACCGATGGAAATAGGCGAGCAGCATACACTTAACTTTGCCTTTTCGGTTACTCATAATGCTTTTACAGAGCTCGACGGTGAACACTATGTCACCAAAGGTGGCTCATATATTGAACTTGAAGATATCATGCCCCAGTTTGGCTATGATCAACGTTATGTTATTGAGGACGAAGAAGAAAGAATTGAGAGAGGTTTGACTCTAGTTAAACTTACTTTACCCACCGCTGATATGAAACGAGAAAGTGACGACTGGGTAAATTTTGAAACAACAGTTTCTACCAGTCAATCTCAACAAGTAGTCACGGTTGGTCGTTTACAAAAAAGCTGGTCGGAAGGGAATAGAAACTTCTTTCATTATAAAACTGATCATAAAGTACAGCGTCAATTAGCCTACACATCAGCGGATTTTGAACAGATAAATGAAACCTATAAAAATGTCGATATCAGTCTATTTCATAGCCCTGAACATGATAAAGATAATCAATATACTTTAGATGCGCTTAAGCAAACGATGGATTACTTTACGCAGCACTTTGGTGCTTATCGTTCAAACCAATTCACTATTGTCGAGTTACCATATTTTTCTAGTGCGCAATCATTTGGTAGTGCGCAGCCAGGCATGTACCTTGGCGTGGAAAATCGTTTTTTCAATCTTGATAATCGTGGCGAAGATATTGATGCATTTAATCCATTATTAAGAGGGGTTTCTCATGAGTTTGCTCATCAATATTGGGGCGGCTATATCGAACCAAACTATGTAGGGGGGTATGCGCTATTAACAGAAACATTATGTAAGTATATCGAGCTTGTACTGGCAAGAAAAATCTATGGTGAATACTCTACGAACATCGAAGTTCATTTATCACTAGATCGTTATTTACGTACTAGACCTTACAGTAATAATATTGAAAAACCGTTATTCTCAACAGGGATGGAGCCGCACATTTATTATGGAAAAGGTAAACAAACCATGCATGCGTTACTTGATTTACTCGGAGAAGACAAAATTAATCAAGCGTTGAGAGGCTTATTGAAAAATCATGGTTACCCTAAAAAACCAACATCACTCGATTTATTGAATGAGTTTTACCTTGTGTCAAACGACAATCAAAAAATGATGATCGATGATTTATTTAAGCGAGTTGTGTTTCATGACTTTACTTTGCATAGCGCAAAAAGCACTCAATTAGCAAATGGCAATTATCAAACTGAAATTGATATTAGTACTGTAAAGTTTGTCTTGAATCCAGAGAGTAATAAAGAACAAACAGAGCACATTGATGACAGCCTAGATATTGCTCTTTATGCTGGTTTTCCTGAAGTAGACAATGCCAATATGTTGCTTATTCAGAAAGTGAACTTTAATAAAGAGCGCACTACAGTCGTCATCGAATCAAAAGAAAAACCGAGTCATGTCAATATTGACCCTAACCGATTCCGCATTGATAGAAATTTAGTGGATAACGTTATACCAGTCGACTAAAACTAAGCGAAAGCTTTAATTACCTTATTCCGCTGCCATAAAAGTTAACCGCGTTGATTAGAGTCTCTTTAAAGGTGTCAGCCTTTAGAGAGCCTGACGCTGCTCGCTTTCATTTATACCAATAAAGGAAAAAATATGAAATACATCAGATTATTAAGCTTTTCAATACTTTCAGTAATGACTATATCGGTAAACGCGCAAACACTCGAAGATGCTAAAAATGCATATTTTCATCGTGATTATCAGCAAGTAAAAAGTATCATCAATGCATTAAAAATAGAGGAGGGCGAAGATAAACTCTTGAAGGCTGAATTAGCACTCTTAACAATTGCGATAGATATTCATAACGATGCTGATGACGCGGGTGATGACTTAGAGGACTTTCTTGAAAGTAACCCAAACAATGCAAGCTTCCATTATTTAGCGGCGATATTGTGGCAGCATCATGCTAAAAATGTTTCTGTTTTTAGTAAAATGTCAATTTATAAAAATCATGTTGAAGCGTTGATCAAAGCTGCTGAATTATCCCCCGAAAATGAGCGTTATCTGTATGGAGCCGCTAGTGGTTACGGGCAACCTTCAATGTTAGGAGGAGATAGTGATAAGCAAAAACCTATGGTTGATAAATTAATGGTGAACAACTCCGCGTTTGCACAAATGGCGATGATGGATTATTTACAAAATACCCAAGATAAGAAAAATGGGTTTATGTTCATTGAAAAAGTTGTAGAAGCCTTTAAAGATGACATTGAAGTGATTGAAAGAGCTGCTCAATTACTTTGGACTTTTGATAAAAAAGAACAAGCTGGGGAGCTGTTTACTGCCGTTTGTTTATTAACTCCTGGTGAATTTGAAGCTTTTGTAAAGTGGAGTGATGCTTGTCAACTAAGTGCATCTTTTGCACTAGATGGGACAGTCGCTAAAGCAACAGGGTTACTTTCAATTGAAAGACTCATTAAATTTACTGCAGTCGATGATAAAGACTCTCAATATGCTTTGACGACTAGAAAAGAGCTTAGTTTATTGTCAGATTAATTTGCATAACGCTATTTGCGCCAATTAGTTTTTGTTCAGAGGGTTGATGTTTTCGAAAACAGATAGGCCTACTGCCTTTATTGGTGATAATTTCTCTTTCGTTGGACTTGGTTTTAATTTGTAAACATGTAGTACTCGAAAAATGCTGATAAAAGAATATTTATCAGCATTTTATTTTGAGGGATACCTACTTAACTACATCACCATTTCTATCCAAAACAATAGGCTCTCCTAGCCCTAATTCTTTCATACGAGGCAATTGAGTTTCTGCATCGCCAACGACTAAATACACCATTTTGTCTGGATTAATATATTGAGCAATAGTCGTTTTAGCTTCTTCCAACGACAACTTCTGTAATGATGCTTGCTGTTGTTCAACATAGTTATTGGCTAATGAGTAGCTACTAATATTTTGTAATACTCTCATCAAACTACCAGTTGTTTCAAAAGCGCGCGCATTAGACTTTTTGAGTACAGACTTTGTCATCGCTAAAGCATCAGCATCAAAATCTTTACTGTAATTATTCATGATTTCACGGAATGTTTGCATAGACTCTAAAGTAACATTTGAACGAACACTTGAACGAGCGGTAAATAGTCCACCAGCATTTTCTTGGCTAATGCCTGAATATGCACCGTAGGTATACCCTTTTTGCAAACGTAAAATCTGAAATAGTTGACCTGAAAAACTACCGCCTAAATTGTGGTTTACCGCAACGGCTTGATAATAATCATCTGCACTTGCAACCATAGCAGGGGTACCAATACGTAAAAATGATTGTTTCGCTCCAGGTACATCAACAAAGTAAAGTTGTGCTTTTTCAATTGCAGGCAATGGAGTAACTTCAGGTAGCTTTACTTCCAATGGTTTAAATTGTTTATTAAACACAGACAAGCTTTTAATAACGTCGTTACGCTTAACTGCGCCGGCAACATGAACCGTCGTAAGGTTTGCTGCAATGTTATTGTCATAATAGCTTTTAACGTCATCTAAAGTAATGCTATCTACATTTTCACTTGTACCTGCTGCCGATGTAGATAATTTACTGTTAGCGCCATACATTATTTTGGCATAAACATTTTGTGCAATCGTGCCAGGGTTTGCATTTGCTTGCTGAATTTGTGCTTTGGTTTCTTGTTTAACACGCTGCCATTCAGTTTTATCCCAGCGAGGCTCTAAAATAATTTCTTGGGCAAGCGACATAGCTGTTTGAAAGTTTTTCGCTAACGCATTACCTGTTAACGTTATATATTCATCACTTGTGGTAAAGCGGAAGTTGGCTCCAATTTCACCAATGGCTTGCTCTAGTTGCTGTGGTGTTTTGCTCTTAGTGCCTTCCATCATGATTGAAGTCAGTAAGTTAGCAACGCCATCTTTTCCTGAAGGATCTAGTGAATGCCCCCCCATTACGCGAATTGAAAATGACACTAGTGGTAATTCATTATGCTCAATAGATAATACGGTTAAACCGTTATCCAGTGTGATTTTTTGAACATCTGGTAATGTTACCGGATTCAGAACACCATCTTTTGGCATTACGGAACGATCAAATGATGAAACAACTTGAGCAATCGGTGCCAGTTTTTGTGATTTATCATTATCTTGCTGCGCCATTTTCTGCTCGGCACCTTGAACAATTTTTTCTTCAACGACATTTGCTTTTACAGCATCTGTTAACGCGAGTTCTTTTTTACCTTTTGGTACAAAACTCGTCGCAATATAGTTTTTATTTAAAATATATTTGTTAAACACAGCCATGATGTCATCACGAGTTACTGCACGGAAAAGTTCTATTTCCTTCGTCACTAACGAGGGATCACCAGAAAATTCATTATGCTGGGCGATAGTCGATGCTTTATTAAATACGCTGGTTAACTCACCATAAAATGCCGTTTCGCGCTTGGTCATAATACGTTCGAGTTGTGCATCAGTAAAACCTACAGTGGCAAATTGAGCTAGAGCATTATCAATACTCGCTTTTACTTTATCTAATGCAATATCGTTAAAAGCACGTACTTTTAAGGTGAAAGTGCCTGCAAGTTCGCTACTAGAATTATAGGCTGAAACACTCGGTGCTAACTTGTCTTGTTCAACGATTTGCTTATATAAAATACTGTCTTTACCATCCGTTAATATTTCAGCTAATAAATCTAATGCATAAGCCTCTTTTTGGTATTGCTCAATAGTGGGTAAAGTCAGGGTTAGTTCGGGAAGGGTTGCAAAATTATCTTCGTGGTAAAGTGATTTGCTCGTTTCAATCGTTACCGGCATTGCTGGTAAAGGTGTAACATCACCACGAGGCTCTAGGTCGCCAAAATATTTTTGTATCCAAGCTTTAGCTTCAATCGTGTCAAAGTCGCCAGCAAGGACTAATGTTGCGTTATTTACGCCATACCATTGCTGATAAAACTCTCGTACATCTTCTAATGTCGCGTTTTGTAGATCTTCTAAACTGCCGATCACATCCCAACTGTAAGGATGGCCTTTTGGATAAAGGGAAGTTAAGGTTACATACTCTGTATGACCATAAGGGCGATTATCAACGCCCTGGCGTTTTTCATTTTTTACGACTTGTTTTTCGTTTTCGAGACCTTCTTGTGTAACGGTATTGATGAAATAGCCCATGCGGTCTGACTCCATCCACAATACTTTTTCTAAGCCATCATGAGGAAATACTTCATAATAAATAGTGCCATCTTGCCATGTACCACCATTTAACGTGCCGCCCATATTACCGATGTTTTTAATGAAATTTCCAGCACCAACATGCTCTGAGTTTTGAAAAAGCATATGTTCAAAAAAATGAGCAAAACCTGTACGGCCTAATTTTTCTCTATGTGAGCCCACATGATATTGAATAGCAACGGCAACAACGGGATCTGATTTATCTTGATGGAGAACGACTTCTAAACCATTGGCTAATTGATACTTTTCTAGTGCTAAGTCTGTCGATTTTTCTTTTTCTATTGCTGTTTGTGTACTTGGTGTTTGAGTCGGATTACTTGTTGAAACAGAACTGTCATTACAAGCAGTAATACTTAAGGTTAAGGCACTTAAAGCCAATATTTTAGTGAACTTTATCACGGTTGCTCCTTGAGCTCTTTTTAGAATTATTTCACAGATGATTATGTGAAATCATAAATTGTTAAAATAAGGTTAGTAGATTCTGTCTGTATTAATGCAGATATTCAACTTTACTTGGTAAATAAAGAGCAATAAAGCAAGTGGGTTTCTAAAAATATGTAAAACTTCTTTTACTAAAGCGTTATCGAAATAAAAAACATTTAATTTCTTCTAAACAATCAAATGGCTATTAATATTCCTATGATAAAGTTCACCGATATATTAAGTACTAATTAATCATGAGCAGTAACATTGTCACTTCAATGTGTGAAACGCCGCCATCATTGATTGATTAAACCAAGCAGCTAGAAAATTTACCTGTACTGCTTATGGAATATTGGGTATGTGAACTGAAAATAACGATGTATAAATGAGGAATGGTGATGGTTAAATAGTAGAAATGTCTATTTGATGAAATATTAAAGTATTCATCATCGAAAAGTGACGTTAGTATTCTCTAAATATATATCACTTAGTAGACACTCTACATAGTTAAATTCTTCGTTGACGTTTGCAGTTCAACTTCAATTAAGATCACTTTAAGTAAGATTACTTAGATAAATATAACTTTTGTCGCATATACGGTGCATTTTTTATCAATAGATTTTATGTGCATATCGATATTAGTGTACTAGTATCAATATATTAAAGTTTACCTCGCATGTATTGAACAACCATTAGAAATATTATTATTCACATAAAATATACTCAGGCTGAATAAATGAAGAGAATTGATTTTTCAAAGGGTTACATTTTTTTAGGGATAGGAATTTTATCACTACTTATTTTATCTTATACCCATAACTCGTGGGTAGGATTTATCAAGAGTAATAAGTTGCATATTGATAATATCTCACAGGTTCAAATTAATATTACTAATGCTCATTTATGGTTTGAGGAAGGTATAAGCGGCGATGCCTCAATAGATCTCAATACTGATTTTTGGGATAAGGTAAATAAAGTCGAAATCTTGCTCAAACAATTATTAGATGGAGGCACTACTAATCAAGGGATCTCAATAGTAGCCGTTGTAAAAAATTCAACAAGAGATGAAATTGAAAAAACACTTGCAAGCCTACTTGTCTTTAAAAAGGTAGCGCAACAAAGGTTAGACCATCAAACTACTGGTGGGGCTGGCAGTCAGCTTGATCAACAATTTGATCGTATTTATGGTGATGTTATATCACTGTCAAAAAGCATAAACGATAAGTTAAATGAAAGCCTAAATGCAGATATCAAAAAGCAAGAGCTTCAATATTACGTTATATCAATAGTTTGGTTTATTATTATCTTACTTTTCATGTTTAGAATTGAGCAATCAAGGAAATTACAGGCAAGTTTAAAGAACTCATTGAATATTGAAAAAGAGCAATTGGAAGCGCGTATTAAAGAAAGAACATCCAAACTATCTAGTGCTCATAATAAAGCAGAAACCGATGGCAAAGCGTTATTAATAGCGAAGGAGCAAGCAGAAGCCGATGGTAAAGCGTTATTAATAGCGAAGGAACAAGCAGAATCAGATGGTAAATATTTATTAATAGCGAAGGAGCAAGCAGAAGCCGATAGCAAAGAGTTATTAATAGCGAAAGAGCAAGCAGAATCATCAAAATCTGCCTTAGACCATCATTCTCTTGTATCAATAACGGACTTGGCAGGTAATATCCTTTATGTAAACGATAAATTTGTAGAAGTCAGCGGTTATCAAGAACATGAGCTTTTAGGTAAAAAACACAACCTACTTAATTCTGCTAACCAGCCCAAATCCTATTGGCAAGAAATGCATCAAAGGGTATTAGCAGGTAAAGTTTGGCGTGATGAAGTACGTAACAGAGCCAAGAACGGTGACTACTATTGGGTTGATACCACGATAGTCCCCAATTACAATATCAACAAACAAATCGTCGGTTTTACTTCAATCCGCACCGATATTACTCAACAAAAAGAGGTTTTAGACAGCCTTGCCACAGCCAAAGAACAAGCTGAAGCTGCCACTGAAGCAAAAACGCAATTTTTAGCGACTATGAGTCATGAAATTCGGACACCCATGAATGGTGTGATAGGCATGACGAACCTCTTACTTGATTCTCCGTTAAATAAGGAGCAGTACAATTTTGCTAAAACGGTAAAATATAGTGCGGAATCTCTGCTGACTGTTATTAATGATATTCTTGATTTTTCTAAAGTAGAAGCTGGCAAGTTAGAGCTTGAACCCGTTGAATTTAATTTAGAATTATTGCTGCATGATGTTGGTAGCAGCATTGCTTTTCAAGCTCATAATAAAAATATAGAATTAATTTGTCCTGCTAACATTATGCCAAGTCAGTCGTTTATCGCGGATCCTGGGCGTATTCGACAAATACTCAACAACCTGATTGGTAATGCTGTTAAATTTACCGAAAAAGGAGAAGTATCAGTGTGTTGTAAGGTACAAGAGCAGACTGAACAGCATACAAAACTCTTGTTTGAAGTTACCGATACGGGGATTGGCCTCACAGATGAACAACAAAGCAAACTTTTTGAACGTTTCAGTCAAGCAGACACCTCGACCACTCGCAAATACGGAGGTACTGGTTTAGGGCTGTCTATTTGCAAACAGTTAGTTGAGTTGATGAGCGGTGAGATAGGTATTAAAAGTGAAGTAGGTAAAGGTTCAACGTTTTGGTTTACGGTATATGTTGCTAACACCAACACTCAGAGAACCCAAAAGGTGTTTGACAACTTACGCAATCAAAAAATACTTGTTGTTGATGATAATTTAACGAACAGGGTGTTGTTAGGGCAATTACTCACTAAATGGCAAGTTGAGCATACGTTGGTAGATAATGGTCATAAAGCGTTAGAAAAGCTAACGGAAGAAAGTGTAAAAGGCACGCCTTATCATATTGCAATTTTAGATATGCAGATGCCTAATATGGATGGTTTTCAGCTCGGCACTGCGATTAAAAATGATCGTCAGCTTTTTAAAAATACTCGTTTAATGATGTTAACATCACAAGGAAGGCGAGGAGACGCTGATAGATTAAAGGCCGCCGGCTTTAATGGATATCTTAATAAACCTGTAGAGCAAACGGTTCTCTACAATACATTAATGACAATAGCTGGCGTTAACACACCAGAACAACCATTGATCACATCATACAGCTCTCGTGAGCTTCCTCAGTTCTCTGCCAGAGTATTGGTTGTAGAAGATAATACAATTAATCAAAAAGTAGCCCAAGGGTTGTTGAAAAAATTTGGTGTAAAGGTAGATTTAGCTGGCAATGGCGAAGAAGCGTTAAATTCTTTAGAAACGCTACCGTTTGATATGATTTTAATGGATTGTCAAATGCCGGTAATGGATGGTTATGAAGCAACTAAACAAATTCGACATCCAGCGTCGAAGGTACTTAATCGAGATATACCGATAGTGGCTATGACTGCAAATTCAATGGAAGGCGATCGAGATAAATGTCTAGCTGTTGGAATGAATGATTTCATCTCTAAGCCAATAAACCCTAATAAGGTTCAAGAAACATTAAAACGTTGGCTGCCTAAGTGATATTTTACATGTTATAAAGCAATACTTACTTAGCTGAAACGTTTGTCTTTGCTAAATAAGTTGGAGGTGTTTGGTGGTTAAAATCCACAAGAATGTTAATACCATAATGACCACTTTATCTAGTATCTTCAGGTATTAAATAAGCAACTAGTAATGACTATATTCGTCTCAACGTGACCAATTACGGAATTATTAGCCCCGTTTTATCTTTGCTAAAACGTTAAACACTTTAAGCATAATTAGACGAAGCAGAAAAAAAACTTAGGGCTATTATGAATTACTTAGGATACATAGATTAAGTAAATGCATTTAAAGTGAATAGAGCTATCGACGTTGGAATGACAAACCGAACATAGTCACCCAGAAACTATCTGGCAATATTAACCCATGTCGAAAAACGTGCATAAGTTGCTTTTCTGTATTTGATAAATATCTTTAACAGGACTACATTGCCATTAACCTAAAAAATATTGAGGGTTCCAATGTTATTACGTAGCATCACTAAACACGTCAAAGAGCAAAACTGGTTTGCGGTTTCTATTGATTTTTTTATCGTTGTGGTAGGTGTATTTATTGGTCTTCAAGTATCCAATTGGAATGATAGTAAAATAGAAAGTCAAAGAGCTGATGTTTATTCTGAACGTCTCCTTAAAGAGCTATTGATTGAACGTGAGTATTCAAAGTCGCTATTGCAATATTATCATCAAACTCATCAGGCAGGAATTGATGCATATAATGGCTTAGTTGGACGTTCAGATGATTCAAGTGAAAGCATACTAATTAATGCCTATAGAGCAAGCCAATATAATTGGTATGAACGTCGCAGAACGGTTTTCGACGAAATTGTGTCGACAGGTTCATTAAACTTAATTAAGAATGATGTTCTTCGTAATACTGCAGGCCAAATGTATAGCACCCCATTATTTTCGATTCTTCAAGAAGAAGGGCAAAATTCAGAGTACAGAAAAGGCTTTCGTGAGATTATAGAACCTCATGTGCACAATGACCTTCTAATCAAATGTGGTGACTTAGAATATGAAGGTAAAATGGGGGGACAATCGCTTGTTACTTTAGGCTATGATTGCAAACTTACCGTGAGTACACGTGATATCGAATCTTCAATAAGTGCATTGCGGAATTCATCAGAAAGCCTTAAAGCATTACGGTTACGTAATGCTCAAGTGGCAGGTCGAATAAGAGATCTAAAGTCTACTTTAGAAGGGAGTGGATTCAAGAAATTATCAGGTGTTAAGTTGGAATAGTTACTTGTTTTCAGTATCTGCTTAACTGCCGATGGCATCACTAATCATAATAAATTTAGTAAAGGGCTTAGCATCATGATACAAACAGAATAATGTTTTTTTCATGAAGAACATCTCTTTTAATTAAATATTACCAATCAAATAATCGCGTAATTACTGATATGGTGATGATAAAATTCGCATATATCTATAGCTTTAAATAAAGCATGTTAACGAATATCGACCCAAGAATTATTATCCCCCATATTGTTATCTCTACAGTGTGAAACTCCCCAAGTATGCATTGTTTAAGCGGTTAAAAAAGAGAGCTTATCAACAGCTTTAATTACTCTCCTGGTTTGTGGCTAAATGTAAATATGTGCAAGTTAAGTTTTAGATTTTTAAAATAGTTGGGACTTATAAGGTCTAAAGATAGACTACTAATAAAAAGCTTTTTCAAAAATATAAGGGAACTTATCTTGCTAAAACATCATAAGTTTCCATGCTTCATCTACAATTATACTCAAACTCATTTAAGTGAGGTTCTAGATGATATTAACTAGCGTAACAAAACACGTAAAAGAGCAAAATTGGTTTGCTGTGTTTGTAGATTTTATTATTGTAGTTGTTGGTGTTTTTATTGGTATTCAAGTAGCGAACTGGAACGATACTCAAGCTTTTAGAGAGAAAGAAGGGCAATTATTAAAAGAGCTTGAACGTGAAATAACCGTGGGTATTGATTTAACCAGTCAAAGAGGAGAATCATATAAACAAGTACTCGAAGCTGGCACAAAGTCACTATCGGTATTATCAGGTGATGGTGAATGCAAATCTGATTGCTGGAATACACTGGTAAATTTCATGCATGCCTCGCAATGGCAAGACATTCGTATCAATCGAGTGATATATGATGAAATGCGTCGACAGGGCTTACCACGTAACCGAACCATTATTGAAAGTATTGAAATTATGCTCGCACAGAATGAGGGTAATGCTGTTATTTTTGATGATAAACCTATTTACCGCACTAAAATTAGAGAATTGTTACCTTTTGAATTTCAAGAGTTTTATTGGATTAATTGTTATACATATGTTGGTGGACACGAAACCTATTCATTAAACTGCAAGGAAGGGCTTACAAATGACATAGCTTCTAAAATAGTTAAAAATATTGTTAACCAACCCCAAATTAAACTTTATTTGACAGACTGGGCAAGTACGCTGGTAACACTCCCCACAAACTTTATAAGTCAAAATGCTGATGCCCGTAAAGCAATTGCTTTAATAGAGGCAGAATTAAAAAGACGCTGATTTGATAATCGTCAATATTCAACAAGCCTTTAAATATTGAGAGTAATTTTATTCTACTTGATAAAAATTCGCATAATTATTTATATGAGTGTGATAAAATTTATACATCACCTACCGTTTAATTCCTGTAAGTTTAATTTATGTCTGTAGAAAATTTGTTAGCACCCATTCAAGCATTCCTCAAATGTGAAACGCCAAAAAAATGGATAGATGAAGCGGTTAAGCCTGAAAATCTACCTATCATTTTGATAGATCACTTAGTTTGTGAGCTAAAAGCTGCTCAGTCTGCAATGTTCTTGATAAGAAAATATGCTGTAGATAAAGAAAGTGGTAATGCGCTACTCGCTTGGTTACAGCCTTTCGAACAATTAATTTATAAAAGACAGGGGGATTGGCGTTCATTGCCGTCTAAAAATAAGTTAACAAAAGCGATACTGCCAAAATCAGGGTCTTCACACGGGCAAGAGCTTATCGATAAAATGGTTCTACTGATTAAAGAGGAGTTACACCACTTTTATCAAGTACTAGAAATGATGGACGAATACGGTATTGAATATCAAAGTATAACCCCGTGCCGTTATGCGAAGGGTTTATTACGACATGTAAAGTCTTTTGAGCCAGATGCTATGGTTGATAAGTTAATTGTTGGGGCTTTTATTGAAGCTAGGTCATGTGAACGATTTGCTAAAATAGCACCACATGTCGATAAAAAACTAGGTGATTTTTATATTTCTTTATTACGCTCAGAGGCTCGCCATTATCAAGATTATTTATCATTAGCGACTGATATTGCTGGGAGTGATATTTCTGAACGTGTGAAGTACTTTGCCGATATCGAAGCTAAATTAATCATTAGCCCTGATGAAGACTTTAAGTTCCACAGTGGAATTCCTGTAAATACTATTTAATTTCACTCGTTTTAATTGAATTAGTGCTCTGTATTCATACTTGCTAATACACAACGATTCCTTCCTGAATTCTTAGCTTGATATAAAGCATGGTCAGCATTATTGAATAATGTCAGCCAACTCATGTTTTCTTCAAGCTCAGCAACACCAATCGATACTGTTATAGGTGGTAGGGGGGTGTTGGTTTGGCGTTGTACTAACTTTAACATTGAAATAGCAGAACGTATTTTTTCAGCCGTTATGTGAGCAACCTGTTGTGATGTGTTTGATAAAACTACAACGAATTCTTCGCCACCATACCGAACTGAAATATCATCATCAGAAACATTATCTTTGATGGCTTTCGCCACAAGCTGAATCACTTTATCACCCACACTGTGACCGAAAGAGTCATTCACTTTTTTGAAGTGGTCAATATCTATAACCAAAGATGAATGCATATTATTAAGCGAAAGCGCCTGTAATCTTTTCTCACATCCTCGGCGATTTAAAAGCCCTGTTAAGGTATCAATTAACGCTTCTTCGCGAGACTCTTCTAATTTGTGTTGTAGTTGAGCAACTTCTTGAGAGGCTTTGTTAAGTTCAGTAGATAACGATTTATGCTGGTTTTGTGATTTTCCGACGGCATTGAGCAAAAAGGTTATTATGTTTTGAAGTGGTTTATGCTCTCCTAATCTGCCTAGGGCTTTCTCTATTTTATTTAGATTACTCATCGCTTCTTGTTCACTTGAAACTTGAATATCTAGTTGTGTTAAAGAGTTACTCAAGGCTTCTTCAAAGGGAGCAAAAACTTTTTCTTCAATTTGTTGGGAATTTGATAAAAACTCAGTAAACAAGGCATCTATAAAAATAGCATCAAGAGGTTTTTGGGATGTTAGTTGCAAGTCTATTTTCTGATTTAAAGCTGCATTTTCTTTGGTTAAATAACAATATATTACAGAATAATGAGTAGGTGTTGGCGCTACTTTGTGAAGAAGCATAAAGAGTTTTGCTTCTTCATAAATCTCCATAGATTTTTCAAAACTTCCTTGCATCATTATATCCTTTCTTCTTTTTGTACATAATAACAGTTAACCAAAAGTAAACTCAATGTAAAACTAATAAATATGATGCTTTTATGAATTTATATATTTTAATCGATTGTAATTTAAAATAATTGATACTTTAATTGTTCAGTAATTTTAGTTGGCTTGAAATGGTTGAGATAGGAGTTCTATATTATTGGGGGTCACTTTAAGCCAAGCACCTTGCTCGTACCAGTCACCTAAAACTATTCGTTGTGCGGCTGTTTTATTTGCTTGAATATTATGAATATTTGGCCGGTGAGTGTGTCCGTGAATCATTAGCTGACTTTTATGTAGCTCGAGCTGCGATATTACTTCACTCTCCGTCACATCCATTATCTCTTGAGATTTCATTGCGGTCTCATTAGCGCTTTTTTTACGATAATTTTCAGCAATTTTCTTACGTACAAATAGTGGTAAGTTTTTAATGATCCCCTGCCACCACCAAGAACGAGATTTTTTTCGAAATGCTTGGTAAGCAATATCACGAGTGCATAAAGTGTCGCCGTGCATAATAACAACAGGCTTACCGTATAGGTCAATAACTTCTAGTTCAGGTAACAGTTGCATGCCACAAGTTTTGGCATATTGTGTACCTAATAGAAAATCCCGATTACCATGAATATAGTAAATAACAGTGCCTTGTACGCTTAGTGCTTTTAATGCACAGGCTACTTCTACAACAAAAGGGTTTTTATCATCATCGCCAATCCAGTATTCGAATAAGTCACCTAAAATATAAAGCGTGTCTGCTTTAGGTGCATCATTGTTGAGGAATGACAAAAAACAGGCCGTTATATCGGGCCTGTTTTGTGCTAAATGTAAGTCGGCAATAAAATAGGTTACCGACTCATTTAGTGTTGAACTAGTCACTGAATTACATTATTCAACAATAGCTGATTCAATGATGATTTCATCTTTTGGAACATCATCATGACCACCAAAGCGACCTGTATCAACCAATGTCATTTTATCAACGATGTCCATACCTTCAACGACTTCAGCGAAAACACAGTAACCCCAACCTTGAACAGACTCGCTTTTAAAATCTAAGAAGTCGTTATCACTTAAGTTAATAAAAAACTGCGCAGAAGCTGAATGTGGATCTTGAGTTCTAGCCATCGCTAAGGTACCGCGTTTATTACCTAAGCCATTGTTTGCTTCGTTATCAATTGATTCACGAGAATCTTTTTCTGCTAAGCCTGAAGCAAAACCACCACCTTGTGCCATAAAGCCTTTAATTACACGGTGAAAAATAGTGCCGTTATAGAATCCATCTTCAACATATTGTTGAAAGTTTTTAGCGGTAACTGGTGCTTTATCAAAGTTTAACGCTATTTTGATATCGCCTAAGTTTGTTTTTAATGTGATCATTTTATTTACTCTTCAATTTCGATGCGGGAATTGTAAACGAAAGCACAGAACTGTAAAGAAAACTTATACCAATTCCATTAAGTTTCTCCTATTCAGAGCTTGTCAGCGGTTTTAGAACAAATAGGATTTTTTTGCATATAGTTATTCTCGGCTTTGTCTCCTGAGTCGCTCTACCTTCTGCATCCATGCAGTCGTATATGAAATAAATTATGTGCAGTTATCGAATCGCTGACAAAATCCCTAAGGGCGAGTTTAAAAGGCTTACAGACTGCGTTATTGATTTTGATAAGGTCCCTACATGGATGTAGGATATTAGGGTAATGCAGGAGCAATTACCGAGAATAACCATTCTC
>Ga0209292_1002361_pt1 | contig 21766 bp, 23 predicted proteins | sample GOMGulsemesocosm_2_FD_184634 | JGI IMG/M metagenome (GOLD analysis project Ga0209292, IMG submission 184634) | Methane-oxidizing microbial communities from mesocosms in the Gulf of Mexico - GOM9C Gulf of Mexico (SPAdes) (version 2) | ecosystem: Environmental > Aquatic > Marine > Cold seeps... | reverse complement strand
TGATGCCTCTGTCACCCATAGCGGTGCCAATTCAAACACCTTCCGCGAGATGCTGGTTTTCGCACAACAGGAACACCCCCACGCCCCTATATTGATAAAAACCCATCCAGAAACGCAGGCCGGGCATCGCGACGGATATTTCACCAATGCGGATGAGAACGACCGGGTGAAATTATTCAGTGATCCGGTCTCGCCCCATGCCCTGATGCAAGGTGCGATTGCTGTATATACGGTTTCTTCCACACTTGGATTTGAGGCCATCTTCACAGGTCATAAACCCCGCGTTTTCGCACAGCCATTCTACGCGGGTTGGGGTCTGACCGTGGATGAACACCCTGTTGATCGCCGCCAACGGATCTTAACCCGCGCGCAACTGTTTGCCGCCGCAATGATCCTTTATCCAACCTGGTATGATCCCGCCAATGACCGCCTGTGCGAGTTGGAAGACGCCATTGGCGCGCTTGAAGCTGAGGTCCGTCAATGGCGCGAGGACCACACAGGTTACATCGCAATGGCCATGCGTGGCTGGAAGCGTGGTCATTTACAGAACTTCTTCGGCGCCCAGCGCGCGGTGCGCTTTGACGATCGACCTAAGCGGGCTGCTAGCAATGCCCGACACAAGGGCCGAAAGCTGATGATCTGGGCTGGCTATGCGGATGAGCGCATTCGTGAGGCCGCCAAATATACACCCTTGTTGCGTATTGAAGATGGCTTCTTACGTTCACGTGGTCTTGGCGCTGAACTCACCCCGCCCCTATCGTTAGTGGCTGATGATTTGGGGGTCTATTACGACCCCACCCGAGAGAGCCGCCTAGAACATATGATCACCGCGCGCGCTCGTCTTAGTGACGCAGAAGAGATCAGAGTTGAACGCCTGATTTCTAAAATTACACGCGCAGGCCTTAGCAAATACAACCTCTCGCCCGCGCTGCAAGAACTGCCCGCACGCAAGGAGGGGCAAAAGGTTATTCTGGTGCCGGGCCAGGTTGAAGACGATGCCTCTATTCGGTTTGGGGCAGATACGATCAACACCAATGCGGCCCTGCTCGCGGCAACACGTGAAGCCAATCCCGACGCGCAGATCCTTTATAAGCCACACCCTGATTGCGAAGCGGGCTTGCGTAAAGGCGCAATGGATCATGAAGAGGCTTTAAAATGGGCCGATCATATATTGGAGAACACCAGCGCAGCGATGTTGCTTGAGCATTGTGACGCGGTTTCGACCATGACATCTCTGATGGGGTTCGAAGCCCTCTTACGGGGCACGAAAGTTATCTGCTATGGAGTGCCCTTCTACGCAGGTTGGGGCTTAACGCGCGATATGTCAGAAACACCGGATCGTCGCCAAGCGCGGCCAACGCTTTACGGCTTGGCCTATGCGGCATTGATCGATTATCCACGCTATTTTGATCCAAAATCCGGGCGCCCAGCCCCAGTTGAAACCATCGTAGAGCGTTTGATCAATGATGATATACCGGGCCCATCAAGGCGCAATCGGATCTTGTCGAAATTGCAGGGCCGATTGGCCAGCTATAGCTGGATCTGGCGGCGGTAAATCAGAAACCACGCTGCCAACGATGCAGAATGTCATCCCCAAGACGCTGCACATCCCGCAAGGCAAAACGCGGCGCATCTGACAGGTATTCCAACCCCAAAGGTGCCAGTGATGCCAGCCCTTCAGCCCCCAGCATAACCCCCGCCGTATATCCGGAAATGTGATCAACCAGGTCGGCGCGTAACAGTGCTGCCGCTAGGCTTCCCCCACCCTCACAATAGACACGCGTCAGCCCAGCATCGCCCAAAGCCTGCAACATCGAAACTGGGGAGAGAGAGCCTCTTTCCTCTGCAACTTCAATGAGTTTCACACCGCAAGCTTCCCAAGCAGCGCGGCGTTCTGCCAATGCAGATGGCCCATGTAGCACCCAGACAGGAACGTCTCGGGCTGTCTGCGCAAGCTTGCTGGTCAAGGGAATATCTAGCATTCGCGCCGCCACCACACGCACTGGCTGATGCGCAACACCAAGGTCGCGTACCGTCAGCGAGGGATCGTCCGCCCGCGCCGTGCCCGCGCCCACAAAAACCGCGTCATGACGCGCCCGTTCCATATGTACATTGCGCCGTGCAGCGGGGCCTGTAATCCACTGACTTTCACCCTGCGCCGTGGCAATACGCCCGTCAAAGCTGCTGGCGAGTTTCAACGTCAACATGGGACGCCCAAGATTCACCCGATGAAAGAAACCCTCGTTCACGGCACGGGCTTCGCGCGCACAAACGCCCGTTACAACTTCAATGCCTGCCTCACACAACATCTTGTGTCCGCGTCCCGCGACGCGCGGGTCGTCATCTTCAAGCGCTGACACCACACGCGTCACGCCAGCGTTAATCAAAGTCTGCGCGCAAGGCGGAGTTTTGCCCGTGTGGGAACAAGGTTCAAGCGTGACATAAGCTGTCGCGCCAAGCGCACCATTCCCGGCCATTTCCAGTGCTTGTGGTTCCCCATGAGGCCGACCGCCAGGGGCCGTATGGCCACGCCCAACAATCACGCCATCCTTCACGATCACACAACCAACCGAAGGGTTCGGCCAGACCTGCCCGAGCCCCCGCTGAGCCAACGACAACGCATGCTTCATATGGCGCAGATCATCAGAAGACATCAGCAGACCCCCAAGTGAAAATCAGTCGTCAGCGCCTTCCGGCGGACGCAGTTCACTAACAAATTTATCAAAGTCATCGGCAGCTTGGAAGTTCTTGTAAACACTCGCAAAACGCACATAAGCGACCGTGTCAATCCGGGCCAAAGCTTCCATAGTAATCTCACCGATCTGGCCAGAGGGAACATCGGTATCCCCCATGCTTTCCAAACGACGCACGATCCCGGAAATCATCTGATCAATGCGTTCGGGATCAATCGGGCGTTTTTGCATGGAAATCCGAATAGACCGCGCCAATTTATCGCGGTCAAAATCTTCGCGTTTCCCGTTGCTTTTGATCACAACAAGATCGCGCAATTGCACCCGTTCATAGGTCGTAAAGCGTCCCCCACAAGACGGGCAAAATCGCCGTCTTCGGATCGCAACATGATCCTCTGCTGGGCGTGAATCCTTAACCTGCGTATCAACATTTCCACAATATGGGCAGCGCATCGCTTTCCCCTTACCATAAATCCCCAATGATATTTGTACTATAGGCAGACCCCTAGGTTTTGGGTAGCCCTAAGTTGTGCCCACTACCGCTTGCGTAGATACCTAGCACAAATCCTTCCTGTTACAGTCCCTTTCAGCTGTGCTAAAGCCTGCGAACAAGCACATGAGGCCGTGATGGCAAATTCCAATACAAAAACCGCTGAAACCACGGCCCCTGACCTGCCGGCCAGCCCCGCTTGATTTTAGTGGTTGAAGCTGAGCTCTGGCCCGCACTCATGATCAGAGCAATATTACGTCGAATTCCGGTGGTGAAAATAAACGGTAATTATACGGCGCAAGGGTTCGAAAAAGACTTCGCCGCGAAACGTTTATGGCGTGGAAAGTTTTGGCGGCTGTTCACCCTGATCTTAACGAAATCCGATGAACGCGCTGCACGATACATTGCCGCTAGGGTGCAGAAAGCCCGCGTAAAAAACTTGGGCGAGTTGAAGTTTGAGCTTCCCGTGCATGACGACCTAAAGACTGCGGGCGAGGCCCTGCGCGTGCAGATAAACCGCCAAGTTCTCACCATCGCCTCTTCGGTTGAGGCTGAGGAAGAAGCGCTGCTTGAAACCCTCGCACAGATGAAATCTGAACTGGCCCAAATGCCGTTGGTGATCTGGGCACCGCGCAGCCCACAACGATTTGAAAATATTTCAGAAAATGCGCGGAAGAAGGGGTAGGTCATTCAGAAGCGCAGCACGATTTTTGATGTACAGACTTCCAATACTCCAGATCTATCCGATTGTGAAATCCTAGTGACTGACGCCTTGGACGAGATGGATTTCAACTATGCCGCCTCTCACATTACCTTCGTTGGGGCAACGCTTGCGGATCATGGCGGGCATAATATTATCGAGGCCCTTGCCTTGCAACGCCCCGTTGTGACCGGGTCAAGTTTGTGGGGGATCACCTATCCCGGGATGGAGCTAGGGCATTAATCGCTGAAGCCGATGAAACCGCCCTCGCCCGCCGTTTGATCACCTTGTTCAGCGACCCGGCATCCCTCAAAGAATTCACAGCAAAGACGCGAGGGTTCAACACCACCCATCAAGGCGCCACGCAACGCAGTCTGGCAGAGATCATCCCCTGGCTTTGAGGCCCGTTTTCAGAACTTGCCGCCCCTACTCTGTACGCTATGATGAGCCTAAATTAGAACGGATGACACAATGACCCTGACCATCGAAGGCAAAACCATTTCCAACGATGCCCGCGCACTTTTGATCGCAGAGGTCAGCGCGAACCATGACAAGGATCTAGACCAAGCCTTGGCGCTGGTGGACATCGCGGCAGATGCGGGCTGGGATTGCCTGAAATTGCAAACCTACAACGCCGATACCTTAACCATTCCATCAAACCACCCATCAATGCGGATTGACAAAGTCTGGGGCAAGGACACGCTATATGAGCTGTATCAATCTGCTGGCATGCCAATGGAATTCCATGAACCTTTGTTTGCCAAGGCTCGTGATCGTGGCTTAATGCCCTTCACCTCGATCTATGATCCGCGAGACCTTGATTTCATTGAAGGCTTAGGCTGTGAAATATATAAGGTATCGTCATTTGAGATGACTTATGACGATCTGTTAATCGCCGTGGCTGGCACAAAAAAACCGCTAATCCTGTCAACCGGCATGGCCACGATGGAGGAAGTCGCACATGCGCTTGAGGTCTTGGACAAAGCTGGATCTGGCGAAGTGATCCTTCTGCATTGTTGCTCTTCATACCCAGCTCCAGCGGAAGAAATTAACCTTAATGCGATGACCTCAATGGGCGATCGCTTTGGTCGTCTGACCGGGTTCTCTGATCACACGATTGGCGCAATTGGCCCCCTGACCGCGATTGCTATGGGCGCAGTTGCGATTGAAAAACATTACACCAATGATCCGGCTCGCTCAGGACCCGACCACCGATTTTCCGCCACACCTGAAGTGATGCGCGAAATCGCCGATGGGGCGCGCATGATCCATAGCCTGAAAGGTGATGGCATCAAGAAAACCACTGAGGCGGAAGAGATTTCCAAAGCCATCGGGCGGCGTTCGGCTTTTGCGCTGACCGACCTGCCTGTCGGGCATGTGGTGACCGACGATGACTTCCGCTTCGTGCGCCCGAACGCTGGGATCGCGGCGACGGATAAAGCGCGCCTTTTGGGAAAGCCATTGATGCGTGCCGTCAACAAGCATGACCCGATCACATATGATGATGTCGCAGATGGCTGAGGTTCTGACAGTTCGCGCGGCCACGCCAGGCGATTGTGCACGCCTGCTGGCTTGGCGCAATGCGCCTGCGGTTCGCGCGGCGTCTCTCAATACAAATGAGATCAATGAGACAGAGCATAAGGTCTGGTATGTGGAGGCACTTAAAGACCCAAATATCATTGTTTTCATTGCCGAAATGGGAAATCATGCGGTGGGTATGATACGGTTTAATCGTAACGCAGATCATGGACGTATCAGCATTCTTCTCGACCCTCGTTTTCATGGGCGTGGCCTCGCAAAACCCATGTTGAAGAAGGCCATTGCCGCCACCGATGACATCGCAAATTTCACAGCAGAAGTACGGGCGGATAACATGCCGAGCCTTGCTTTGTTTCACTCCTGCGGGTTTTCCGAGAGCCACGTAGATGGACTTCACACCTTTAAACTTTCCCGTAAGGACATGAAATGACCGAGAAAAGCAAATATGACATCGTAATCGACCAGATCGAAGCTGTTCGCACCAAGAATAACAAGAACTGGATGGATATCCTGCGCTTGGCATTCAAACATTCACCTGAGGATGCGGCGGCGATTTTGAAAGAGATCTATAAGGAGGACAAAACCATCAGTGATCTGGCAAAACAGCTGACGGAATAAGATGTTCGCGAAGACAATAAGCGGGGGCCAACCCCCGCACCCCCGGGATATTTGAAGAGCCAAAATATTGCGTAGCTATGCAAACAATGCCGCGTGCATGAGTTCGGCACGTTTCCAATCCTCAGGCGTGTCAATGTCTTGGACACGCCAGCGGGGAAGGATGACTGGAACAGAGCCTGATCCGAAGATGGGCTTGCGCGCTTTCCAAGCCTCTGCTGTGCCCCAGTAGAACTGGCCGGCATCGTGGTAGGCTTCTTCCAAGTCTTGGCTGCGTGTTAGAAGATGTTCGGATGAGAACATATCGAGACGACCATCTGCATCTATCTTGACGGCACGCTGGATAGGGAAGGGAAAGCTTGTGACCGGGAAGGCGTAATCTGCGCCTTGCAGGGCTTTTTCCCCGGCGAGAATGTCTTGCACCTGCACGAAGGGCGCGGTGGCGTAGAGACAGCAGAGAGTCTGAACATCAGGGCCGAGCACTTCCAACGCATGGGCGACCACATCTTGGGTCGTGGCGTGATCATCCGACAATTTTTCTGGGCGTGTGAAGGGCACTTCTGCACCTGCGGCACGGGCAACCTCTGCGATCTTCTCATCGTCAGTTGAGACGATAATGCGATCAAAACAGGTGGCTTTTTGGGCGGCTTCGATCGACCAGGCGATCATAGGCTTTCCACAGAAATTCTTGATGTTTTTGCGCGGGATGCGCTTTGATCCGCCCCGTGCAGGGATCAGGCAGACCTTCATTTCAATGCCTCATCAACAGCGGCGACCACTGTTTCGAAATCCGCATCACTAAGACCGGGATAAACCGGGATTGAAATGGCGCTGGAGTAATAGGCTTCAGCATTGGGGAACATGCCTTCACGAAAGCCAAGCTTTTGATAATAGGGCTGCGTGTGCACGGGTATGTAATGCACATTCACGCCAATTCCGCTGGCACGCAGGGCTTCAAACACCGCACGTCGGCGCGTGGCATCCACGCGGATCACATAGAGATGCACTGCTGAAATGGTGTTGGTCTGACGGCCGGGGCGTTTCAGGGGGAGATTACCAAGGGCCGCGTCATAACGGGTGGCGATGGCATTCCGGGTCTCGACATATTCTTCAAGCCGGTGCATCTGCGTCACGCCAAGGGCGGCTTGCAGTTCGGTCATGCGGTAATTCAGGCCAAGCTCGACCTGCTGATAATACCAAGGGCCATGGCTTTCGCCCTGCATCAGGTTTTCATCACGGGTGATACCGTGACTACGAAATAGTTGCATTTTCTGAGCGAGATCAGGATCTTGGGTGGTGGCTAGGCCGCCTTCTGCGGTCGTGATAATCTTGACCGGGTGGAAGCTAAACACCGTGATGTCAGAGTAACGGCAATCCCCGACCGGAGCACCGTGATAGCTGCCGCCAATGGCGTGGCTAGCGTCCTCGATCACACGCACACCATAGTCATGCGCGAGGGCCGAGATTGCCTCCATATCGCAGCTTTGGCCACACATATGAACAGGGATCAGGATTTTGGGCAGACGCCCGGCGGCTTTGGCAGCGGCCAGTTTTTCAGCCAAAGCCTTGGGGCACATATTGGAAGTGTCAGGCTGCACGTCGACAAAATCAACATCAGCGCCACATAGCAGGCCAACGTTGGAAGAGGCCACAAAAGTGATCGGGGAGGTCCAAAGCAAATCCCCCCGCCCAAGGCCCAAAGCGAGGCAGGCGATATGCAGGGCCGAGGTCGCGGAATTCACCGCAACGGCATGTGCAGCATTGGTGGATTTGGCCACGGCCGCCTCAAACGCGGGAACCTGTGGCCCCTGCGTTAGGAAATCTGATTTCAGTACATTAACAATGTTATCAATGTCTTCTTGGCGGATATCCTGGCGACCATAGGGGATCATTTGTGTTCGGGCTCCATCATGTCCAGTAGGTTCTGATGGCTCAGCCAGTCGGTGTTGTTGCCGGAATTATATTCAAAGCCCTGTGCCACTGCCACGCCTTTTTCGCCCATGCGGTTTTCCGCGAAATCACAGATATGGCTGAACTGGATGGTTGGTTTGATCACGAAGTGATCGTCAAATTCCAACGTCAGATGGCTGTCATCGGCAGGGCACATGACTTCGTGCAGTTTTTCCCCTGGACGGATGCCGATGATTTCCTGCGCAATGCCAGGAGCCATGGCTTCGGCCAGTTCCGTCATTTTCATGGAAGGGATTTTCGGGATGAATATTTCGCCACCATGCATACGGTGGAAATTTTTCAAAACGAACTCGACCCCGTCGGTCAGGGTGATCATGAAACGGGTCATATCGGCGTGGGTGATAGGCAGGCTTGTGGCGCCTTCATCCAGCAATTTACGGAAGAACGGGATGACCGAACCACGGGAGCCAACGACGTTACCATAACGAACGACGCCAAAACGGGTTGGGCGATTTCCCACCATATTGTTCGCGGCAACAAAAAGTTTGTCGGAGGCAAGCTTGGTCGCGCCGTAGAGATTCACCGGATTTGCAGCTTTGTCAGTGGAGAGCGCAATAACTTTTTGCACACCATTGGCAATCGCCGCATCAATCACGTTTTGCGCACCATGAATGTTGGTTTTGATACATTCCATCGGGTTGTATTCGGCGGCAGGCACCTGCTTGAGAGCCGCTGCGTGAATGACGTAGTCAACACCGTCCATGGCTTGCTTTAGGCGATCGCCATCGCGCACATCACCAATGAAATAACGCATTTGTGGTGCGTTATAAGTCTGCGCCATCTCATATTGTTTCAGCTCATCCCGGGAAAAAATCACCACGCGTGACGGATTGTAGCTGGCGAGGATCCGTTCCACATACCGTTTACCAAAAGAGCCGGTACCACCGGTGATCAGGATCGATTTATTGTTAAACATCATTGGCTCATACGTTTGCTGACGCCCCTTTGGGGAGAACTTAACAAGGATTACCCCTGGAAAAGACAAACTTCCATCCCTATTTCTATATGCACTTCGGTCTTGGCCTAAGCCTAGACACCATATATTGTGGTTGAAAAAATAACTTTGGCAAAGTAAGCGGAGATTTGCCCGAAACGGTGCTAGTAAGCGGGAACAGGCCCGGCGGCGTAATGCGACTGAAGCAATTCACCGCGACCTCAAGCAGATACAGGCAAGACTAAGCGAACAATGATACCAACGAAACAACAACCTATTAAGCTCGCCGACGGCGGCAAACGTTCTGTACGGACGCAATTTGGTACGTTGTGCTATCGCCATCATCAGGGACGCGTACAGATTTTGTTAATCTCATCACGTGGCGTTGGACGTTGGGTGATCCCCAAGGGCTGGCCCATGGATGAGAAAACTCCGGCGGAAGCAGCGGCCGTTGAGGCCTTTGAGGAAGCGGGCGTGAAGGGCAAGGTCTACGAGGCTTGTCTTGGCATTTATTCCACCATGCGCGAAGCCGCTGGCAATGGGGATGAGATGATCCCCTGCATCGTCGCGATCTTTCCGCTGAAGGTAAAACAGATCCTGAAGGAATACCCAGAAGCCGGTGAACGTAAACGACAGTGGTTCTCTCCGAAAAAGGCATCCACCCTGATTGACGAACCCGAACTGGCGCAAATCATTCGAAATTTCGACCCTAAATCGCTGATTTAACCGGCGTGATTTGTGAAGCGGCATTGTGTTTACCCCGCCAGGATCTTATTTATTGTTTAGGGACGGGATGGGTAAATGATCCGCTATACGCTGAAATGTGAAAATGATCACAGCTTTGACAGCTGGTTTAAATCATCGGAAGCCTTTGAAAAGCTTCTGGCGGTGGGCATGGCTGCCTGCCCAAAATGCGGCTCTTCTGATGTGCGTAAATCATTGATGACCCCACAGGTAACACCCGCCCGCAAAAAGGCCTCAGCCCCGGCTGAAACTCCGCCGCCATCCACGGCCGTAACCACACAAAAAAAGCCACTGTCTGCGCCTCAAAGTGAACAGGAAGCAGCCATTGCCCGTGTGAAAGCCGAAGTCGAAAGCAATTCCGAATATGTCGGCAAGAGCTTTGCTGATGAAGCCCGCGCTATGCATGATGGTGATATTGATACCCGGCCAATTTGGGGTGAAGCCAAGCCGGAAGAAGCAAAATCACTGATAGAAGATGGTGTACCTGTCGTGCCTTTGCCCTTTACCCCCACACGCAAAACCAATTAAGTTTCCCGAAAAAGGGAACAATATGACCACATTGATCACAGGTGCGAGCCGCGGCATTGGTGCCGAAATCATGCGCCAGATGCAAGCGCGCAAGGACCGCGTCATTGGCACAACACGTGGGCAGGAAGGCAAAGACCTGTGGCGTTATGATGTGACGTCGCCCGCCTCCGTCAGTGATCTGCAAGACTCGCTGAGCGCTCAAGCGATTGACCTTCTGGTCTGCAATGCGGGTGTTTACCCCGACAAGGGGCGCAATATTGGTGATGACCTTCCAGCACAGATGTGGGCGGATGTTTTTGCCGCCAATGTCACTGGAGTATACAAAACGATTGAGGCAGCCTTACCCGCATTGCGCCGAGCAGAAGGCGCGCGGATTGCGATTATCGGATCACAAATGGGCACACGCGATAAGGCCCAAGGTGGCAGTTATATCTATCGTGCCTCAAAAGCGGCGGTGATCAATCTCGCCTTTAACCTTGCCCATGATCTGCGCGATGAGGGCATTGCGGTTGGGGTGTATCATCCAGGTTGGGTTCAGACAGATATGGGCGGTGCTGAAGGTGCGATAACGCCAGAAACATCCGCCAATCAGTTGATCCGTCATTTTGACGCACTGAATATGGATAAAACTGGTGAATTTCTGACACTCGACGGCCAGCCCCACGCGCTGTAACCGTTTTCTTTCAAAGAAACCGGTTCGGAAACTTTGAAAGTTTCCGGGCCGCCAACTATGCTTGTTTTTTAGGCATCTCGCCTCCTACCCCTTGCGACTGCCGCCTCAACCCCCTATGAAACGCTGGATTTATTGGCGCTGGGTAAAGGAAACACCATGCCGCTTCTGGTAATGAAATTTGGCGGAACCTCTGTCGGCTCACTTGATCGCATTAAACGTGCGGCCAAGCGGATCGGGGTCGAAGTGGCCAAGGGCTACGATGTGATTGTGATTGTTTCGGCCATGTCGGGCAAGACCAATGAACTTGTGGGCTGGGTCAACGAAACCTCGCCGCTTTATGATGCACGCGAATATGACGCTGTCGTCAGCTCGGGTGAGAATGTCACCGCGGGCCTGATGGCGTTGACCTTGCAGGAAATGGACGTGCCTGCACGCAGTTGGCAAGGCTGGCAAGTGCCGCTCAAGACTACATCCGCACATGCCAACGCCCGGATCGAAGACATCCCAACCGACAACCTGAACGCCAAATTCGGCGAAGGGATGCGGGTTGCTGTGGTTGCTGGCTTCCAGGGCATCTCGTCTGAGGGTCGTATCACCACATTGGGGCGCGGTGGATCTGACACCACGGCTGTGGCCTTTGCCGCTGCGTTTGACGCAGAACGTTGCGATATTTATACGGATGTGGATGGGGTTTACACCACCGACCCACGTATTTCCGACAAGGCTCGTAAGCTTGACCGGATCGCTTTTGAGGAAATGCTGGAGCTGGCATCCCTTGGTGCGAAAGTTCTGCAAACCCGTTCTGTTGAACTTGCGATGCGCTTTGGCGTGCGTCTGCGGGTTCTCTCTAGTTTCGAAGATAATGACGAAAATTCCGGCACGCTTGTTTGCGCCGAGGAGGATATCATGGAATCAAATGTTGTAGCTGGCGTCGCCTATTCCCGCGATGAAGCCAAAGTCACCTTGATCTCGGTTGCGGACCGTCCTGGCATTGCAGCCGCGATTTTCGGCCCCCTGTCAGAGGCCGGCGTGAACGTCGATATGATCGTTCAGAACATCTCTGAAGATGGTCGTACGGACATGACTTTCTCTTGCCCGACCGATCAGGTTGCCCGTGCAGAGGCTGCGATGCAGGCGTCCAAGGATTCCGGTGAGATCAACTACCATGATCTGGTAGCGGACACAGATGTAGCCAAGATTTCTATCGTTGGCATTGGCATGCGATCCCACGCAGGTGTTGCGGCACAGATGTTCGAGGCGTTGCAATCTGAGGGCATCAACATCAAAGTCATCACCACATCCGAGATCAAAATCTCTGTGCTGATCGACCGCAAATACTTGGAACTGGCGGTTCAGGCCCTGCATGACAGTTTTGAACTGGAAAAAGCCGACTAAAGCGACGGTTTATAGCGGGTATTTAGCCCCTCTAGTAAAACGTCAAACCCATACATCATATCGTGCAGCCCGTCATAATTTCGGGCTGCCACCGTTTCTGCCAATGCACGCAGATTTGGGAAAACCTCAGATGGAATCATCTCTAGATTTTCCTGTGCGGCCTCAGCATATTTTTCTGCCTCATATGGAAAGTTGATCGCCTGGAGCGTGAAGCCATAGATATAGCTGTCCATCGCATTCCATATGTGATCGCCCTCTTGCGGTGCAAAGCCAGCAGCAGCCAGACAAGCTAAAGTTGCCTCGATCAGACCTAACATTGCAGGCCCAGGAGTCGGGTTGGAGAGCAAAAGCACCCCGACCCAAGGGTGCGCCATCAGCACGCCTTGCATCGAAAGCGCACGCCCCCGCATCGCTTCGAGCCAATCGCCCCCAGATGACGGGCATTTGATCTGCGCCGCTACATGATCTGCCATCGCATGAAATAAGTCCCGCTTGTTGGAGATGTGGTTATATAGTGACATTGCCTCGACCCCAAGCGCAGCAGCGACCGCTCTCATTGTCACGCCAGCCACGCCATTTTGATCCGCGATATCGCACCCAGCGGCGCAAATACGTTCTCGCGTTAACATGGGGCGTGACGTGGATGGTTTAGATTTTTTTGTTGTCGGTTCTTGCATGACTTACGCTGTAAGGTTAAGTGAAAGTGATAACAACTTACAATGTAAGCATCAAATAGGTAAGCCAATATTATGAAAACCATCTGCATTGTCGGAATTTCCGGAAAACTGGGCCAGTATATGGCGCAACAGGCTTTAGACGCCGGATATAAAGTGCATGGCGTTTGCCGTGCACAAAGCGTTGAGAAGCTTGCGCATTTCACTGATCAGATCAGTATTTTCCCCGGAAAAACCGACGACCCAGATGTGATCCGCCAAGCCGTTGCGGGTTGCGATGCAGTCCTCTGCGTGCTGGCCCCTTGGGGCGTGCAGGATTATGCATCTGGCACCGCACGCGCTGTTTTGCAGCATGCAAAGCCCAATGCGCGCCTCATTTTTAGTTGCGGTTGGCACATCAGCCGCGATGGTCAGGACGTTTATTCTTGGAAATTACGCGCCCTGCTGGCAATTGCGACTCCGCTCGCGCGTTGGTTTCGATTTGCTGATATCAAGGACCAAGTTCGGGCCTGCGATCTCATTTTTGCCAGCGGCACAGATTGGACTGTGGTGCGCGGATGTGACCTTGAAGAGGGGCCGATGCAGGGCCTGCCGATCTGGGCTGAGCATGTTGGTGATGCAAAAATCGCCCATAACAAGATGCGGCGTATAGATTTTGCGCGCTTCATGTTGCATGCGGTCACAAACCCTAACCTGATCCAAAAAGCACCCGCAATTTCAGCGCCGCGCCCACAGCTCCCTCCCAAAAACGAGATCTAAGCCGTTACCGTTGCAAAACTTCGCAATTCCCCCTCCCCTTTGGGGGGGAATTACATTAAAAGAGGGACGAACCAACGGGAACAAACATGGCACACGGCACCGAAACTGAAAGCCGCAAGCTTCTTGGGCGGCTGAAAGAAACCTTGGCAGAGGATACCGCTGGCCAAGCACGCCTTGATCGGGTTACCGATCTGGTGGCGAGGTCTATGGATGCTGAGGTGTGCTCGATCTATCTGTTTCGCGATGATGATACGTTGGAACTTTGTGCGACCCATGGTCTGAACCCAGAATCGGTTCACCAAACCCGGATGAAAATCGGCGAAGGTTTGGTCGGTAAGGTTGCGAAATTCTCCCGGCTTGTGAACACGCCTGATGCGCCTTCCACCAAGGGTTTTCGTTATATGCCTGAAACCGGCGAGGAAGTTTTTTCCTCATTCTTGGGTGTGCCAGTGCAACGTATTGGCGAACGTTTGGGCGTATTGGTGGTGCAGTCCAAGGATGCTCGCATATACACCGAAGACGAAGTTTACGCCTTAGAAGTTGTCGCAATGGTTCTGGCGGAAATGACGGAGCTTGGCGCCTTTGTTGGCGAAGGCGCGGCCCTATCCCCCCTGCACCAACAGGCGGTGATGTTGCGTGGATCGGTTGCCCAAGAAGGCGTGGCCGAAGGTAATGTCTGGCTGCATGAAGCCCGTGTTGTTGTGAGCAACCCCATCGCGGATGATCCCGAGGCCGAACAGATCCGTCTGGAAGAGGCTGTCGATCAACTGCGAATTTCTGTTGACCAAATGCTTGATAACGCGCCGAAAACTGAAAAAGATCAGATGCAGGTTCTGGAAGCTTACCGCATGTTCGCCAATTCCAAGGGCTGGATGCGGCGCATGTCTGAGGATATCAAACGTGGCCTGTCAGCAGAGGCTGCGGTTGAAAAAGAACAATCGACGGCGCGCGCGCGCATGTCGCAAGTACCGGATGCCTATCTGCGCGATCGCCTGCATGATCTTGACGATCTGTCCAATCGACTGCTGCGCATTCTGACCGGCCAAGGCACAAATACCGGCGCGGAAATGCCCGAAAACCCGATTCTAGTTGCGCGCAATATTGGACCAGCCGAGTTGTTGGAATATGGGCGCGGATTGAAGGGTATTGTGCTTGAAGAAGGCTCTGTTGGGTCACATGCAACCATCGTTGCCCGCGCGCTTGCAATACCGCTGCTGATCCACGCGGAACGCATCACAAACGAAGCCTTGAACGGCGATCAAATTTTGGTCGATGGCGAACACGGTACCGTGCATCTGCGCCCGGATGACAGTGTCGCCTCAGCTTTCCGTGACAAGATCCTGATGCAAGCCGAGGCTCAGGAACGTTATACATCCATCCGCGAGAAACCGGCGGAAACCCTGTCTGGTGAGGTGATAAAACTGACCATGAATGCGGGCCTGATGGCGGATCTGCCATCTCTGCCGACCTCCGGCGCGGAAGGTGTCGGATTGTTTCGCACGGAATTGCAGTTCTTAGTTCGTAATAAAATGCCCAAACGAGCAGAATTGGCCGCAACCTACGCCCAAGTTCTGAAGGCCGCAGATGGGCAACCTGTGATTTTCCGCACGCTTGATATCGGGTCTGACAAAGTGCTGCCCTATATGAACCCGCTGGATGAGCCGAACCCCGCCCTTGGCTGGCGTGCGATCCGAGTTGGCCTTGATAAACCTGGAGTCATGCGGATGCAAATTCAGGCGCTTTTGCGTGCCGCGAAAGGACGCCCGCTTTCTGTGATGTTCCCGATGGTGGCCCAATTTGAGGAATTCAAAGAGGCTCGTGATCTGGTCCTACGCGAGATTGAGCGCGAACGTGTTCTCGGCCACGCATTACCTGAAGATCTGAAAATCGGCACAATGCTGGAAACGCCATCCTTGGCCTTTGCACCCCAGCAATTTTTTGAAATGACTGACTTTATCTCGATAGGGGGCAATGATCTGAAACAGTTCTTCTTTGCCGCTGACCGCGAAAATGAACGGGTGCGAAAACGGTACGACACATTGAATGTCAGCTTTCTGAACTTCCTTGAAACCATTGTAGAACGTTGCCGCGAAAACAACACCCCCCTGTCCTTCTGTGGGGAAGATGCTGGCCGCCCGATTGAGGCCTTGTGTTTCGCCGCAATTGGCCTGCGTGCGCTTTCTATGCGACCAGCATCAATCGGCCCCGTGAAACATCGCTTACGGCGCACTAATTTGTATGAGTTGCGCAGTGTTATTGATGATGCACGCGCTTCGGGTGCGCAAACCGTACGCCCGGCCGTAATGGAGTATCTACATCAAGGATAGATGAGAACTAAGGGGGAACATTTAGCAATATTTAACGAACTTGTAGCAATGTAATTTCACGTCAACATACCTACCACTGTACGAAGGACGACATGAATATTGCTAATCTCAGTGTAAGCCTGCTTGTTGCTCCTTCTCTTGCGGTCTATCTCTTGCTTTCAGGTATGCCCCGTAGGATCGCACTTGGGATCTATAGCTTTTCCGGGGCAGCAACCTTGTTGTTTCTGGGCTATGTTTCCTTCTTCAAACGCAGAAAAAGAAAACCAATCAATGTGCCGTGACGCAAATCCAAGTGTCGCCGCCCTGTATATCCATGCATGTTAGATTTGATCCCACGACTGATAGCAGCACAATATCGCCATTTGAGGGGCTATTATGAAACACATCTTTGCCGGAGCTCTTACAGGGTTTATTGCATTCATTGCCTGCCTTGGTATCGGCGCAGGTCTTACGTATTCTATCTTTTTTTATATCGGCATGGGGCTGCTTGTGACATTTTTGTCGGTCTTAGTTGGTACAAAAGTGCGGGCATCTGGAAAGCGGTCGCCAGAAAAAACTCTGTAAATCCGAATGCTTGAAAGCTCACCCACCAAGCTTTGTAACATCACCAGAGATACCAACCCAACCATCCGTAACCAATTCCAGCCCTAGAACCCGGTCTGGGTTTGTCGGCGGCGGCATGAATACACCATTCAATTTTCCGAACCCGAAACGCTGGTAATAGGGTTCGTCGCCGACAAGCATCACACGCTCCCACCCGTTTTCACGTGCAATTTCAATACTATGCCGCATGAGAGATCCACCAAGGCCTTCACCTTGGTGCGTGGGGTGAACGGCTACAGGGCCAAGCAGAAGCACCTGTTTCCCGGCAACATCCACCGGCCAATAGCGGATCGCGCCCGCGAGAATATTGATTTCATCGCGCGCGATAATCGACAGTTGTGCAACCGGATCAACCGCATCGCGCAAACGATAAGACGACAATGCCTCACGCCCTGGCGCAAAACACAGGTCATAAAGCGCCTCAACCTCCCACCAATCCTCTGCCGTTTCCGGCCTAAGTTCAATCACCTGCGTCCCCTCACACAGTTTTTCACTTGCACACTAGACCCGGAGCCACTGCGCCTTTACCTCTGCCTAAACCGCGAAGCCTTTGAAGGAAAGCAGATGTTTTACCGCCCCGCCGATGGCCATGGCCTGCCACATAACCCATTTAACGCCCTGATCACCCCACGCCCGATCGGATGGATTTCTACACGTGACAGTCAAGGGCATGACAACCTTGCGCCCTATTCCTTCTTTAACGGCGTCGCTTATGAGCCGCCCCAAGTCATGTTTTCGACGACATCTGGAAAAGCAGACCGAGACGGCATGAAAGACAGCGCCAGCATCATTGAAGAGGTCGGCGTTTTCTGCGTGAATGTCGTAGGTTACGAGATGCGAGACGCGATGAATGCATCATCTGCCGCCCTGCCTGCAGACGAGGATGAGTTTATTCATGCGGGTTTGGAAAAGGCGGACTGTAGTATTATCAACGCCCCCCGCGTGGCCGGAGCCCCCGCGGCACTGGAATGTAAGTTAACCAAGATGGTGCAATTGCCGGGCGAGGCCAACACTGTGGTATTCGGCGAAGTCATCGGTGTGCATTTACGCGATGATTGCCTAGTGGATGGCAAGTTTGACGCAACAAAATATCAACCACTAGCCCGGATGGGATATCGTGACTACGCCAAGGTTGATACAGTCTTTACCCTTGCGCGGCCGGATGATTAAATCCGCAGGAAGATAACCAAAAACAGGAGCCTCCCCGATGACCACAGAAACCATGATTGGCGTGATCGGGGGCTCTGGCCTCTATGAGATTGACGGGCTGGAAGATGCGACCTGGCAGGCGGTTGAAACCCCTTGGGGCATCCCATCGGATGAAATCCTGACCGGCACGCTAAGTGGTGTCAAAATGGCGTTTCTGCCCCGTCACGGACGCGGCCATGTTCATTCGCCAAGCACTGTTCCCTACCGTGCAAATATTGATGCTTTGAAACGAATTGGGGTCACTGATGTGATCTCTGTTTCGGCTTGCGGGTCCTTCCGTGAGGAAATGGCCCCAGGCGATTTTGTCGTGGTCGATCAGTTCATTGATCGTACATTTGCCCGCGAAAAAAGTTTCTTTGGCACGGGCTGCGTCGCCCATGTTTCTGTGGCGCATCCGACCTGTCCCCGCCTGTCTGACGCATGCGAAGCGGCAGCAAGGGATGCAGATATTAACGTGCATCGTGGCGGTACCTATCTGGCCATGGAAGGGCCGCAGTTTTCAACCCTTGCGGAAAGTAAAATGTACCGTGAAAGCTGGGGGTGTGATGTGATCGGCATGACCAATATGCCTGAGGCAAAACTCGCGCGTGAAGCAGAACTTTGTTACGCCTCTGTAGCGATGATCACCGATTATGACAGCTGGCATCCGGAACACGGTGAGGTAGATGTTACTGAAATTATTAAAGTATTGATGGGGAATGCCGATAAGGGCCGTGATATGATTGCACGTCTCCCAATGCTTCTTGGGGCCTATCGTGTACCTTGTGAACATGGGTGTGACCGGGCGCTGGAATTTTCTATTCTAACCGCTCCTGACAAGCGAGACCCTACTGTTTTAGCAAAGCTTGATGCCGTTGCTGGGCGCGTATTGGGGTGACAAAGCACATCCTAATTCTTGGTGCTGACGGCTTCATTGGCCGTCACATTGCCTTTGCGTTCCGCGCGGCGGGTTGGCATGTCATTGCCTGTGCCCCGTCGCGTTAGGGCGCTAAAGAACATAGGCTTAGACGCGGTTGAAGCAGATTAGGGATGCCAGAAACCCATTCCGAGTTCTGGCGCGCACAGATCCAAGAATGCGATGCCGTGATAAATGGGGCAGGCTTTTGGACGGAACAGATGCAGCTTTTGCCGCGTGCACGTTAGAACCCCAAGCACCCAAGAACTGTTGGTTTTTACGGTGGGAATTGAATTGGCGGATACTGGGTTTTCCCGCTGGCGCAAAGCCGGCGAAGACTTGACCAAAGCTCATAATGTAACCCGATTGCGCGCAGGCCTGGTGCTGGGGGATACGTCTTACGATGGGTCGTCATTGATGCGATCATTGGCAACCCTGTCCTTCGGCGCCCCCCGGTTGGGTGGCAAATATTGCTGGGCGTATAGGGGACTTCATGCGCCTTGGGCGATCTCAACAACTGCGCTGGCATTGCTGCGCGGATGGCGTTCCACAGAGGGTAATCCTTGGCGCCAAAGAGGTTTTTACAACTTCCATCTGTAATTGCCTGATTGCCGCATTGTTTGCATCGCTTTGGTTCTATAAATCCCAACGTGGCCCGCTTGGGGCCCTGATGCGGCTCACCACGGAAGGCAAAGTGAGATGACAAAAGACGTGAAAGACTATATTCGCACAATCGTGGATTTTCCGCATGAAGGCATCATGTTTCGCGATGTGAGCACGTTGTTTGCGGACCCACGTGGATTTCGTATGGCGATTGACCAAATGCTCCACCCATATGTCGGACAACCTATTGATAAAGTGGTTGGTTTGGAGGCGCGGGGCTTTATCCTTGGCGGAGCAATTGCGCATCAATTGTCGGTTGGTTTCGTGCCGATCCGCAAGAAGGGCAAGCTTCCGGGGAAAACCATCAGCCAAGAGTATAAGCTAGAATATGGTGAAGCAATTGTAGAGATCCACGATGACGCTCTGAAACCTGGAGAACGCGTTTTGGTGGTGGATGACCTGCTGGCAACCGGTGGTACGGCTGAGGCAGGGATCAAGCTGCTCGAGCGCCTTGGTGCAGAAATCATCGGCTGCACCTTCGTGGTTGATTTGCCGGAACTTGGCGGGCGCAAAAGGCTCGAAGCGCTTGGTATGGATATTTATACGTTGTGCGAATTTGACGGGTTATAAAGTAAGTTTTTGGTGTAATTCTTAATTTCCCAAAGTTTGTAAACCTTTTGATAAGAAGTTCCCCCTAAACAGAACAGGTCCGCTACCCACGGACGCTGCTTGCAAACACACGTAAAGAACTGGCCGTCCTGTTACGCAGGGCGGCCTCTTTTACGATGTGGGGGCCAGCCCCCACTCCCCCGGAATATTTGTAGAACCAAAATAACAGGTCACCAGTCAGTCTTCATGAAAGCACCGCACCTGGATTTAGGATCCCACGAGGATCGAGGGCCTGTTTGATCTGCAGCATCATGGCGCGTTTTGTCGGGTCGCCATAACGAGTCAGTTCTCCCGCTTTCAATCTCCCGACCCCATGTTCGGCACTGAAAGATCCCCCATGCGCGTGGACAAGGTCATGAACGAGACGTTCAATATCATCTCTTAATGGCGCAAATTCGGAGGCATTGCATCCCTGAGGCGGGAAGACATTATAATGCAGGTTGCCATCGCCCAAGTGGCCAAAGCAATTCACCCGAACAGGTGCTATTTTGGCAATCTCTGCCATGCCATGTGGAATAAATGCCGCAAGTTCTGACAATGGCAGCGAAATATCATGGCTGACGATGGCACCGATTTTTTTATTGGCCGCCGGGATATGTTCCCGCAGAGACCACATTTCTTGACGTTGCGCCAAGGATTGAGCAATCACACCATCTGAAACCAGATCACCCTCGCATCCCGCAACAAAGAGATCCTCTAACAGGGTTTCGGGGTTCAGTGCGGCGGGCACGCCAAGTTCAACCAAGATGGACCATTCCGGTGACTGCGCAAAAGGTTGGTGGATTTCGGGGAGGGTTTGGCGGGCGAATTCCATGCCGATGCCGCTGATCAATTCAAATGCTGAAACAGCATCGCCCGATATTTCACGCGCTATAGCAAGTAATTCCAGCGCGGCCTCTGGGTCACGTACAACCAAAATTGCAGTCCCCACACGCGCGGGTTTCGGTGAAAGACGAAGGCTCGCAGCAGTGATCACGCCCAGCGTGCCCTCCGAACCGATCAGCAAGTTTTTCAGATCATAACCCGTATTGTCTTTGCGCAGACGTGACAGATTATTCAACACGGTTCCATCAGCCAAAACGGCCTCAACCCCAAGGCAAAGGTCGCGCGTATTGCCATAACGCAGCACATTCACGCCACCCGCGTTGGTCGCCAGATTACCGCCAATTTGGCAGGTTCCTTCCGAGGCAAGGGACAGCGGAAATAGGCGGTTTTCACTTTCTGCCGCGTCCTGAATGGCGGCCAAGGTCATACCAGCATCAGCGATCATAACGTTTTCCGAAGGATGAATTGCACGCAGACCATTCATGCGTTCCAGTGAAAGGATCAGTGGTGCAACACCTTGATCCACCGCCATAATTTGCCCACCAACAAGACCAGTTCCACCGCCAAAAGGGATCACCCCGATGCGCTGTTCATGACACATGCTCAGGATCGCTGAGACCTCACCCGTGTTGCGTGGCGCAACCACCGCCCCGGCATGGCCAGTGATACGCTTGCGAGGTTCTTCCAGATATAAATCTGACGTTGGGCGAAGAATGTCTTCGCCGAAACGCGAACAAAGAGAGGTGATAAATTCAGACGTAACAGGGTTCAGCATAGCGGACCTCCAACCATAGGTTGGTCACAGATTGACCATGCACGAGGGCGGTTTACAAGAAAGAATAGCTTTAGCTTGCCTCAGTTTTTCCACGTCTATCGCCGCGTAAATTGGCGTAAAGAACATGGTTACGCCACCGGCTGTTAAT
>Ga0209292_1002359_pt1 | contig 21776 bp, 20 predicted proteins | sample GOMGulsemesocosm_2_FD_184634 | JGI IMG/M metagenome (GOLD analysis project Ga0209292, IMG submission 184634) | Methane-oxidizing microbial communities from mesocosms in the Gulf of Mexico - GOM9C Gulf of Mexico (SPAdes) (version 2) | ecosystem: Environmental > Aquatic > Marine > Cold seeps... | reverse complement strand
CTAGGCTAAAAGCGATAACCTAGGTGAATCGAAGGGAAGAGCTGTATCGTTTCATTTTCAAAACTGTCCCCGTCACTTTCAACATTAGCGCCGTCGTAAAGCAGGATGTCTAATGCGACCCAAGGGGTGATGGTAAAATTATTGTCTTTAACAAAACGATAACCCAGCCTTGGGGCTGTGGTCACCAAGGTACGCTGAAATACTTCATTGCTGTTAGTGTGGGTATAGGTGACATCGGCGACATTGAGCTCCCAACCGACAAAGACGCCTTCATAATGATTAAAAAGATGATCGTATTTGATACCCACACCTTCAAATGCCATATCAAAGTTATCATTGCCGTGAATTTCATCTCCTGCTTCGAGCTTAAAGACACCAATATCAAGGCGTTTATCAGCAAAGGTTTGAGCAAAATGCAGTGAATAACCTTTTAGTAAAAAAGGGACAGGGTCTATGGCTATTTCAAAGCTGTGGGCTGACGTTGCCATCAAGGCAGACATAATTAAGCTGCTGCCCATCCATTGTTTTATCATTTTTCATTCCTGATTTGTTCCCTCAAAAATTAAGGCAATATTATTAATAACTAAAACGATGTTTGATGATTAAGTGCGTCATTATACTAAAGCTTTAAAATCTATAACATATTGAAACTCATACGTTTTTGCATAGTTCCCATTCATTATTCAATACTTCAATGAGCTTTTTTTACTCTTTAACTTAATGTTTAAATCACAAAAAAGCGCCTTAGTTAGACTAAGGCGCTCTGTATTGATCAATACTTTATTCTTTGTAACGATTCCTTGTTAGCTATTCCTTTTTAGCCTGAGTTTCACCTTGTTTTACCTCATTAGAATCATCAAATTCCGGTAGGGGTTTATGTGTTTGAGCAAAGTACATATAGATCACAGGCAGTACAAACAGGGTAAAGAGTGTGCCTATGGATAAACCTGCCACGATAACCAACCCTATGTTGAAACGCGCTGCAGCGCCCGAGCCCGAGGCAAATAACAAGGGAAGTAGCCCAGCGACCATGGCGGCGGTTGTCATGAGTATCGGACGTAATCGAATTTTAGCCGCATACTTGATGGCGTCTAACTTACAGGAGTTATGGTTTATCTGCTCCTCTTTTGCTACTTCCAGTATGAGAATACCGTGCTTACAGATTAAGCCTACCAGGGTGATGAGGCCAATTTGGGTATAGATATTCATCGAGGTTAAACCGGAGAAGTGAGTCCAACCCAGAGCAATCAAAGCACCACTCATGGCTAAAGGCACAGACACTAGAATAACCAATGGATCTCTAAAGCTTTCAAACTGACTCGCTAACACTAAAAAGATAATGGCAATTGCGAGGGCAAAGGTTATATAGAGCGCGCCTCCCTCTTCAACCAATTGTCTTGATTGACCTAAGAAGCTATAAGAAAAGCCTTTAGGTAATTCTTTATCGCCGATGTTTTGTAAGAAGGAGACCGCTTCACCAATCGGGGAACCCGGTGGTGTGACGGCACTGATGGTCAGGGAATTCATTTGGTTAAAATGAGGTAGCGCCCTTGGTTGAGCCGTGACGGTAATATCAACCAAGCTGGATAATGGCACGGAACGACCATCGGCAGCCGTCAAATAATAACCCTCTAGTGACTCGGGCCCCATTCTATTTTTTCGTTCTGTTTGGGGAATAACCTCATAAGAACGACCCTCGATATTAATACGATTAACATACCCATCACCCATCATGGTCGATAAGGTCTGACCTATGTCTTGCATCGTGATGCCATAACGGCCCGCTACATCACGCTTTACTTTTATGGTCATATTGCCGCCATCGTATTTTAGATCCATGATGGAAAATACGAATAACGGACTTGCCTGTACCTTTTTAAATACATCAGAACCAATCTCAAATAAGCTTTCAAACGGGTTGGACGTGGTAATAACAAATTGCACCGGCATACCACTGGATGCACCCGGTAGCTGCGGCATATCAAAGGCAACAAAGGCCATACCAGGGATTTCTTTAATTTGATCACCCAGTACTTTTTGCGCCTCTTTCTGGCTTTTATCCCGTTGACTCCATGGGAGCAAGGGTGCAATACCGAAAGATTGATTGGAATCTGGCACCCCGAGTAAGGCAATCGATGTCGCCGTTGCGGGCTCTTTGTCGATCATATCAATCACAAGTTTCATATTGTTTTCAATATAATCTAAGTTGGATGTGGCAGGTGCATTCCCCATTATCATAACAACCCCATTATCTTCTTTTGGGGAAAGCTCTGATGGAATGAAATTAAACATAAAGGGGATGCTGATAATAACAATGACAGCAAAGGTTAAGATGACAGGCTTATGCTCTAAAACGGCACTGAGCATCTTGCTGTACTTTTGCGTTAACCAATTTAAGCTGCCTTCTGCAATACGTTCAAAGCGACTAGGTTTGGCATTATGCTTAAGAATATGGGAACACATCATGGGGGATAAGGTGAGCGCGATAATACCTGAAATCACCACAGCGCCTGCTAATGTTAAAGCGAACTCTTTAAATAAAGAGCCGGTAACGCCTCCCATAAGCGCTATAGGTGAATAAACCGCCACCAATGTAATCGTCATTGAGATAACGGGCATAGCAATTTCACGCGTTCCTATAATGGCTGCCCTAAATCGCGTTTCGCCTCGTTTGAGATGTCGGTCGACATTCTCCACTACGACGATAGCGTCATCGACCACAAGTCCAATGGCAAGTACCATGGCCAGCAGTGTCATTAGGTTGATGGTAAAACCAAACATATTCATCATTAAACCAACACCTATGATAGACAAGGGAATGGTAATAATGGGGATTAACGCCGCTCTTAATGAACCTAAGAATAAAGTGATGACAATAATGACGATAATCGCGGCTTCCGCGATCGTTTTGACGACTTCATCAATGGATTCTTCAATGGCCAGTGACGAATCATAAATAACAGACGCCTGCATTGAAGAAGGTAAGTTCTGTTTGATGCTGGGCATCATATCCCGAACCCCGGCAGCAACCAGTAAAGGGTTGGCTGTTGGCGTAACATCGATAGCAACAATGACACCTTTTTTGCCATCGGCAAGGGCTCGCATCGGGTCCCGGCTCTTATCAAGACTGACTTTAGCAATGCTTTCAAGACGTATGACTTTACCATCATCTGCGGTTTGAATGACTAGTTGTTTGAGATCGTTTACGCTCGCTACTTGTGTGTCTATATTAGAGTTAAGTTGCGTATAAAAGCTATTTGCCTGCCCTGTTGCTGACTGGTAGTTATTGCTCTTAAGGGCATTCATGACAGCAGAAGAAGAGATATCGAGTGCCGCCATTCGTGCTGGATCTAACCAGATTCGCATGCCGAATTTTATACCGCCATAGAGGTTTACTTTGGCGACACCACTAATCGTAAACAGCTGAGGGGTCACCACCCTATCAAGGTAATCGGTTAGCTGACTGGCATTGAGGCTATCACTATTAAACGCCATATAAATGGCCGATGTGGTAGAACCTGTTGATGTGGTTAAGGTGGAATCTTGAGCATCACTCGGCATTTGTGATTTGACCGAGTTAACTTGAGCCAGTATGTCCGCTAACGCCCCTTTGGGGTCGGTATTGATTTTCATGGTGACATTAATAACGGATGACCCCATGGTGCTGGACGACGTCATAAAATCAATGTTATCGGCTTGCGCTATCGCTTGCTCTATCGGTTGTGTAATAAAGCCTTGAATGAGATTGGAATCTGCACCGTAATAGCTGGTTGTGACCGTAATAACGGTATTGGTGACCTTGGGATATTCACGCACCTGCATACCAAAATAGGAATAAGCGCCTAATAACAAGATCAATAAGCTTATTGAAATCGCAAAGATAGGACGACTGATAAAAGTATCAGTGAATCGCATAACAGTATCCCCTATTTAGAGTTTAGGTATGGTGGTTAAAGGATTGAGAGTGTCATTTTCTGCGATTTTTACTTTACTCTTATTGCTTAAGCGTATTTGTCCTGACGTGACAACTTTATCCCCGACTTTAACCCCACCACTAATAAGAACCTGACCATTATTCATTTCAATCACTTTGATACTTTTTTGTTTTACCCTTTGAATCGCTTTACCCTCTTCATTGACCGTTTCTATGACATAGACGGAATCGCCATATAATGTATAAGTAACGGCAGAGCGAGGGATAACAATTTGTTGCGTGAGTTCGGGTAATAAAATATCGGCTTCTGCGAACATACCGCTACGTAACTTGTTATCAATATTGGGAATATCTGCTTGCACTTGAATAAGCCCACTTAGATCGAATACCGATGGTTCTATGGCACTAATTTCACCAACAAAAGGCGTATTGGGATAAGCATCAACATAGGCCTTAATTTTTTGTCCTTTGCTAATTTGAGCCAGTTGATTTTGAGGAATGGTAAAGCGGATTTTCATATTGCTGAGGTTTTCAATTCGAACCACATCGGATCCAGCTTGAATATATTGTCCTAAGTTAACCTCCCTTATCCCGACAATACCATCAAATGGGGCACGTATTTCACGGCGAGCTATGGTGGCTTTTAAACGCACTATACTAGCTTTAAGTGCCAGATAAGTTGACTGGCTATCATCAAGGCTTTGTTTCGAGGCTGATTTACTTTTATACAAGGTTTTCATACGCTCATATTCAGCTTTAGTGGCAGGAAGCTGAACCACACTGTTTTTTAAATCGGCTTTTTCAACATCCGTATTGAGTGCCATTAACAATTGGTTCTTTTTGACTTGAGTGCCATTTTTGAAATTGATCGATGAGATAACACCCGACACCTGATTAGACAGCATGCCCCCCAAATTAGGCTCTACATAACCAATGGCATGCAAGTTAGATTGCCATTTTTTTGGCGTAATAGTGATCGCAGTTACGGGAAATTCAGCCTCAGGCATATTGGCAATAAAGCCCTCTATTTTTTTATTCACGAATAGGTTAAATCCAATGACTGAACCAAATACGAGAACCCCAATGATGAGCATTGCTGTAAACCATTTTTTCATTTTTATTCTGCCCGGAAATTGATTTTCTGTTAAGAAGGCGTTTAGAAATCTATTTTTTACTTTTGTTTAATTCATTTATTTATTCATTTATTTATTTAATGAAGAGTTAAATCAATCAAAATGATCTATCTTAGTAAGATGGAATTTATAAACACCATTATCATCAAAATTCGAACGTAAATAATAACAGTCTAATTTTTTTCGTTCTTTAAATAAATTTTCAGAAAAATCACATGTCATAGTGACTTCACTGCCTTGAAAAAGAAGTTTGTTTTCTTTCTCTTCATATAAACAAATGCTATTCCAATTCCCTTTAAAAGGGTATTTAGAAACGTCATGTTTTATTTTTTTAGTCTCTGGTTTTTTCCATTTAAAAACAGCAGTGCAAAAATCTTTAGTTGCTTGAGTAATGACCATTTGCATCTCAGATGCAGCTATCGCATCTTTTATATTATTGTTTTCTAACCGAATAAATTCTTCAGTAACACCCACAGCAATACCTTCCCAGGTACCTACTACATCATTAATACCTGGCTGCAGCTCTGTTGCGCTGACAGTCGTTACACTGAAGGGAATTAACATTATTAGGATCAAAGCTGAGAAAGCCTTATATATATAATTCATTTCATGAGCACCTATTTATATTAAAATATTTTTCCCTTTCGAGATGAACATATCAACATTCATGTTATTTGATATTTCAAACATACCCGATATTTTTAATATAGCCGAGAGCTCACTCTGCTTTTCCACATAAACTTCATATTTACTTTACTGTTAGAAACTCGATCTTATTGTTTATATTAAAGTTTTAAAATCGATTATTTATATTTAATATATAATTAATCGATAATGAAAACAAATTAATCAACATTATCTATCAAAAGAAAAATCATTAAAAAAATAGTTATTGATTCATAATATTAAAACGTCGTTAATAATTAATAACAAAGACATTTATTCTGTCTATTTTCCCCTTGGTTTTTTTCAACTAGATAAAGAATGGCTAGGGAGCCTGCGAATAAGTCCACCCGCCTCTCGGGTGGATAACATGCCTGATATTTAAGACGAGGAACGCAATTTAATGGTCATTCTATTGATCATACCCTCAACTTAGAGATAAGACTTTTAGGCCGAACCTTACGGCTCTTTGAATAATACCTAGTCGGCATTTTAGAAAAAATTCACCTTGTACTGCCCCTTCTCTCAAAGGTGCCTCTGATCTAAAATAAGATGTATTTCAAGTTGACGTCTTGCTTGACGTTTTTCTGATAAGACTGCGAAGAGGTAACTTAATCGCCGCTTCCCTAGTTTCCTTTTTTAAAAAAATGTTTCGCTTTTTATAGGATACTTATCTATAAAAACAAGCACCTAATCTATCGTCACAAAGCGAATGGAGACGCTTAATCTCTATCATGCTGATTCTCCCATGTGCTTGCCCTAACTTGCTGTTATACTGCGGGCAAATTTTATTCCTGATCTGCTCTATATCGAGACCTTATTTATGCCATTCGCAAAACTTGGACTAAGCACCCCTATTCTTAAAGCGGTTGCTGACGCGGGTTACACCAAACCAACGTCAATCCAAAAACAAGCCATTCCTGCCATTTTGTTAAACAGAAACCTTTTAGCAGGGTCTCAGACAGGTACGGGTAAAACTGCCAGCTTTGTACTGCCTCTATTAGAGAAGCTTTATCGTAATAGACGATATGGCGGCCAGACCAAGGTCAGAGGTAAGCGTGTTCGTGTACTAATTTTGACACCGACACGTGAATTGGCGACTCAGGTAGAAGAAAGCATAGCCTCATACGGTAAAAATTTAGACTTTACCTCTATGGCTTTATATGGCGGTGTTGATGCTGAGCCACAAAAAGCACGTTTGATTGAAGGCGTTGACTTTTTGGTTGCGACCCCTGGTCGTCTTGTCGATATGGTCCACCAGCGCGCTTTGCATTTTGATGAAGTTGAGACACTGGTATTAGATGAAGCGGATAGAATGCTCGACATGGGCTTCATCGATGATATCTATAACGTGATTGATCGTTTACCCTTCGATCGCCAAAATCTACTGTTTTCCGCGACCTTGAACGAACATGTTCGCAGCCTTTCTACCAGTTTCTCTGGTGTTGGCATGGAAAATCAGGAGTTTTATGACGACTTATTGGAAATCAGTATTTCGCCTAAAGAAACCTCTGCATCCAGTATCGATCAGTGGTTAATTACAGTCGATAAAGACACCAAGTCGTCATTACTTAGCACCCTGATCCAAGATGAAGAATGGGATCAGGCGTTAATTTTTATCGAGAAAAAACACGGTGCAGCCAAGCTTGTTAGTCAACTAGCAAAACGCGGTATTGAGGCAGATTGTATCCATGGTGATCGTAGCCAAGCCATGCGTGAAAAAGTATTAGCTAGCTTTAAATCTGGCGAACTAAAATACCTAGTAGCAACAGGTGTAGCAGCCCGAGGCATAGACATTGGTGACCTAACACGCGTCGTTAACTATGACCTTCCCTTCAAACCTGAAGAATACATTCACCGTATTGGTCGTACAGGTCGTGCTGGTGCCGCAGGTGAAGCGATCTCTTTTGTTGCCATGGGTGATTTTAAAAACCTTTGTGCTATCGAGAGTCGTTTGGGTCATATTATCAAGCGTAAAGAAATTGACGGTTTCACGGTTCGCAAAACGGTTCCTGTGTCGATTTTGAATTATGTGCGTAAAGCCAATAGGCCTGAAAACCAACCGGTTAAAGAAACACCACCAAAACGATCTAAGAGTAACAAACCTTCTAATCCTAAGAAGTAACTAATCTGTTCATGAAAAAAACAGATAAAAAGTTAGAGAAGGTTTTAATTACCGCTTTAACCCGAGTGTGTGAACAAGCACTGGAAGAGATTGAAGGCTTCCAGTGGCTCACACACCAGGTTAACTTTAATGACTTTCCTCGCTCTTTGAAAGTGACTTGTGTGTTCGAAACACGTGCACAAGTCACCACTCTTTTAGACTCGCCTTTACAAACTTTTCAAAGCCAATCTCAAGACGTTTCTCAACCTAGATCCGACCGACTCATCCTATCTGACCTTATTCTAGATGAACTCTATCATGTTGAAATTCACTTGAACGATCGCCGCACTCAGATTAAATTCGACAGCGAAGAAGCCTGCCTTGCTGAACATGGCGGTAAATGGAATCGTCGCTTGAGTTAACACAGCGCTCACCCATACCTTAATGTCACTCACACCTCTCAATAATATTCCCTGCTCTTTCCATAGTTAGCGTTCTTCTCAATCACTCTTTGATTTAAAAAGCCCTTGTTTAATTTATTAGTTTGTATGTAAACTATTTTTAGTTCGCATGCGTACTATTATGTTTAAGGATTATTTAACTTGGATAAACGTCTCTTTTTTCTACTCAACTTGGCACAACGTAAGCTTTTTAATCATGTCGATAAGGTGTGTGAAGACGAGTTTGATGCGTCTGTGACCCAGTTAGCCGCGCTTTTATACATAGTAAAACACACAGGCTGCCTGCAAAAAGACCTAGCAAAAGCCCTCTCCCTGAATAAATCTGCGGCAACAGGGCTGATTGTTCGAATGGAAAAAAATGGCCTATTAGAGCGCACGGTAAATGAAGAGGATGCCAGGGCGATTAAGCTCTACCCTACCGCCTGTGGTAAGCAAAAATCCTTAGACCTTATGCCCTTTATAGATCAGCTAAACCAAACCTTTAGTAATGAGTTTAGTGATGACGAAATTCAAACCGTTCTCAAGTTTTTAAACTTTATTATCAAGCGCTTTTAACACACTTTTGTCTCATTTAAAGGAGTAAAATGATGGAAACAAAAATCTTAGACACCCCTGCGGGACACACGATTACCGCACAAGTTTTTCCTGCTCAGGGAGTCAGTAAAGGGGTCTGTATTATCGCGACTGCAACGGGTGTGGCACAGCACTTATATAATGACTTTGCTAATTGGTTAACCGAGCATCACTATACGGCGGTCACCTTTGATTATGATGGTATTGGTTTATCCATTGATAGGCATGTGAAGTTCAGTAAAAGTGACAAGCTTAGCTGGGCAAAACATGATTGCCCTACGGTTTTAGCTTATGTGCAAGCCACCTTTACTGATCAAAAGATCACTTGGATAGGCCATAGTGTAGGTGCACACATGCTAGGCTTTATGGAAAATACGAGCGCCATAGATAAAGCAATCACAGTAGGCGCTGGCACAGGTACCTGGTGGTATAACGCTAAGCCCACCAAACGCATTGCTTGGTTCTTATGGTATTTTCTTGTCCCTGTCACTGTCCCTCTACTAGGTTATTTCCCCGGAGATAAATTGAAGGTGATGTGTAACCTACCCAAAGGGGTGATTATGCAGTGGCGTCGCTGGTGCCTGAAAAAAGAATACGCCATAGGTTATGAAGGGAACTGGCTAAGACAGCGTTTTGCCGATACAAAAATGCCGATGACGTCTTTCGCTTTTAGTGATGACGATATGATGTCGATGAAAAATATCGATATGCTGCACAGCTACTTTACGGGTTCTGAGAAAAAAATGATAAAAATTAAACCCTCAGACATAGGCCAAAAGCGTATTGGTCATATTGGCTGGCACAAGGCTCGATACCGCGCACTTTGGGAAGCGTATTTTTTGAGCGAGCTTGCACCTTAATGTAAGCTGCTTGTTTTTACATGCTAACGGCAATCTTTTAAGATTTGGATCAAGAACTTACATCAAATAATTAAGAGAGATTCAGATAAAAAGTTCAAAATAATAAAAATATAACTGGACAAATAATGATCAAGTCTATATTGTTTGCGCCAGCTAGAAACAAGTCTCTGATTTATATCTTACATTTCGTTGTTTTATTATTAATGCACGTCCTGAAGTTTTAAGTTCCAGTCTACATTTTAAGCAGTTCCGGCCTCTTTTTTTTGAGGCTATTATAAATTTTTTTTCAGGATAATATTATGTCTAATACAACTACTGGTACAGTTAAATGGTTCAACGAAACTAAAGGTTTTGGTTTCCTAGAGCAAGAATCTGGCGATGACGTTTTCGCACATTTCAGCGCTATCGTAAGTGACGGTTTCAAAACACTTATGGAAGGTCAGAAAGTACAATTTACTGTGACAACAGGTCCTAAAGGTCCTCAAGCAGAAAACATTGTAGTTATCTAGTACTGCATTTCTAAAAAAAGGCAAGGTCTTCGGATCTTGCCTTTTTTTTGCGTTTAAAATACCGCATTTTATTAATTAGTCTAAATTAAAGCCTTCTTTCGTATCGCTATTACACGATTGAGCGTCTGCTTCTGCCGCTACCCTTTTCCTTTTTAAATAGAGCTTTCACTTTTTACTATTCATTATTTTAATCTTTGTGTTATGTTATAACACAATCACCAGTATTAAAGTTTTATTCTCATGTTGTCATTCCTCCCACATTTTAGAGCGATTTCTGTTTTTGCTCTTCTGATTACACTCTATCTAGGTGTGATGGCGGTTACCCATGAAAGTAGTTTTGATGGCGATTATCATCATGATCATCAGTGTGAAATGTATTCAGGTCTACAGCAGGGTTTAGTCTCCAACCCAACGTTACCTCAGCCTCCCCTCCTAACAACGCCTGCGTTTAAACAAACTGCACCAGCTTTCTATGCTATTTCTCCTACCAACCTAAGAGCGCGCTCGCCACCAGCATTCCTACGCACATTAACCTAAGTTTTACCCGTTAATTTACGTTTTAGGAATAACCATGATAGTTAAATCAAAATGGGCTGCTTTAGCAGGCCTATGCGCGTCTACTGGCGTTTTTGCAGAACACCACGGCACAGAAGAAACACGAAATCATCAAGCCCATGTTCACGGTGAAGTGAGCTTTAATATAGCCCAAGATGGTGAAGACCTGATTATCGCCATATCAGCACCGGGTGCGGACATTGTTGGTTTTGAACATGCACCAGAAAACGCCCAAGAAGAAGAGATTCTAAAACTGGCTTTAGCGAGTTTAGGTGCACCTGAGCATTTATTTGTCTTTAATAAAGACGCTCAATGTCAATTAAGCGAACATTTGATTGAGCAGTCTTTGTCTAGTTATCACGATGATCATGAAGAAGACCATGATGACGAACATGAAGATGAGCATGATGACGAGCACGACGAAGACCATGATGACGAACATGAAGATGAGCATGATGACAAGCACGACGAAGAGCATGATGACGAACATGAAGATGAGCATGATGACAAGCACGACGAAGACCATGATGACGAACATGAAGATGAGCATCATGATGAGCACGACGAAGACCATGATGACGAACATGAAGATGAGCATCATGATGAGCACGACGAAGAGCATGATGACGAACATGAAGATGAGCATGAAGATGAGCATGAAGAAGAGAGTCATGCTGCTTTTGAGATTGCCTACCAATATCAGTGTCATGATGTTGCAGAACTATCTGAAATAAAAACGAACTGGTTTAAGTACTTCCCCAATACAGAAGAAATTCATGTCAACTTGCTAACGGATCAGAGCCAAAAAGTGCTCGAACTCGATGCAACAAATAGCGACATTATTTTTTAACTTATTGCATAAAGACTCAACAAATAGGCCTAGGCCTATTTGTTGAGAGTGGGATACCAGCATGACAGATTTTTTAAGCCAACATCAGCGCCCTTCAGCAAGCATAATGCTTAGTGAATCAGCGCAAGAACCTTCGGCGATAACGCTGAAAGAGGTCAAATTTCGCTGGCCTAAAGCGAAGCAGGCGATACTGGATATTCCAGCATTAACGATTCAGGCGCAGCAGCATTTATTTGTGAAGGGTCCAAGCGGCTCGGGTAAATCAACCTTGCTGAGTTTACTCACAGCAATTAATACTCCAGAACAAGGTAGTATTACGTTATTGGGCACGGATATCTGTCTGCTAAAACAAGGCCAGAGAGATCAGTTTAGGGCTGACAATATCGGTTATATTTTCCAGCAATTTAACTTGTTACCCTACTTAAGCGTGATAGATAATGTGTGCCTTGCCTGTGAGTTTTCCCGCCAACGAAAACAAAAAGCCATGGCTAAACATGCCTCATCACAGCACCCTATTCGCAGCGAAGCGATACGTCTTTTAACAGCCTTAAATTTACCCACTGAGATACAAACCCAAAAAGCCAGCCACTTAAGTATTGGACAACAACAAAGGGTCGCTGCAGCAAGAGCGCTGATGGGTAGCCCTTCATTGGTCATTGCGGATGAACCGACCTCTTCTCTCGACCACGATAACCGTGAAGCCTTTATTCAGCTTTTAATGCAAGAAGTCACACGTAATCAGGCCACGCTTATATTTGTCAGTCACGATCCGACCTTAGAACCTTTATTTGAGCAAAGCATCGATTTAGCGCAATTAAACCAAGGCAAACTTCAGCAAAGTGACCTAATTAAAGAAGGAGCGCAAGCATGAAGAGCCTTCTTCGATTAGCCAGCAATAGCCTACTTAACCGTAAAGCGACCGTGTTACTGAGTATCTTTACCATTGCCATTTCAGTGCTCTTGTTATTAGGGGTTGAGCAGGTCAGGACCCAGGCTAAAAACAGTTTTGCCAATACTATTTCGGGCACAGACCTGATCGTAGGCGCACGCTCAGGGCAAATTAATCTGTTACTCTATTCTGTTTTTCGCATTGGCAATGCGACCAATAATATTGATTGGAAAACCTATCAAGAATTTAAAGAACACAAGTCTGTTAACTGGACCGTGCCTTTTTCATTAGGCGACTCCCACCAAGGGTTTCGGGTATTGGGCACCAATCAGGATTATTTTAAACATTATAAGTTTGGCAAAAAGCAGCCTCTTTCATTTGTACAGGGCAAGCCCTTCGATCAACTTTTTGAAGCGGTTATTGGCGCTGATGTGGCTCACACTTTAGGCTATCAGCTTCAAACTCCTATGGTTCTCGCTCACGGTATGAAAGATATAGGTTTTAGTCAGCATGATAATGCACCTTTCAGAGTCGTGGGTATTCTGGCACCAACAGGTACACCGGTTGATAAAACCATCCATGTCTCCTTAGAAGCCATTGAAGCGATTCATGTGGGTTGGGAGTCTGGTGCCTTTTTAGGTCATGCTCCCAGTGCCGATAAGTTACAACAAAGAGCATTCGAGCCCAAGCAGATTACCGCCTTTTTGATGGGTCTTAACTCTAAGATTCACACCTTTCATGTACAAAGAGAGGTCAATGATTATCGCCTTGAACCCCTAAGCGCTATCGTTCCGGGTATTGCATTACACGAATTATGGTCATTGATGTCTGTGGCTGAACAAGCCCTATTAGTGGTGTCTATTTTTGTCGTGGTAGCCGGCTTTTTAGGCATGCTCGCCAGCTTATTAACCAGCTTAAATGAACGTCGCCGTGAGATGGCTATATTGCGGGCATTAGGTGCAAAACCCAGGCATATATTTAGCCTTTTAGTGCTCGAAACCGGCATTATTTGCGGACTTGGCATTCTCCTTGGTATGGGGCTTTTATACCTTATTCTGGCCCTTGCTGGCCCTATTATTCAACAGAATTACGGTCTGGCCATTAACCTAACCACCCCCTCTCAATATGAACTCATGTTAATAGGCTGCATCCAGTTAAGCGGTCTTATTATCGGCATTATTCCCGCTATTTCAGCCTACCGCCAATCGTTAAGCGATGGCATGACCATCAGGATTTAAAGATGAAAAAACATTATAATGTAACCTTATTTAGCATCAAACCTTTGTATTATTTTACCCTCATAATGAGCCTAGTGTTTGCGCCTTCCCTTTGGGCTAATGCAAATACAATATTAGAGCTAGAATGGCTGGACCTAGTACCTGAATCCGAAAAGATCGCCAGTCAACTCATGGCAGATGAACTAGAGTATGGTGACTCAGATATGCAATCCGAGCTGGGTGCAATACGGCCTGAATTAAATGGCAAACAAGTACGGATTCCCGGCTTTGTGATTCCACTTGAAGGGGATGCGGATCAGGTTACCGAATTTTTATTGGTGCCCTATTACGGCTCTTGTATCCATACACCGCCACCACCGCCAAACCAAATCATTCATGTGACCTTTCCCCAAGGTGCACCAGATCAAGATTTATGGGATGTAGTTTATCTAGAAGGTAAATTAATGACGCAACAGAATGTGGTGGGCATGGTTGAAACCGGTTATCACATCATAGGGTCGAGTGTGTCACCTTATCAATAAATCCGTTCACAAGATAAACGAGCGAGGTTAAATAACACCTCGCTTTTCTTCATGCCCTTTAAGGCTAAAGTCTCACCTGTTTCGGCATGCCTATTAAGACCCAAATACCCGAGACAAACATGGTTACACCAACGAACCAAAATGGCATAACTAGGTTCTGCGACCACTGAGCCATAAGCCCCATAAAAAGTGCGCCAAAGGCATAACCTGAATCGCGCCAAAAACGATAAATACCTATGAGGCTGGCACGATATTTGGCCTCAGAAAAATCCCCTACGGCCGCCCCTAGATTAGGGTAAAGCATCGCCATCCCGATACCAATTAAAGCCGCTTCTAAGCTCCATAAGGTCACCCCCTGACTCAAAGGTATCGCTAACACACCAACACCACACAACCACATACCCCAGACTATCAGGCCCTTGCGACCTATCCTATCTGACAAAGGACCAGTGATCAGCTGGCTTGCTCCCCAAACAAGACCATATATGCCAATAATGGCACCAGATTCAAGCAAGCTAATACCTTGCTCCATAAAATATATGGGCAAGAATATCCACACCAGTGCGTCGGTGAATTTTTCCACCAACCCAGCTTGATTCAATGCCAGTAAAGCCTTGTTCTCCAATGAGGCTAATTTGAATAACTGACCCAGGGTTTTACTTTTCGATTTCGACTCTGTTTGACTATTCAAGCCAATAGCATGACTTTGAGCCCAAGGTAGGGTTTCCACTAGACTAAACTTTGCTAATACTAGCCCCAATACAATCACACTCAGGCTAAAAATAAATAACCCTTCTCTCGCACCCAATAAAGTCACTAGATAAGCCGTCACCAAGCCTGCAATCCCGACCGCTGCATAACCTGAAAATTCATTGAGTCCATTAACCAAACCCTTTTGTGTCGATTTAGCCAAATCTAATTTGCTATTTAATGCCATAGACCAACACAGACCTTGGTTGAAGCCCAATAGCACTGTGCTAAAAATGATCCAATTCCAATTCGGCGCATATAACAAGATAAAGGGTATCGGCAAAGCCACTAACCAGCCTAAAAGAAGTATATTTTTTCGACCATAGGTTTCACTCAGCTTACCCGCGAATAGATTCATCAGCGCTTTTACAAGACCAAATACCACCACAAACGAGGCCAGTAAAAAGAAAGATTGATCAGCCAAGGAAAATTCAGATTCCGCTAAGCTAGGTATCACAATACGTGTCATGCCTATGGTCAAACCCACAAGAAATATCTGTATTAGCTGCAGGCTGAACTGACTAAAATTCGCTTGTATACCATGCTCAAGCGCCATGGTTTGGGGCTTTTTTGCATCGCTATCACTATAGGGCTCAGATAATTTTGACGATATTCTTGAGAACATAATTGGCTCCAAATATTAGAAAGTGTTTGCACCTTAACAAAACAAACCCTATCATTCAATTAATCAATTGAATGTAATTATATAGGTGTTTTATGTTTTTAATGCAAAGAGAAGCCCCCAATGATCCGTCTTCAATCGCCTACTTCATGGGTTGCGTCAGTCAGGGTAAAGGCATAGTCATTGATGCTCACTTGGATGATATTGACTGGTTTATTGACAACGCAAAAGACAAGGGTGTTGCAATTAGTGCTGTCATAGATACCCATATTCATGCGGATCATCTCTCAGCAGGGAAAGCCTTGTCAGCGTTAACGGGGGCAGATTACCTGCTACACGAAAGCGCTGAAGCTGAGTTTGAATTTACTCCGCTTAAACATAATCAGCTTATTCGAGCAGGTAATGTCGAGGTGAAAATATTGCATACACCAGGACATACGCTGGACTCTATTTGTCTTTTGGTAACTGACCACTCTCGCAGCCCCCACCCTTGGTTTCTGCTATCTCAGCACACTTTGTTTGTTGGCAGTGTTGGACGACCGGATTTAAAGGGGCGCGAAATTGAAATGGCTCGCTTGCTTTATGACTCTATACATAACAAATTATTAACCTTACCCAGCTATATTGAAATTTTACCTGGGGCGAAAGCGGGTAGTGTCTGCGGTGCTGGCCTGTCAGCTAAACCCATTTCGAGCATTGGTTTTGAAACCTTAAGTAATCCTACTTTGTCTCTTTCAAAAGCAGATTTTATTAGCTCAGTCATCGAAAACGTGCCTCCAACTCCTGAAAATATGGCTCAGCTGGTACAAGCGAATCAATCCGCTTAAAAGGGTTTGAATCCTTATCCCGCTTTTATTAACATTCAATCATTATATTGAATAAGTGTAGACGTCATGACAGCGATAAAAAAACAGCTTTTCGAACAACTGGCCCTGATTGGTCATAGCCTAGGATCTCCCCAGCGTATTGAGATTTTGGATTATCTTGCCCAAGCCGAGCGCAGTGTTGATGAACTCAGCCAGTTAGTCGATTTATCTGTGGCGAACACCTCACGTCATCTGCAAATACTGAAGCAAAATGGCTTAGTCACTATGCGAAAAGAAGGTAAAACTCGACGCTATACACTCGCTGGCGATGATGTAGTCCTATTAATGCAAGGGTTGCGAAATACAGCAACAACACATTTGGCTGAAGTAAATCGTTTGATGTCTCAAGCCAATAACAAAACGGCAGAAAACCAAGTTATCTCAAGTCAGGAGCTCGTATTAAGACTGCAAGATAAGGATATTTTAATTCTTGATGTGCGCCCTAATAAGGAGTTCGAACAGGGCCATATTAAAGGCGCCATCAATGTACAGCCTGACGATATTGAAATACACCTTGAAGACCTAGATAGAACTAAAACAGTCGTCGCCTATTGTCGTGGCCCTTACTGCTTATATTCTTATCAAATGGTGCATGCGCTCAATGAAAAAGGCATAGAAGCGCTCAGATTAGAAGACGGTTTTCCTGAATGGAAAGCCGCTGAGCTGCCCTTCGAACAAACACGATAAATTGAAAGTCCTCTGCATACCATAGGTGCAGAGGTGAGCTTCAACATTCTATGAAAGAGAGATGTATGATTTATTTAGACCACAACTCGACCACACCCATTGATAAAGCAGTGGCTGATGCCATGATGCCCTATATCTATGACAATTATGCTAACCCTTCTAGTAGCCACCCTATGGGGAAAGCAGCAAAAAGTGCGATTAATCATGCTCGAATTCAAGTGGCTAGCCTACTTAATAGTCATGCAAATGACATTGTTTTTACGGGCTCTGGTAGTGAAGCCAACAATACTATTATTAAAGGCGTTGCTGAGGCGAAAAAGGCGTCTGGACGCCATATCATCACCTCTCAGATCGAACATCCCTCTGTGATAGAAACCTGTAAATACTTAGAGACAAAGGGTTATCAGGTAACCTATTTAGCAGTAAACCAAGATGGTATGGTGAATGTTTCAGATCTTGAAGCGGCGTTAACCCAAGACACCATATTGGTCAGCATAATGCATTCCAATAATGAAACGGGAACACTTCAACCTATAGCGGAGCTTGCCTCAGCTAGCCATAAGAATGGGGTTCTGTTTCACACGGATGCTTCTCAATCTATCGGTAAAGTTGCTGTTGATGTATTGGCATTAGAGGTGGATTTTTTGACCCTCGCAGGCCCTAAGTTCTATGCTCCAAAAGGCATAGGCGCTTTCTATATCAAACAAGGAATTGAATTGCCTTCTCTGGTTCACGGAGCAGGACACGAAAGTGGTAGGCGAGCAGGCACAGAAAACGTCATCTTTATTGTTGGTTTAGGTAAGGCCAGTGAATTGGCGCAACAAAGCCTCTTAAGCTCGCATATGCTCGATCTCGGTCAATACTTTTATCGCGCTCTCAAAACCCAGTTTGGCAATAAAATTCAATTGAACGGAGACTACGAAAAACGTTTACCCAATACACTAAATATCAGCTTTTTAGGGCACACTTCAGCCCAAGTAATGGCTCAACTTGATGGTGTCGCTGTTTCTGCTGGCTCTGCCTGTCATGCTGGTTCCAGCTCAATATCCCCGGTATTGGCTGCGATGGGAGTTTCCCAAGTAGCGGGAATAAGCGCCATACGTTTCAGCTTGGGGAAGAATACCACTCAACCTGAAATAGACAGCGTATTACAAAAACTTAAACAGCTATAAAATAGCACAGGATAGACACTAAAAAGCGAGACCCGAGTTTATCTGATCTCGCTTTTTTGCACCCTAAGGAGGATTAACCATGTACCACTTCAATAATGCGTTTTTTCTCGGCTAATTCCCTTACCTCAGCATGCATTCTGGCTTTATTGTCTATATCTAAACTGGCGTCCCACTCATCTAAATACAGGGTATCAATGTCTTCTAGGTGATGAATGGAATCGAGTAACTTTCGTACACTCTCACCATCAGATGATGCATTCCCACGTAAATTAGCGAACTCTAAATCCCTGAAACTACTGGGTACAAAGACATACTTTTCACCTTCCACCAAGCATCGTAACAAGGTCGATTTCCCCGCCCCGTTTTTACCTGTAATGGTAAAACGGCCATGGGGTTTGTTATTAATAAAGGCTTTCACTGCATCGATGCTCTCGAACTGACTACCATTCACACTGATGTGATTAAGCTTGATGTATTGGCTCGCATCTTCAACAGTCAGCTCTAAGTGTTGATCAAGGTTTTGCATCTTCTGGGAGATGCCTATCCATTTCAAATAATTGTCAAAAAAGCGAAAGGTGTTTTGCATAATTTGAACTTGTCTTGGCAAGGTCACGACAAAGACGGCAATGGCTTCAGGGCTATTGAGCCCCGTCAGATATAAGGCATTACCTGTGCATAAAATGATAAGCGCAGACATAGCCGAAAAACTGGAAATACACATTAAAAACAGCTCATTCGCAGCCGCTCTCTGCTTCCAAGCATCGCTATTTTTAACAAAGGATTTTTGCCAGTTATCAAAGGTTTGTGGACTACCTGAAATCGTATTAACCCACATTCTTGATAAGCTTGATATGACGGCACTGCGTTTGTTTTGCACGAGTGAGGCATTGGCTTCAATTTTTTTCTTAGAGAGAACTTTAATACCCGTAACGAGACAAATAGCCAATAAGTACCAAAGTAGAATACTGACATCCAAAATCACACTCACCATGATGATAGACAGTACGGTATTTAAGGCAGTACCTAAAATTTGGTAAATAGATTCCGTTGCTTCGTCATACAATAAAATAGACTCGGTAGTGACCCAGCCTTCGTGCTCATCCTTATACTTTTGTCTATCAAGGTAACGCTTACCAAAATTGAGGTAGGTAAAATTTGATATGTAGCTTTTCTGGGAACTTATCTTCCACCTTTCCAAGTAAATAGATGAAATCGCACTGGGAAAATAGACAACAAATAAAGAGATCACAAACAGACCCATATAAAAATAAGCCGTATCTAGGTCTGTGGTGATGTACTTCATACTGGTAGCAATGAGATAGGTTGATAAGGCGACAATCACTTGCATTACTAATAACCAGAATAAAGACACATAGGCATCTTTATTCCCTAAATAACCCATACTGCGTGTCATTGGCCACTCTCCATCCTTGATCCAGTCAGCACCTTATCCTTTTAAATTGAAATAAAAAGAGTGTCAGCGGATGGGAATACTACAAACTAAAGTGAACCCTGTTAAATTGAGTCTAAACAGACTCACAAAACGACCCCAAAAAGCCCGACTCATGAGACCGTTAGCTATTTAACGAGTGAAAAGTCTCATTTTCTGAGCTCGTGACATAAAAAAGCGAGACCAGTAAATCCTGATCTCGCTTATTCGTTCGCCCATTAGCCAAGCAATTAACTCTCTTGGCTATTTTCCTGCCTATCTATTTTGATAAGTAGTCCGTACCTGCGCCTTTATTCGCGGCAAGTACATAGAGGTATTCCAGCGCCAACGTGGCTCCTGCTAGTGAGGTAATATCCGCATGATCATAAGCCGGTGCCACTTCAACCACATCCATGCCGATTAAGTTATTGCCTCGTAAACCACGGATAACCTTCAAGCAGGTATCAACACTCAAACCTGCTTGCACAGGTGTACCTGTGCCCGGCGCAACAGAAGGATCAAGACCATCTATATCAAAGCTCACATAGACTTGCTTATCGCCAACACGTTTTTTAATACGCTCTAATGTTGCATTAGCACCATGCTCATTCACCCAGGCCGCATCTAATACTTCAAACTGATGATTTTCATAATCATAAGCAGTACGAATGCCGATTTGAATGCTGTGCTCAACATCAATCAAGCCTTCGGTTATAGCATGATGAAACAAGGTACCGTGATCGTATTTTGTGCCGCCAGAATAAGTATCTGTATGGGCGTCAAAGTGAATGACAGCAAAGGGACCGTATTTTTTTGCATAAGCTCGCAAGATGGGCAAGGTAATAAAATGATCACCACCAAAGGTTAAAGCTGTTTTACCCGCATCAAGAATTTTATCAATATGAGCTTCTAGGTTATCTACCAGAGTTTGTGGCTCACCATGTTTAAATAAGACGTTACCTGAGTCCTCAACTTTTAAATGATCATCAAGGGCAAACTGCCAAGGCCAACGAGCGCCTTCCCACACTAGATTAATAGAAGCGCTGCGCACGCCTTCAGGCCCAAAACGCGCACCAGAGCGGCCTGAGGTAGACATATCATAAGGCACGCCACTAACAACCACTTCTGCTTCACTATTCTGCCAGCTAGACAGTAATGGGAATTGCATGAAGGTCATACCTAGACCGCCATATATAGGCATATCAGCATCAGCAACCTTACTTGCTTTAGGTTTGTTATCGGACATGGTGTCTTCCTCAAATTTGTTTTTGTATTTCAATGACAGAAAGCTTAACCTGACTAGCATAATTGTTGAAATGCATATTTTAGGTAACTATATGCACTTCATTCATACTCAAGGCTTAAGTAACCTATTTTACTGGACGGACCATGAACTCATTACGTCAATTCGACCTTAATTTACTCATTATTTTTGAGGCACTTATTAGTGAATGCCACGTTAGCCGAGCCGCCGAAAAAGTATTTCTAAGTCAATCTGCCATGAGCCATGCTCTCAATCGGTTACGTACCCAGCTGGATGATCCCTTATTAGTCAAAACCGAAAATGGCTTAACACCGACACCCAGAGCACTCACTATGTTACCCGATGTGCGACAAGCTTTGAGTTTGGTGGAGCGAACGATTAGTCCTCCAGATTCATTCCAAGCCAGCTTAAGTGACAGGACTTTTCGCATTGCTAGTACCGACTTCTTTGAAACCGTGGTGTTTCCAGATTGGTTTAGCCAATTACAGATGAGCGCACCTAATGTGCGTATAGAAATTGATTTAATATCAGAAGAAAGTGCGTTATTACGATTAGAGAAAGGTGAGATTGACCTCATTGTGGGAATGGATAAAGAGCAAAAGTTACCCTCTCACCTTATCGTACAAGATTGGTTAACTCAGACGCAGGTATGTCTGGCTAATATCCATAATCAGCAGATTAAAGACAGCCTTTCAT
>Ga0209292_1002358_pt1 | contig 21777 bp, 13 predicted proteins | sample GOMGulsemesocosm_2_FD_184634 | JGI IMG/M metagenome (GOLD analysis project Ga0209292, IMG submission 184634) | Methane-oxidizing microbial communities from mesocosms in the Gulf of Mexico - GOM9C Gulf of Mexico (SPAdes) (version 2) | ecosystem: Environmental > Aquatic > Marine > Cold seeps... | reverse complement strand
GCGTGAAATCTATTTTTCCTAATCATTTATACCTTGGTAGTCGAGTACATGGCGACACCAATGAAACTGTATTAAGAGCGGCTGAAAAATACGCCGATGTTATTTCTTACAACCTTTATCACCGAAATCTTGAAGGCTTTACCTCACGAGCTAAAGGGTTAAAGAAACCATTAATGGCGACCGAGTTTCATTTTGGTGCAATGGATAGAGGTGTATTCCATACAGGGCTGCAGGAAGTTTCCAGCCAGAAAGAACGCGCGAAACATTACTATGAATATGTAAAAAGTGCGTTAAACAACCCCTTGTTTATTGGTACGCATTGGTTCCAATACCGTGCTCAAGCAATAACAGGGCGGGGTGATGGCGAGAATTATCAAATAGGCTTAGTGGATATTACTGATACTCCTTACCCCGAAACCATAGAAGCAGTGCGAAAAATTGGTTTTAAGCTGTATGAAACAAGATGGAATAAATAACAATGAATAACTTTCTCCAGAAAGCTTTACTGATTAGCACTATGTGTATTATCTCAACTAGTGCTAACGCAAACGATCTAATGAAAAATTCCCCAAAAAAAGAACAAGGCAAGCCCAATATTTTATTCATCGCCATTGATGATTTAAGACCGTTAATTGGTGCTTACGGTGAGCCAGAGCCCATTACGCCAAATCTAGATGCATTTGCAAATGACGCAGTTAGGTTCGATAGATCATACGTAAGTTATCCTTTATGTAATCCCTCCAGAGCCTCAATGTTAACGGGCGTGCGTTTTGATCTTCAAGCAGAAAATTGGAAAGATAACAAGCACCCTAAGTTGATCGCAAAACAAGCGACTTGGCCAGGGGTACTAAAAGAGGCCGGTTATTGGACTGCAACAAAAGGCAAGTTATATCACGGGAAAGTACCTAAAGGCGACAGATCCTCTTGGAACATTGCAGGGGGTGGAGGTAAAACTAAAGATGGTGAGTCCAAAGTACTGAAAAGAATTGTAGAAATAGGTGGCCGTGCTGATCAAATACAAATATATAAAGACAAAGGCGCTGGGCCTGGTTCGTTGATGTACGCCTCGGTTGATGCTCCTGATAGTTTCTTAAAAGATGGTCAAGTGGCTGAAGATGTTATTGATTACATCAAAAATAAACGCGATAAAAAAAAGCCTTTTATGATAGTTAGTGGCTTTTCAAAACCCCACATGCCATGGGTAGCGCCAAAAAGATATTTTGATATGTATCCAGAAAACGCTGGTGAATTAGCAGGTTTCCCTGAGGGTGGAAAAAAGAACTTTGATTCAGAAAAATACAAAAGTAAAACGAGAAATGGGCTATGGAATGAAGGCGTAGATGATAAAACAGCACAAAAGCTTATTCGTGGTTACATGGCTAGTACCTCCTACGTTGATGCGCAAATGGGGAAGGTGATTAGTGCCTTAAAAGAAGAAGGGCTTTATGACAACACCATTATTATCGTTTGGGGTGATCATGGTTACCATTTAACGGATCATGGTTTATGGCGAAAGAATACTCCGTTTCATGTTTCATTAAGAAACCCAATGATGATAAAAACTCCTAATACCAAAGGTGGTACTGTGATCAGTGAGTTAGTGCAAAATACTGATGTTTATCCAACGCTATTAGAGCTTGCGGGCATTGAAACACCTAAAGATGTTACCTTACACGGTAAAAGTTTGGTGGCACTATTACATAAAAACACAGTAAATGGCGAAGAAGTTGAATGGGAAAATATCGCCCATACCTCTGCAAAGGGGAGTCATGGCGTTGTTACCGATAAATATCGCTTTACAGTATTGGCAGATGGCTCACGCGAGTTATATGACTTACAACAAGACCCTGGTGAGTGGAGGAACTTAGCGAGTGAATCACAGTACAAAAAATTGATCCAAGGCTTTGAAACAAAAATGAGTAATGTCGTTTGGAATAAACCTTAATATTTAATGTTTGGCATAATGATGAGATTTATTAACCATGCCTTAGTTTCCTGCACGGTAATTTTTATATCAATGAATGTGAATATTACACATTCATTGATCACTCTGGCATCAGGTTGATGAGTTCATGCCTATTCAAAAGCAAATGTCGCTTTGATATCTATAATTTAAATAGACTGTACTAGATACACAAATTAAGCATAATCTATTTAATGGTTTACGTTTTGTCAGTATTTAAAACAATAACTTGATGTCTTTTTGCTGCCTTTTTCTAATAACAGTTAATAATGCATATGCTGAATTAGAAGCTATGTTATTTGTCATATTCTCAGACTCCTTCATATTATTAATCTCTTGTTCATTAAGCTTTATAACTAGGTCACCAGCCAATACGTTTGCCTTAAATGCGGGGTAACTTCAATGATTACACGCACAAATATACCTGTTTTACGTTCATGGAGTTCTCTTTGTTCTAGAGTCATATCGTTATAAAGGATTCCAAGCTTTTACTTACGATTGGACTTAACTAGGTACTGAGCTTCTTGGTCAAACGATTTATTGTTGTTTGAAACGGAAGGGGCTAAGTTCGCACCGGCTACTGGTGCGCCACCTGGAGTGGCACCACTTACAACGCCGGATATAAGTGCAGTAGTGTCAGGGCCTAACAGTTTTGTTGTATGACTATCTGTTTGTTTTAAACTAATTAAAACATGTGTAGCCTCAATTGCCTTAGCTTGAGCGATTGCATCTTTATAATTTTCGTAACGACCATTAAATGATGAGTATCCTATAACTTCAAACTTTTCCGACTTAAGTATATCCAGGCTTCCATCCATATCTTCAGTGATTGCAACAATTGGCTCGTGCCCTTGTGGAAGCTTTACCACGCCAGGAATTGAATCGACATCTTGAACTTGGGAATAAGTGCTAATATATCTATTTGTTGTCGCGCAACCCGAAATCGCACACACAATTAAAGCTATCGTTATTACCTTCATCACACTCTCTCTTTAGAATTTAGTTTATGTATTATTAATCTAAAATACTATCACAGGAAACCACTCCATAACACCTGCTCGTGCTTACTTTTAAATATAAAAACACAATGATTCTGACCAGGTAGCTCACTTAGAATATGGAGGTGTGTTTGGTTGGCAATTCGCTTAAATAAATGAGTATAATGAAACCTATAGTTCAGTTGGCTTTCTCGGTTTAGCTACTGGGTTTTATGCTAATTTCAGTGAAAATTCAAAGTATGTATAGGGCGTTACTTTCGGAGATAAGAGAATAACTAGTCATGGAGGATTTATATTTACTACTTATAATTATCACCTCTATGGTTTTCTAACAACGGTTTAGTTATAGGTACAGATACAAGTGTAGGTATAACTCGAACTGGTGGGAACTCTGCTGGTGTGATCTTAAATGTTGGCTATAAGACATAGGAAGTTTTATTGATACATTATCTACAAAGGATTTACCTAAAACATAAAAAGCAATACAGGTATAAAAAATGATAAAAAATTATAAAAACAACCTATTACTTAGGTTTATATTCGGAATAAGCTTCCTGCTACAAAGCGGGCTATTATTTGCCGCTAATGTTATTGAACCCGACCATAAATATTTTCAATATACAGGGAGGATTGATTTTGTTAACCCTAAGCAACCCTTAATCAGTTGGCCTGGTACTTCAATCAAAGCCAAGTTCACTGGAAATACCTTAAAAATAAAGTTAGATGATCAAGATGGTAACAACTACTTTAACGTAATTATTGATGGCAATGACCAATTTCCACATGTATTGCAAGCCAAGCAGGGCAGCCATATTTATGCCATCGCTTACTATTTACAAAAAGGTGAGCACTCGGTCGAAATCTACAAGCGCACCGAAGGGCATGAAGGTTCAACAAAATTTCTTGGTTTAGAGTTAGCTGACAAGGGTAAGATACTAAATCCGCCTCCAAGACCAATAAGAAAAATTGCTTTTTTCGGTGATTCCATCACCAGCGGGATGGGAAATGAAGCCGCAGATAATCATGATGACAAAAATTTGTCAGAAAAAAATAATTACCTGTCTTACAGTTCAATAACTGCGCGAAATTTAAATGCTGAACATCATACTGTGTCGCTAAGTGGTATCGGTGTTATGGCTAGCTGGTTTGGTTTTACCATGCCTGAATATTTTGACCAGATAAATGGTGCGGGCAATAACAATAGTCAATGGGACTTCACTAGCTGGGTACCTGATATTGTTGTTATTAATTTATTTCAGAATGATAGATGGTTGATTAAAAAGCCTGAACTTATCTCGCCAGAACCAACTGAAGAGCAGATCATCCAAGCCTATGTCGATTTAGTTTATTCAATTATACAACGTTATCCAAACAAACCTATTATCTGTGCTCTTGGTAGTATGGATATTACTAAACAAGATTCTAACTGGCCGGGCTATGTCAAAAAAGCCGTAGCACGAATTAAACAAATAGATGGAAAAGCAAATATTGATACAATACTCTTTGAACATACGGGCTATAAAAAACACCCAAGAGTACATCAGCATCAGCGTAATGCTAAAAAATTAACTGAATTTATCAAGAGTAAAATGGAGTGGTAGTTTTTATTTGTAATTGAATATTTAATCCTAATCTATTTTCAATGCTCACATTGTTAATATCTGTTGTGCGATACTGTTGAAATAGTCACTGTCGGTATGCTGTCGGGTATATTTCGTCACCGCCAATCAAAAAAAATGACATTGTTAGTGCTCAGAGGAGCGAGGAATTTTAATGATAGTTAAAAAGTTAAGAGCCGAAAGAAAATGGTCACAGGAGCAAGTTGCGACATTTTGTGATCTCAGTATAAGGACTATACAACGTATAGAAAGTGGTCAAAGTGCAAGTATTGAATCTCTTAAAGCTCTCGCCTCTGTATTTGAAGTTGATATATCAAAACTAACAGAGGAAATTAAAGTGATAGATAAAACAACAGAGAAATGGCAAAGCCTACCTTTATATGTCAGATTTATGTTTGCGGATTCGAATATTCCAATTATTGGGCCAGGAAATCGTAAAAATTATTTGAAGTATGAAGCCGTTTTCGCTTTTGGTGGAATTACATTATCTTTATTAGGATTTATTTTACCCATATTTGGAAATGTAGGGCTGGCACTACTTCTAATCGCCTACTTAACAGCGGTAGCTATAAGGCTTGGCGATAAGTACGATATTTGGTAGAAATTACGTAACCAGAACATCTCCAGATTTGGAGACAAATGCCTTTTTGGAGATGTGAGCGTTATATCCATAGGTAGCGTTCAAGGGAAGCCATAAACTTATTACCTGAATCATGACCTGTTGCTACCGATTTATTTAACTATCAACGATATAACGCTAATCGATGTAGAAGGAATAAAAGTCTCAATGGTGTTATTCAAAACGTTAACAGACTCAACTTGTTTTAATGAGGGCTGTGGATCCCATTCATCTTTCCCTTGAAATTGGTTAACTTCAGCCGAGGAATAATAAGTGTTTTCAGAGTTAACAATAATATTTGCACTCTGAGATTTGTTGCCCTTGTTGATTATAAATAGGTTTAAGTTGTTTGTTACTTTATCAAAAGCTGCGTAAGTGACAATGTTATGATTATCTGCGTTAATATGAACAAGATCATCGTTAATAAATTTTGCCCAAAGTGTCATTGGCATTGCAACGGGTAAGAGGTTGTTTTTCTTGTCAAAGGCATTAAACATATTGTTATTTAATGAATACCAATGAGTATTCCAAAAGTTTGCATATTCAGTATTTGTACTGAGCAGATATTGGCCGATTTGATCAAAGTTTATGATGCCTTTGCCTGTTGTATTAGCATAATCCTCAGCATCTTTTTGCCATGTGGTAGGAGCAAATTCAGAAATTACAATTTTCTTTGATGTTTTTTCATCAACATTAATTAATTTTACATTATTGCCCTTGGCATAGTTTTGATAGGAGCCTAGGTAAATTGTATAGTCGCTTATGGTGACATAGTCCAACGCATCGCCACAAAGCTTGATAAGGCCTTTGAGCCTATTTTTAAACCAGCTAACACCAATTAATATACTTGGATCTTCTGCTTTCATTGCTGTTGAGTAAGAGTTGACCACGGCGCATAAAGAAGAGACATTAAACCCTAATTCCTTTTTCCACATCTCATTGCCAATTTCCCAATATTTAACATTATAATTATTCGTTATATTGGCATATTTTACCCATTTAGCGGCGAGTTGTTCGTTTAGACCTTTAGTTGGATTATAAGCAACATTGATATGGGCTTGAGCGCCAACTTGGTTTGCAATACTCATAAAATTGTCAAAATTTAACGTGTTCTTGGCGTTATTGGCATAGGAACCCGGCAGCCAGTAATTTGTACTTGCATCAGTATAGGGAGTTGATGCCCATGAAAAATACAAAGATTTCTTACCGCCTGGGTAGCGTAAATGTTTAGCGCCTGTTTTCTTTAATGCTTCAATTATCGAGACTGAGCCGGACGGCCTATTTAGATCACTATCAACTCCCGCATTAAGGTTCATGCCATATTTATGGCTGACATTACTAGCAAGCACCTTTGCGGTATCTATCGTGATATTTACTTGAGCTAAAGTATTAAATGCTAAGCTAGCAGTAGCAATTAGAGCGCTTAGAATCACAACGGTTAAGAGTTTTTTCATTTTTTTCCTAAATTAATGTTAATTATTGTTTAAAATGGTTGCACTCTAAGCTTCATGAACTACTTCATGCTTTCTCTCAGTTCATTCTCTGACTCTGCATTCCAGTAACCTGCACCGAGCTCAATAAATACCGAAGTGTAAGGTAGTGTTAAGTCAGTTTTTAAAATTAACACGTTAAATAACTCACCACTGGCATCAAGTTTCTTAATGATATCCATATGGGGTAAACGCTGAACTATTCTACCTTTTAATACTTTATCCAGCGCGTTTCGGTAATCATCGATGCCTCTTGCATTTTTATCTGGTACGTAACCAAGTTCTTTATCAACATAGATAGTGCCATTCACATGTGAGGCACTTTCTACGGCTGCGAGGACTGCTTTTACAACATCAATTTGTTTTTCGCCGGTGTAAATTGTTTTAATTCCCGGATTACTTTGCTGTGGGTAAGCTGAATCTGCAATCACAATAAAGTTTCGATGACCAAGTATAGGTAGGCTTTCGCTTAGTTCAGCTTGCCAGTTTTTTTGCTGCGCTTCATTGGCGTTTACTTTGCTAGAGAAAGTCATAACATTGGTCGCGATCAGCATTGCACCAGTAAATAATAAAGTCATTGTTTTCATTTCATGTGCTCCGTTTTGGATGTTTTATTGTTATAACGTGCGCTTTTATAAGATCCTGTTTTATAAAGTCCACAATGACACATCGTCAATTAATCCAATGAAGTTGGTCACAGGAAGTGTTTTCATAGCATTGCTGCTATAACCTTTACCACCAATGGTAAAGCGCATACTCTGGTTAAACTTAATCTGTGCATCACCGTTAGTTGGAGTTGCATCGACAGTTTTGCCATCGATTTCAATAATCAGCTGTGAAAGTTTAGAATTATCATGAGGCATGCTCACTTTTATGCGGTGCCATTGGCCATCATTAAGTTTTTGATTTTGGGCTTTCAGCATTTTCTTATTTGAAATAGCAACTGTTGCGATGCCATCATCTAAATACAAATTTAGAAAATCTTTAGGGGTATTCCCCCAGATAGTGGCAGTATTAATAAGTATCTGATTTGTTTTAGCGCTTGTTTTAAAAGATAGTTCATAAGCAACAGCATGAGCCCCTTGTAGTGGTCCCATGGCAAAAACAGACATGCGAGAATCTTCAGAAAACTGTCCGGCATTACCATTTTTACTAGCCACTATTTCAACATCACAATGTAAGGCATCATATTGGTCGCCAAAGGTACCAGTGTTAGCAAGTGTTCTGTTACAACGTTTACCATCAATTACAGAGCTACTTTTCTTTTCGCGCAATCCGTTAATAGGACGATCAAATTGAGCGAAATCTTGCTCAAAGTCAAAATGTAGTAATTTAGATTTTGGTTCAAGAATAGCAAGGTTTCCACTAGCTTTGATAATTGTTCGTTTTGTAGATTTATCAATACTCAATGTGCCAGTAGTGCGGTACTTACCATCCGTTACACTTTCACCAAAATGGCGATATAAGGTCATCTCAATTTTATTGTCAGTGATGTCAATTGTTTGAAAGTTAGTAAAGAAGTTGCCCCTTGTAACCACTTGCAGTAAATCTGATTTTGAATCTTTAGTTACTGTATTAGCATGTACTTCACCGGCAAAATATATATCAACCTGATATTTTCTCATTAATTGCCAAAATGGATTATCAACACCGTTATCTATGAGCATGCCACTACTACTGACTTTACGAACAGGGTAAATAACGGGTAAATGTGACTGCACAAAGATATGTTTTATTGATGAGTCTTTTCGAGCCTCCGATAACACTGACTCAAACCAAGCTAAATGTGGCCCAACAACGGTGCCTGTTACTGTGCCTTGCTCGCCAATGGCGGTTTTATAATCTTCTTGATGAAAAACATCCATGGTAACGAATAAAGCATTTTTATGCTGATAGGCGTAAGAGGTATCTTGATAGATAGTGCCTAAAGGTCTTGAATTTGCGCTGCCAATTTTTTGTGAATATTTAAATGCAGGCTCGTCAAAAGTACTGCCCGTTGAATAGTTAAAAGCGTTAGCAAAACTTTCTCTAAATTCAGCTTGGTATTTTGAAACATCTGAGCCTACCGGCCAAGGATTATCACCCACTTCATGATCGCCCACCGCCATCAGTAAGTTGGAATAACCACCTTGTTCAAAAGTATCAATCATACCTGCATAGCAGAGTTTCCCCGCTTGCAATATTGACTCTTTGGCGGTTAATTTTCTATTAAACTTTTTGATGAATTTAGGAGTGTCCCAATGTCCACTATTACTGTCTCCGGGCAAAATAATTAAATCGCCGCCGTGCTTTTGCTTCATCCATTTTAATGTGGCAATATTTTCATCAACTGCGGTTTTATGTTCTTCATACCGATCGCCCATTATGTATTTTTCAGCCCAATGCCAATCGGCAAGACTAATAAAACGCCATGGTTCAGTTTTTTGATTGGCAATACTGCCCTCCTGTGCCAATGTCTGATGTAATGCAGGGGGCGACGCAAGAGTCAATACGACTATGACGGATTTTACTAATATTGATAATTTCATTGTTATGTTTCTATACCTTAAAAGTTAATGACTCGCCAGCAACTAGCATTATTGGCTGTTCAAAGGTTAAAGTTATATCTTTACCTTTTCGTAATATCGACGCTTTACCATGAGACGAATTCACAGTTTTAGCCGTGTCCTTAGAATAAAGAGCCTTTGATGTTAGTCCTTTTGGCTCTAATCTAAGCGAAAGTGTATTGAGCGCTAATTCTCCATAGTGAACTTTAAGCGTAATATCGTTATCTTTTCGTTGGTTATTTATTTCAAAAGACCCCCAACTCTGTGCAGAACTAAAGGCCGATTTAAAGTTGCCCTTGTCTGTCATTCTCGGTTTAAAACCTAAGTGTGCTTTAGGACCGTCATGTTCAAAACCTGCTGCCGCGAGATATACGCCATAAGACGCCATAGCGCGGGCATAATGGTCTGAACATTCAATTTCGTTATAAGGGTTACGTTTACTGCCATGATATCTGTCATGAACAGAGCGAATGATCGCTAGTCCTTTAGTGAGTAGGTCAGGTTGCTCATCACTTTCCCAAACCATATGGCCGGCAACTTGATGTTCAAAGCCGGTCATACATTCTTGGAAATAGCCATATTGCCAGTATTTTTCCCAATCACCTGCACGACCGCCTTTTGGCCAAGTACACATTACTAAGCCCGCTTCACCTGCGAGTGCATAAGTGCGACCTTTTGCACTCGGCGTTTCGATAGAATCTCTAAACGGCCCCATATCAGGGCAGAAGTTATAATCCCAAAGGCTTGATAGCGCAGAGCGAATTATTTTACCGTCGTAAAGACGGCCTAGGTTTAGCTGATTACCCCACCATTGCCCCATGACTTGGTCGATATAACAACCTTCACCGATACCAATGGCATCTTTATGGTTTGGGTCAATGTCTTGGGTGAAAAAACCATGTTCGGGATTAAACAATTTTAAAATATTGTTTTCACCCAATTGGTAGATTTCATGGCACATTTTAGCAAACGCTTTATCACCTACGACTTTCGCCATTTCTTCACCAGCGCGTAGCGAGGCGATATAAAGTGAACTTAGTACAGGAATTTTTCCATACCATTCGGCGTCAAGCGTATTATGTTGTTCTCCTTCTGGGATCCCATCAGGCATACCACTTCTGGCATCCACGAGAATAAGATACTGCAATGCCTTTTTTGCTTTTGGCCAAACACGATTCAAGAATGCTGAATCTGGGCTCATTTGATGTTCACGATAGGTTCTTAAAATAACACCTGCTTGACCATCGGTTGCATCTTTTGTCCCGTATTCCCCGCGAAAACGGATAGCGCCATTGTCTTTAAAACCTAAACCATAGTCAGTACGTTCACGTAAATCTCTTTCTAAATCAGGGAATAGACGACCAACTGCTTGGGCATAATGCCAAACGTGTGTACAAGTACCGCCACAACAGCCAACTCCTTCCCATGCCCAAAAACGACCATTATCTAAGCGATATGAGGTATTGGTTTGTAAGGCATTGGTTGGAATAATTGACCTTTCAAGTAGCCAATGGGGAAGTGTGCTGTCATACCAAGTATCTCGCCATAATCGAGTGAGAGAGGTTAGCTCATCAAAAGAATGTGCAATATCTAAAGCGACGCTTTTTGCATCATCATATTTACTGGCGTACCAACGTTTTATGTTTTGGTGTTCTTTTTTAAAAAGTGCTTTTTGATTGGGAAAATACCAAGAGATAATAAAACTGACGGTTTTTGTTTCTCCTGCTTTTAGTTGCAAGTCGCTTTGTAAATGAGCTAACTGATCTTTAACCGTTGCAGTCGTGTTTTTATCTAAACTATGAAGTGCGAACGAACCGTAGTTGGGCATATTTTGCAAAGACTTATTAGCGTCAGGAGAGTTCCCTGACGCTGTTGCAAGAATACCTGTTCCATGTTTGCTGTCGTATTTTGTTGTGTAGAGTGAGGTATCGGCTTGATCTTTATCATTCCCATTAAGTACAGGATTCTCATACCAACCTTCAAGTTTTACTTGCTTGTCTTTGTTGCTTTTGTTGGTAACTGAATATGACATTATCGTTGCAGGATAACTTGAACGGTCGGTGTCAAGCGGGATGAAAGGCGTCATCGCCTCTAGTTTTACTTCTAATTGGCTTTTAGCATCTTTATATAGCACTTCAGCGATAGGTTGTTGGCCAGTAAAGGTAATATCGTCAAAGCCGTTACGGTCTAAAGTTAAGCGCTTTTCTTTACCTTGTTGGTCTTCGAATTTGATAGCAAAGCCTTGCTCAAAATGCCAAGGGCTGGTTTGTGCTGGTGGGTTGATATAGTTGGCACCATTTCGTTCTTTTATTTCGCTGCTACCATGTTCATTAACAAGGGTAGGGTGTTTGTATATTTGAGGTACAACACCTTCGTGGTTTTCATTAAAAATGTCCCACACCCAAAGTTTTCCGTCGCCGCCAATATAAACGGTGCCGCTGCCGATGCCGCCAATAGGCATACCTATATATTGCAGTTGCTGCCAACCTTTATAAGTTGTGGCTTCACCTCTTGCATAAAGCGATTTAACCCAGTCTTTATCGAGTTTCTTATCTAAAGGAATAGGGCTATCACTGGCATCTACTATTTTATTGTTATTATCAAAGGCAAAAGGTCCTGCCATTGTCGGCATAGTAAAAATACCAGAGGTTGTTGCTATACCAGCACTAATGCCTTTTAATAATTGGCGGCGATTAACGCTGGGGGAGCAGCTAGAACTGGTATTACAACATGACGATTTTGCTTTATTGATCTTTTTGGTATCCTTCATTTTTATTACTCTATTTTTTATTTTTATTTTTGTTTTTATATTCTTTTAATTTTTTTGCATGTGCTTTTTTAGCCATAAGTAAACCTTTAAAAGCGGGCTCTGTTGCGAGTTTACTTTCCCAAGTAGCCATTTCATCTTGTTGCTTATTAAAGATTTCAGTTTTGGTTTTATATAGGTTAGACGTTTCAGAAAGATCTTTGTCTAAATTATATAAATGTTTTTTCTGGTTTTTCTTAAATAGAATGGTTTTGTTATCACCGCGGCGAGCAGCCACTATACCTTTATCAAAATTACGCCAAAATAATATTTCATGGGGCTGTTCTTTATTTTTACCGGTAACGTATGGCATTAAATTAACGCCATCGAGTGGACGTTCTTTAGCTATAGGAGCGTCAGTTAAACCAGCGAATGTTGCTAGAATATCAAGTGAGCTAATTGAATTATTATACACTTGACCTGCGGGGACTTTTCCTGGCCAGCGCATGGCGAACGGGACGTGGATACCGCCTTCATAATAGTCACCTTTATGGCCTCTTAGTTCACCATTATCTGAGGCATTTTTACTTTCGGGACCACCGTTATCTGAAAGGAAAAATACTAAGGTATTATCATCAATGCCTAATTCATCTAATGTTGCTAGTACACGACCAACACCATCATCTACCGCGGTTATCATCGCAGCATAGGTTCTACGTTTTCCTTTAGGTATATGTAAATTGCGATCTAAATATTCTTTACTAGCCTGTAACGGCGTGTGTGGAGCGTTGTAAGAAAGATAGAGAAAGAACGGATTGTCTTTTTCTCGTTTAATAAATTCAACGGCTGAATTTGATAGTTCGTCGGTTAAGTATTCATCGGTTTCTATACGTTTATCATTTTCTAACAGCTTAGTGTAATACCAAGACGTCCATATTTTTTTAGGATTTTTTTGGTTTAAGCCCTCGCTAATGTCTTTATAAATTAATTCTTCAGGAAAGTAGCGGTGACCACCGGCAAGAAAACCATAAAAATGATCAAAGCCGCGTTTATTAGGGACAAGTTCTGGGTGTGAGCCCATATGCCACTTGCCAATAATGCTAGAGGTGTAACCAACAGGTTTTAATACTTCAGAAATCATTTGCTCTTCCAAAGGCATGCCTGAAGAAAGGTCAGTTGGGTCCATATGTGGATTACGGTCAAAACCAAACCGGCCTTGATACCGGCCAGTTAATAAGCCCGCTCGGCTTGGGCCACATACAGCATAGCTAACATAGCCATTATTAAACTTGGTGCCTTCGTTTGCTATACGGTCAATATTTGGCGTTCTAATATCTTTGCTACCGTTAAACCCAACATCGGCATAACCTTGGTCGTCGGTTAAAATAATAATGAAATTGGGTTTGTCAGCGGCTAATAGCTGTCCGTTAAATAGTAGTATACTTGCTATCATTAATTGCTTAATTATCTTCATTTTGTCTCCTTTTATCAGCATGTTTTAGGCATGCTCGATAGATTTGTTTAGTTCATCAATCGCTAATAGCCAGTAACTACTATTTTTGAACTTTATTGGTGAAAGCTCACTAAAGTGTATCGTTATCCTACGTGTATTTTTATTCAAAAGCCAGTGTAAATAAAGCGTCCGTGCCAATTGTTATAATGATTAATATATTGTTTACATAACAAAGGGAAAACGTTATCCTTCTATGGGGGTGAAAGTTGCCTATTGATTTTCTGAAGCTAAATTCGTTTGTTTGTATCTAAGATAAGGAACACAAGTGTTTAAATTATTATATTCTCTCGTTTATTTTATAAGTTTATCTATGCTGATTAGTTGTAATTCGGCAAAGGAAGAATTAACAGTCCCTACTGAATTATTAAGTATTGTAAATATAAATAAAGGATGGGCATTTTCACTTATAAATAGTGATTCAACTGAATTCGAATTATCAAACCCCAAATGGCAATCAGTAAATTTACCACATACACCTAAAATTGAACCGCTAGTTGTAACGGAGCAGTGGCAAGGGCTAGCTTGGTATCAAAAAAAACTGGTTGTTGATAAAACTTGGCAGGGTAAAAAGATTTTTATTCGCTTTGAAGGGGCAATGAATCATGCTCAAGTATGGCTTAACGATAAAAAAATTGGCGAACATTTAGGAGGTTATTTACCCTTTACTTTAGATATAAGTGAAATGCTAAGTTTTGAAAATGAAAACCTTCTCAAAATAAAATTAAGTAATCTCTATAATCCTGATATTGGTCCTAAACCACTTAAGAAGCTAGACTTTAATACTTATGGAGGGCTTTATCGAGATGTTAATTTATTGATTAAAAACCCTTTACATATCACAGATGAAATACATACCAATAAAGTGGCAAGTGGTGGCACTTTTGTAACATTTCCACAAATAAGTGAAAAGCAATCAATTGTCGATGTTAAAACACATATCGCCAATCAATACGCTACCAGTAAAGGATTTGTGCTTAAACAAAAGTTATTTTTTGATAATCAATTAGTCACAGAAACTGAAGATAAATTGTTAACCTTATTCGCAGGAGAGAATAAACAATACAGTCAACAACTCGTGGTTGAAAATGCGAAATTATGGAGCCCTAAAACACCTCATTTGTATCAACTGGTAAGTGAAATTTATCTCGGTAAACAACTAATTGATGAAAAGAAAATTCGTATTGGCTTACGTAAATTTGAGTTTAATGATCAACATCAGTTACTAATAAACGGTGAAGTTACTTTTTTACGGGGTGTAAACCGACATCAAGAATACCCTCATGTGGGGTATGCAACATCAGCACAAGCTGATTATCGTGATGCAGTTAAAATTAAATCTGCTGGATTCGATTATGTACGACTTTCTCATTATCCTCATTCAAAAGCATTTATGGATGCTGCCGATGAACTCGGTCTCGTACTTTTAGATGCTATCTTAGGTTGGCAGTACTTCGCTGATACCCCAGAGTTTAAAACGCAAATAGAAAGAACTTGTCGCGATCTTATTCGCCGAGATCGAAACCATGCAAGTGTACTTGCATGGGAGTGCTCGTTAAATGAGTCAAAAATGCCTAATGCCTTTGTTGAGCAGTTAAAACATAGTGTTCATCAAGAAGATCCTACTCGGTTATCCGCCGGTTGGTTACCTGAATATGATATTTATTTGCAAGCACGCCAGCATCGCCAAAAACACTACGAAACACCCACGAAGCCCTACAATGTTTCGGAATACGGTGATTGGGAGTATTACGCACAAAATGCCGGTTTAAACCAAGATACTTGGGCCGACTTAAAGGAAGAAGAACGTACCAGTCGTCAATTATTAAACTCGGGAGAAGCAAGGTTATTGCAACAAGCACGTAACTTGCAAGAAGCTCACAATGATAATTTAACAACACCTGCGTTTGCTGATAGCTATTGGGTAATGTTTGATTATAACCGTGGTTATTCGCCTGATCTTGAAGCGTCAGGCTTAATGAGCATTAATCGTTTACCTAAATACAGTTATTATTTTTTCCAGAGTCAAAGAGATGCTAATGAAAAATCATCTTTGTTTGATTCAGGTCCAATGGTATTTATCGCCAGCGAATGGACTAAAGAATCATCAACTGCTATACGTGTTTTCAGTAATGCAGATTCAGTTGAACTCTGGCTAAACGATACATTAGTTTCTAAAAACACACCGAGCCAAGATAAATATTCTACGCATATCAATCACCCTCCATTTGAATTTGACTTGAAAACATTTAAGCCAGGTCAGTTAGTCGCTAAAGCCTTTATTAAAGGTGAGTTGGTTGCTGAGCACCAAGTAACAACTCCAGAAGTAGCTACAACAATTAAATTAACACTTGATGAGAGCGGAAAAAATCCCATTGCTGGTGTTAATGATGTAGTTTTTGTTTATGCGGAATTATTAGATAAGAAGGGCAACAGTGTTCCAATAAATGGTGAAAAAGTTGAATTTGAAACTCAAGGTGATATTGAAATTCAACATGCTAATTTTTCATTAACCGAGCAAGGGAAGGCTGCCGTACTTGTAAAAATTGGCCAGTCGTTAAAAGGTGCTCAGATAAAAGCAAAGGCTATTGGTTTAAATATTCACAGTGATAGTAAAAGCTTCAATTAGCTTAAAACGAAACTTAATCGGGTTGTTATAGTGTCGGTCTAATGACTAATAATAAAATACTAAGAACAAACAGTAAAATATAGGAATTGTAGATGAATAGGTTGAACGTAAAGTACTATTTGAGTTTGATACTAGTGTTAAGCAGCATCAGCTCAAGTATGGCATCAGAAATACCAGACTGGGAAAACCCTCAGATTATTAGCCGAAACAAAATTGATGGCCATGCTTTTATTCGTCCTTTTGCGAGTGAAAATAATGCATTAAGCAATAGCCCTTCAGAGCGAATTCAATCATTAAATGGCAAGTGGCAGTTTAATTGGGTAGGGCATCCGGATAAACGACCAGCTGATTTCTATAAAACCAATTATGATGTTAGCGAATGGGCTGAGGTAGACGTTCCGGGGAATTGGCAAACCCAAGGCTATGGTCGTCCTATTTATACTAATCATCCCTATCCTTTTGCCAGAGATAAACCTAGGGTGATGACAGAGCCACCAGCAAACTTTACTAATTTTTATGATAGAAACCCAGTCGGTAGTTATAAACGCAAATTTTTCGTTGCCAAAGGATTAAAGAACAAACAAACATTTATTGAATTTCAAGGCGTTAAGTCAGCATTTTATCTGTGGGTTAATGGTGAAAAGGTCGGTTACAGTCAAGGAAGTATGACACCTGCGGAATTCGATATTACTCAATACCTTATCGAAGGTGAAAACGATTTGGCGGTTGAAGTATATCGTTGGTCTGATGGTAGTTATCTTGAAGGCCAAGATATGTGGCGCTTTAGTGGCATATTTAGAAGTGTCAATTTAATAGCTCGTCCAGAAGTATTCTTACAAGATTTTCTTATTACTACTGATCTGAAAAATAACTATCAAGACTCAACACTCAATGTAAATTTTGAATTAGCAGGCATTGCTTCTTCAAAAGCGATTAACTCAAGTCAAATAAAGGTTGATGTGTTTTCACCTAAAGGTAAGTTAATTGCGTCAAAACAAGCTAAGTCATCAAGGAACGGCAGTAAATTTACAGGTAAGGTCGAGTTCGATTTTGAGGGCGTTAGTCTTTGGAGTGCAGAGTCTCCGACACTTTATTCGGTAATGCTTACCGTGAGTAATCAAAAGGGGCAGGCTGTTGAATATATCCCTTGGTCGTTTGGCTTTAAAGAAAGCAAAATCGAAAACAATCAATTTTGGGTTAATGGTAAGTCGATAAAAATTAAAGGGGTTAATCGCCATGAACACCATCCTAGAATGGGGCGTACTCTTGATTTAAAAACTATGGAACTTGATATTAAACTGATGAAACAAGGCAATTTTAACCTTGTTCGTACCAGTCATTATCCGAACGATCATAGATGGTACCAGTTAGCGAATAAATATGGTCTTTATGTACTCGATGATGCTAACCAAGAAAGCCATGGTTATTATAAAACGAAAATTGTCGGTGATGATCCAGACTGGACTATAGCCCATGTTGATCGCGCTGCATCTATGGTGCACACCAACAAAAACTACTCATCCATCGTTATTTGGTCGTTAGGTAATGAAGGTGGCTATGGTCGTAACTTTACCGCGATGCGAGCAGCGGTTTTAGCCATTGATACAACAAGGCCTATTCTTTCTGATACAGATCCCTCTGCTTCTGATTTTGTTGAAAGAAGTTATCGTGCGCTTGAAGGAAAACATATTGTTGATAAGTTTATCGCTGAGTCAGAGAAAGTTAAAAAACCATTCATACAACGTGAATACGCCCATGCTATGGGGAATTCATTAGGTAATTTCCAAGAGCATTGGGACAAAATTTATGCAACTGAGAATTATGTAGGTGGTGCCATTTGGGACTGGGTTGATCAAGGTTTAGCGCGAGTAAAAAATACCGCGATGGTGAGCTATGGTAAAGATCCTACAAAACTCAGCTTAAACCCTAAACGTGAAGTATGGTCTTATGGGGGCGATTTTGGTGATAGTCCAACCGACGCAGAGTTTTTGTTAAATGGTATTGTCTCTTCCGACAGAAATCCTTTTCCAAGTTACTATGAAGCAAAAAAGGTTCAACAAAATGTTTTGTTTGAAAAAACAGACGATCCGTTAACGATTAAAGTCTCTAACCGTTTTGATTTTACTAACCTCAATGCATATGACTATGTGTGGCAGGTTAAAAGTCAAGAAAAAGGCCAATCGAAAGTAATAGCTACAGGAAAGTTAAGTTTGTCGTTAGCGCCAGGGTCGTCAACACTTGTTAAGGTACCTTTTACTTATAATGGCAACGATTCAGCCAATGAGTTGATTTTAGAATTATCAGCTCATACTAAGCAAGATACCGTTTGGGCTAACAAAGGCTTTGATATCGCTTTTGAGCAATTTGTACTTGCTGCGTATCAATATCCTGCCTTAGTCGCTTCAAAAGGCAAGAAGGTTAAGGTTAGTCAAACCGACGATGCTATAAACATAGCCACAAACAATGGCACCTTGAGTATTGACAATATCACGGGTGAGTTAACCAGCTATATAGTTGCAGAGCAGGAATTGTTAATTGAACCACTTGCTCCTTATTTTTGGAAGCCGGTAAACAATAACCAAGCACGAAGTAAGTTTATTGTGCGTATGGCACCTTGGTTAAATGCGGCGGCACATCGTCAAGTGAGCTCGGTAAAAGTAAATCAGCTCAATGAGAATTTAGTTGAAGTGAAAGTAACCGCACGTTTAATCGCTAATCACGCCTTGTATGAGCTTACTTATCGTATTAATGGCGAAGGAAGTATTCAAGTTACAGCTGACTACACACCCGATCCTGAACGTATACAACATAAATTCATGCCTAAATTTGGCATGAAGATGGTGTTAGATCAATCGTTGTCACAAATCGATTGGTATGGTCGTGGGCCCTTCGAAAACTACCCTGATAGAAAAACAGCGGCCAAAATAGGCAATTATCAAAAAACGCTTGATGGTTTTCAAGTGCCTTATGTTTCAGCAACTGATAGTACTAACCGTGGTGATGTCAGAGAAGCTAGCTTTGCTAACAAGAAAGTTAAACTAAGTATTTTAGGCATGCAGCCCTTTAATTTTAGAGCATGGCCATACAATGAGTCTGATTTATATTCTTTCAACACCCTCAAAGTTAAAAACTTGATCACAGATCAGATAAGACGAAAGCATTACTATGATTTACCAGATAGGGGCTATATCAACGTTAATCTAGATTCTGCGATTCATGGTGTTGGTGGCGATGATAGTTGGGGAGGAGAAACCATGAAGAAGTACCATATTCGAGCTGATATTCCTCATCGTTTTAGTTTTGTTTTAAAAGCTGAAGTGAATAATTAACTTTTCTTTGGCATGTGCCCCTTAGTGACAGAGGGGCGCTATCTTTTTTATTTCTACACGTTACTTAAATAATATTTTAACAATAAAGGATTAGATTGTAATGACGTTATTCCCAACATCGACTAAACAACTTATTAATAAGCTTTTATACTTATTTGTTTTAATGATTAGCTTTTCTAGTTTTGCTAGTACCCTTAAACAAGCAGATAGTTACTTTAAGAAACAACAATATGATTTAGCGCTGAATGATTATTTAAGAGCAGCAGAAACAAATGAGGCGAGGGCTTTTTATCAACTGGGCGTTATCTATATTAAAGGTTTAGGCGTTACTAAAGATGAAGTTAAGGCGCTTGTTTGGTTTTCACTTGCTGCGAATCACAATTACGATAATTCGAAAGAAATTGTCAATAAATTATTTGCACATGCTAGCGAAGTCGATAAAGCCAAATTAAATAAACAAGCTGAGGTTGTGAAACATAAATTAAAAAAGAACGCCTTATATCTTGATTACATGCCTGAAATAAACGTGCTTACCCTAAATTCAAAAGTACGTTTTGGTGATGAAGAAGAATTAGATCCTGCTGAATTTTTAAAGGAAAGTGAAAGCTTTGGTATAAGCATGTTTGGTGTTGATTTGAATGCTTCAGCTTCAATTAGCTCTAGTGGCTCTGAAAGTGGCGGTTTAGCGGGTACAGATCAAAATGCAGGAATGTTGAATGTAGAATCAGCAAGTTCATATTACTTGATTGCAGAATATGATATTGCCCCTGATGGCAGCATTCGCAATGTTATTGCGAAGGACTCAACCGGGAACGAAGAGTCTAATCATGCGTTATATGATTTAAGACGTACGAACATTGAAAATCCAACGTTATTGGAAAATCAAGCTCACTTTGCAGGTATATCGTACCGAGGCATTGCTAGTTTTAATAAATATCGTATGAAGAATCGTTTTGCATATTTATATAAAACTGTTCGAAGACAACGAACGGCGCTTCAAGAAAGTGATGCCCCTGTTGATAGATACAAATATGCAATGCTGTTACAAACGTTTCCATGGCTTGCTTACAATAATGAACAAGCAATGGCGGCACTAAAAGAAGCTGCAGAATATGGTTATCCTTTAGCGGAGTATCAATATGGCCTTAAACTTTATCAACAGCAAACGGATCCAAAGCAAGCTATTTTTTGGATTGGCCAAGCAGCTAAAAATGGAGTGAATCAGGCACAGTACCGATTAGGCGGTCTGTTAAAAAATAGTCCTTGGATCATTCAAGATGAGAAAAAAGCCATTTTTTGGTTTGAAGAAGCCGCTAGGCAAGGACATATCATCGCCAAACAAAAGGCTTCAGAAATAAAAATACTTACTGATGACGAACAACTGCAAGATATTGCAGGCGGTGCCCTTAGTTTAGCTGCAATTGATCAGCAACAAAATAAAGACCCACAATACCAATACTTACAAGCGATGGCTCACGCTAAAATGCAAAACAGAGACCTACCTAAAGCGGTTAGGCATATTCGCAGAGCTATTAGCTATGGGAGTAGTCTGAATTGGGATGTTACATCTTGGCAAGCGCAATTAAAAAATTGGACTTCTGGTGGAGAAGTGACTGTTCAAGACTTTTAGAGTAAGTACATAAAATCGTTAATTAATAGATAATGTGGTTGGATCATCGAGCTACATTATCGAGACAATATAAAAAATGTCTAGGGAGAGGTTTATTAAAAAGCCATTTTTGTACTATGTAAAATCATTTTTTATTATATTTTTGATAACACTGTCTTTATCTTCAGCAGCAAATGAAAGATTGGTAAGTGGCGAACAACCGAATATAAAATTTAATGTACTTTTTATTGGTGGCGATGATTTAAGAATGAATATTGGGGCTTATGGCGACAAAATCGCCATAACCCCCAATATTGATGCCTTGGCATCTGAAGGCGTTATTTTCAAAAAAGCTTATGTGCAGTTTGCAAGCTGTAATGCATCTCGCGCTTCTATGTTAACGGGTATGTATCCAGACTCTATTAAGGTATGGAGACTCAATACTCATTTTAGAAACACAGCGCCCGATGTTGTCACCTTGCCTCAACATTTTAAAAATAATGGTTACCATACCGAGTCCATTGGTAAGATTTATCACAATTATGCCAATATTGGTGATGAAAAATCTTGGACGATACCCGCACGTTTAGCCCAAGAGTCACACTTCAGTGACTATGTGCTTGAAGCGAGTATGAGGAAAGAGGATAAAAAAGGCATAGCAGCTGAGTCTGCACAATATAGTGGTGATAAGTATGTTGATGATAAAATTACCACTGATG
>Ga0209292_1002357_pt1 | contig 21777 bp, 17 predicted proteins | sample GOMGulsemesocosm_2_FD_184634 | JGI IMG/M metagenome (GOLD analysis project Ga0209292, IMG submission 184634) | Methane-oxidizing microbial communities from mesocosms in the Gulf of Mexico - GOM9C Gulf of Mexico (SPAdes) (version 2) | ecosystem: Environmental > Aquatic > Marine > Cold seeps... | reverse complement strand
ATAAATAGTCCTCTTCTGCGAATTATTATAGAAGAGATCAAACAAGGCGCTGTTTTGAAGATATCTAGGTATCTTTCGATAAATTGACTGCCCTAATTTAAAGACATTTTATTCACATACTGAGGCGCAAGGCATTCATTCAGCCTTCCCTAGTATATTATTTAGAGAGCTTTGTTTTGCATCAGTTAACTAGATGTTTTAAGTATTTTTCAGTTTGCCTCATGTTGCTCTTAAACCTGACCGTTCAGGCAAGTACCCAAGCCCAGAATATACTCATTCTTTTATCTTATTCGGTCGACTTTCCGTCTTACCCTGCGATTACCCAAGCTTTCCAAGACTCTCTGAGTGACTATGACCTGGAGTTTGTTTACCTAGATAGTAAGAATAATTGGTCAAATGATTACCAGAATCTAATGCGCGATTATTTGACTCAAAAACAGCGACTTACATCACAAAAAATAGACCTTATTATCACCGCCGATGACAATGCACTGAATTTTGTTAAAAACAATTACCAAAAAATGTACAAGGACATTCCGGTGGTTTTTATGGGTGTCAATGATGTCAATAAACTCAACTGGGCGAAACAAGAGGCTAATTTTACGGGCTTTTATGAAGCCCCTTCTTTTACTGAAAACCTGCTTTATGCTCAAAACCTTTTCCCTGATTCGAATACCATCCACATTATTAATGATGCATCACCCAGCACTCGCGCCAATACTAAACAACTCATTCGTGCCGCTAAATCCATCAATTTAAACAATCGCTTAAACCTACTCTCACTTGAAGACCTCAATTGGAATCAACTTGAGCAAAGCCTGAGAATCATCCCAAAAGATGAGCCCATCATATTACTGTCCGCTTATATCGATAATAAGGGTGAAAGAAGGACCTTTGATCAAGGGCTCAACAGTATTTTGGATAACAGTGATTCGGCGATTATTACTTTTTGGTCCCATGGTTTGGGGAAGGGCATTCTTGGTGGTCACATAATCAATGCATACAAGCATGCTGAAGCGGCGGCTAATTATGCTAAAGCCGCATTAAAAGGCACCTCTATTGCCTCACTCCCCATCATATACACCAGCCCAAACAGCAATGAGTTCGATCGCTTAGAAGTAAGAAAACACAAATTAGAGATGAGTCTTTTCCCTGTTGATACCAGTTTTGCCAACCCCTCCAAGCCCATACTGCAAAACCTTTGGTTTATCATTTTGATGGTCAGTACTATTCTGGTTTGCTTGATATCTGCGGTCACCTACCTCACCTTACAAATTCGTCGCAGAACGCGGGCGGAAACGGCCCTATTAAGAGAGAAAGCCCTATTGGCAGGTATTATCAATACGATTCCCGATCATATTGTTTACAAGGATAAGGACTATCGTTATCAAGTCTCTAACTCCGCCTTTGAAAACTTTGTTAACTTGTCTAAAAGTAAGCTCATTGGCAACACAGACCATGACCTTTTTGAAAACAAAGTCATCACCCTTTTCCACTCTATGGATAACCAGGTATTCCAGACAGGTAAAGAGGTACGTTGCACCGAATACATTGGTCTTGATCATGGTGATAGTGCCATATTGGATATTATTAAAACGCCTTTTTATGATAATAAAGGCGTGTTAAGAGGCATTATTAGTATTGCCAGAGACATCTCTCAATCCTACAAACAACAGGAAGAGAATCGCCTACTTGCCACCTTCTTCAAGCAGTCCTCAGAAGGCATGGTGATTGTCAGTAAGCGGGGGAGGATTCTTACCGTCAACCCGGCGCTGACAAACATGACGGGCTTTGGTGGCAAACAACTCATAGGTAACAGCTTTAGAAAAGTGTTAGCCAACTCTTCATATCAAGCCTATCGTAAGATGAGCATAGAATTGAAAAATACAGGCAAGTGGCAGGGGGAGATGGAATACATCACCCTATCTCAGCAGCCACAACCTGGTTGGGTTATCGCCACCAGCGTATTTGATGAAAATGGTGAAATAAGCCATTTCGTAGCGTCTTTTTCCGATATTAGCAAACTCAAACGCACCCAAGATAAGTTACAACACCTGGCCCATCACGACCCGTTAACAGGCTTGCCCAATCGTACTTTCTTAACTCAAAAATTATCTGGCATGATCAGCAAAGCAAGAAAGCAGGATAGACAGCTTGCGGTCGCCTTTTTAGATCTGGATCGTTTTAAAAACATCAATGACACCTTAGGCCACCTCTTTGGTGATAAGTTATTACGTGTCATTGCTCAACGTATGCATAACCAACTTAAAGCCGATGAAGTGGTTGCCCGCATTGGTGGTGATGAATTTATTTTGATTTTAGATCCCAGTGATGGTCTCGCAGCCCTATCGACTCGACTTGATCTACTCAATAATAAAATACAAGAAATGGTCTACATAGATGGCAAGGAAATTATGACCTGCGCCAGTATCGGGGTCAGTCTTTACCCTGAAGATGGCACCAGTTCAGAGTTGCTATTTCAACACGCAGATACCGCTCTTTATAGTGCCAAAGAAGCGGGCCGTGCCATGCATAAGTTTTATGCGAGTGCATTAACCGTGCAAGCTAAAGAACGCTTAGAGATAGAAAGCCACCTTGCCAAAGCGCTTGAATACAATGAAATGACTTTGGCCTATCAGCCTATTTATGACTTTAAACAACAAAAGTTCGTCAAGGTAGAAGCCTTGTTACGCTGGCATACTCCTAAACTTGGTCAAGTACCGCCCGATAGGTTTATTCCTATTGCTGAAGAAACTGGCAGCATTTTAAGCATAGGGAACTGGGTGTTAGAAACAGCGTGTCGTACCATGGCACAGTGGCAACAAAGGAGCTGTCAGATACAACGAATTGCAATCAATGTTTCACGGATACAGATTGCCAGACAAGACATATTTGAGACGGTAAAAGAGATTTTATTACGCACCCATTGCAAACCCCAATGGATAGAAATAGAAGTCACCGAAAGTGCTATCATGAACCTCTCTAAAGAAGGCCTCAAACAGCTGACACAATTAAAAGAATTTGGTGTATCCATTTCAATTGATGATTTTGGTACCGGCCAATCGTCTTTATCTTCCCTTAAAACTTTACCCGTCAGCACCTTAAAAATAGACAAGTCATTTGTACAAGACATGCCAGAAAACCATAATGATGTGGAAATTGCGCGCTTGATCCTGCAAATGTCTAAAGTATTAAATGTAAGGTCTGTAGCAGAAGGGGTAGAAACAGCAGAACAAGCTCAAGTACTGAAGAGCATGGGCTGCGATCTCTGCCAAGGTTATTTATTCAGCAAACCCTTAACAGAAGAGGCATTAGCTGACTTTATTAATCATCCTACCTGGTTACAAGATAAAGCCATCCAAGCGGTTTCCGACAACCTGGATTATTCTTTCTAAAGGGTTATTACAACCGACTTAAGGCCTAAAACAATTAGGCCTTAATATCATTAATTTCAATCAAAACACCCGCCCCTGTACGCAAGCAATAGCGCCCATCAGATGACATGAGTAAAAAGCTATTTTTGGGCATGATTAAGTCCTTTTCCCCTTGATCTATCGAAACATTACAGACTTGATTAGCATAAAAATAGGCCTGATTTCCAGGTTTACTTAACGCATCACAAGGTGCATAAATTGCTTGAACCTGTGCTTGAGTGTCAGACATACGAGACATAATATTCAAGTCTTCTATGGGTCCATCGATCAATTCTGATGTGGTCAGATCGCCACCATTAAAAGTGGCGATATCTAACAACTGCAAAAGATCATGATGGCTCATATCATCGGGTTCAGATTGATGACTTAAACGCATCCCCTTACCCTCAATCAAGACCAGATGACGCTCTAACCCGGTAAAATCTGAGAAGGTACCAGAGTCAGCGACTGCGGCTTGGCTAATGCGAAACTTTATACCTTTATCATCTTCTACCTTGATTAACTCTAACGTCTCGCCTTTACCGTTTTTCCATGGCATACGGCGGTACATGGCCTGGGTAACTACCTCATCTGGGCTCATTACATTGTCTCCTATTTATCTAAAACCTAAGCATTAACGCGTCACAGGGATACGTCTAAAAAAGACGTCTCAGTAATGCGGTAAATTCTTTATTTGATTGCTCTTGTGCCGCATGATTAAAATCAGAGATAACAGGCTTACCTGCCACATAAACATGGCGCACTAAGTTCTCATTACATGCAAACAACCAACGATTAAGTATATCCTCACTCTTACTGGCTGCCATAAATGGATGAGTATGATCGAGTACCATAAAGTCTGCCCTGTGGCCTGGCGCTAAACCGAATGACACTTGACTGGCTTGATTCCCCCCCAAACGTGCTTGCTCAAAAAGGAAGTCACCCACATGATGGCTTTGTTCACTGTAAAGACGATTACGCTGCCTATCTCTAAGGCGTTGGCTATATTCTAGGGTACGTAACTCTTCCACTATGGATAAACTGACATGGCTATCAGAGCCAATCCCCCAACGACCACCCTGCTGCATAAACTCAACCCCAGGGAAAATACCATCACCTAGATTAGCTTCCGTTGTTGGGCATAAACCCGCAACCGCCGAGCTTGAGGTAATCGCTGACACTTCTGCCTGATCCAAATGTGTCGCATGCACTAAACACCAATTTTCATCTAAACCAATTTCGTTAGCCAACCATTGCACTGGTCGCTGACCACTCCACGCCACGCAGTCTTGTACTTCTTTTTGCTGTTCCGCAATATGAATATGAATCGGGATAGACTGACCTAGTTCAGTCATTACATGCTGTATTTGACTCTTGGTTACGGCACGTAGAGAGTGAAAGCAGACTCCCATTTTATGTAATTCATGTCCCGCCAGCGCCTTTTGACTCGCTTGATGAAGTGCGAGGTATTGATCACTCGTATTAATAAAACGCGCCTGTCCTTCATTGGGTAACTGCCCACCAAATCCTGAATGACTATAAAGCACAGGCAGTAACGTCAGACCTAAACCCGCTTGATTAGCCGCTTGTGTTAACTGCAAACCCATTTCATTTAATTGATTATAAGCCTGCCCTTTAGGATCATGGTGCAGGTAATTAAACTCTGCCACCTGGGTGTAACCGGCTTTTAGCATATCAATATAGAGCTGGGTGGCAATAATACGTACATCATCCGGGCTTAGTTTATGCACCATCTTGTACATAAGGTCGCGCCAACTCCAAAAGCTATCATTTGGATTAAGGCTCACCTCGGCCATACCTGCCATGGCTCGTTGAAAAGCATGAGAATGAAGATTCGCCAAAGTGGGTAAGGTTGGGCCCGATAAACGCTGGGCACCCTCACCACTATCATCCGTTTTTAACCTCTGAATGAGTCCATCACGCACCTCGATTCTGACATTTTTTGCCCAACCTTGGGGTAAAAAGGCGTGTTCAGCAAAATAGTCTTGGTTTGTCATCTGGCTCTCCGCGTCAAATTTTTAATGATTTTCAGTGTAGCGGAATTAAACTTGTCTATACAAGTTTAATTTAAAACTATACCAGTACTGTGATGCATTTAAATATCTGGGTATAATTCAAATTAACGTATTCATTCGCACTGCTAGCGCACAATAAACAAGGTTATAACCATGGTAGATACCGCAACCAGCATGATGGAAAGCTTATCTCAGATTATAGAAGATTCGCCTGCACCCATTTATGCCAGAGTGAAACAAGCCATCTGCCTAAAAATTAATACGGGCGAATGGCAAGAAGACCAAAGAGTCCCATCTGAATCAGAGATGGTAAAAGCCCTTGGGGTGAGTCGCATGACGGTCAACCGAGCGCTACGTGAATTGACCGATGAAGGGGTATTAGTACGCCAACAGGGTGTCGGCACCTTTGTCGCTCAGAAAAAAGCCCACTCAGCCCTCTTTGAAGTCCATAATATCGCCGATGAAATTGCCGCACGTGGTCACAAGCACAAAGCCCAACTGATTGAAATCACCCGCGCTAAAGCCAATATGGAAGAGGCAATGAACTTAGGAGTACGAACTAACCACAGTATTTTTAGGGCCACTATTTTGCATTTTGAAAATGAATTACCGATTCAGATTGAAGAAAGAGTCGTCAATGCAAGCCTAGCACCTGACTATGACAAACAAGACTTTCAACTCAATACAGCCTATGACTATCTAATGAAAGTTGCCCCTATGACAGAGGGTGAACATCTGGTTGAAGCCGTCATAGCAAACCCAGCTGAATGTGAGTTATTAGGCATAACAGCAAACGAACCTTGCCTACAAATCAAACGTCGCACCTGGTCTAAGGATCAATTGGTGACCACCGCCAGACTCTTATCTCCAGGTTCACGATTCCAGTTATTTGGTCATTTTGGTCGTTAATTTTACTTTTTAAATCAAGCAACTTAAGCGCTTAAACTCAGTAAAATCACAAAAAGCAAAACTGTCATGTTTTGCTTTTTTTTGGCTTAAATTAATTTTTTATCTACTTTTTACACGAAAATTACTTGCGCTGTTTGCCGTTTACTCTTATTGTTTATCTCAACTTGTATAGACATGTATGTAGGTGAGATGACAATGACTGAACAAAATCGCTTTCGTGCCGGCACTGTTAAAGCAGCAACGGGAACAAAAATAACCGCTAAATCTTGGTTAACAGAAGCGCCTATGCGCATGTTAATGAACAACCTTGACCCTGAGGTGGCAGAGAACCCAGAAGAACTTGTTGTTTATGGCGGCATTGGCCGTGCAGCGCGTAACTGGGAATGTTATGACAAAATTGTTGAGTCCCTGACCAACCTAGAAGACGACCAAACCCTACTAGTACAATCAGGCAAACCCGTTGGCGTTTTTCAAACCCATTCAAATGCACCAAGGGTTTTAATTGCCAACTCAAACCTAGTACCACACTGGGCGAATTGGGAACACTTTAACGAACTTGATGCCAAAGGTTTGGCCATGTATGGCCAGATGACAGCCGGTTCTTGGATCTACATTGGTAGCCAAGGCATAGTACAAGGCACCTATGAGACCTTCGTTGAAGCCGGTCGCCAACATTATAATGGTGATCTAACAGGACGCTGGGTACTTACCGCAGGCCTAGGTGGCATGGGTGGCGCTCAACCTCTAGCAGCAACCCTTGCGGGTGCGGCGTCATTAAACATTGAATGCCAACAAAGCCGTATTGATTTCCGTCTAAACACCCGCTACCTAGATGAGCAGGCGACCGATTTAGATGACGCCCTTGCTCGTATCAAAAAATACACTGATTTAGGCGAAGCACGTTCCATTGGCTTATGCGCCAATGCCGCCGATGTTCTACCTGAATTAGTACGTCGTGGTGTACGTCCAGATATGGTGACTGACCAAACATCAGCACACGATCCATTAAATGGTTACCTACCACAGAACATGAGCTGGGAAACTTATCGTGAACAAGCGATAAGCTCGCCTGCAGCGACAGTAAAAGCCGCTAAAGTCTCTATGGCTGAACATGTTAAAGCCATGTTGGATTTCCAAGAAATGGGTATTCCGACTTTCGACTATGGTAATAACATACGTCAAATGGCCTTAGAAGAAGGCGTGGACAATGCCTTTGATTTCCCAGGTTTTGTACCCGCTTATATTCGACCTTTATTCTGTCGCGGTGTCGGGCCTTTCCGTTGGGCTGCCCTTTCTGGTGATCCGGAAGACATTTATAAAACCGATGCTAAAGTAAAAGAATTAATCCCTGATGATGCTCACCTTCATCACTGGTTAGATATGGCCCGTGAACGCATTCAGTTCCAAGGTCTACCGGCTCGTATCTGCTGGGTAGGTCTAGGACAACGCGCCAAACTTGGCCTAGCGTTTAACGAAATGGTTCGCTCGGGTGAGTTATCTGCTCCCGTTGTTATCGGTCGTGATCACTTGGACTCTGGCTCAGTTGCCAGTCCAAACCGTGAAACAGAAGCAATGCAAGATGGCTCCGATGCTGTTTCCGATTGGCCTCTATTGAATGCCTTACTAAACACAGCGTCTGGCGCAACTTGGGTATCGCTTCATCACGGTGGTGGTGTTGGTATGGGCTTCTCACAACACTCAGGCATGGTTATCGTTGCCGACGGAAGTGATGATGCAGCAGAGCGTATTGCTCGCGTATTAACCAATGATCCAGCAACAGGTGTTATGCGTCACGCGGATGCAGGTTACGACATAGCAATCGATTGCGCTAAAGAACAAGGCTTGAACCTACCTATGGTTGAAGCAACACAAACACCTAAAACTAAATAATTGACCTTGCGGAGAAGCAAATTCATGTTTGAATTTACCCTAATTCCAGGAAAAGTTAGCTTGGCCGACCTACGCCAGATTAGCCGTCGCCACGTAAAGATTACGCTTGACCAAAGCGCAGTGGCAGACATTCACGCCAGCACCCAGGTTGTGAATGATGTTATCGCTGAAGACCGCACGGTTTATGGAATTAATACCGGGTTTGGCTTGTTAGCCAATACCCGTATTGCTGAAGAAGACTTAGAAGAACTACAACGCAGTATCGTTCTTTCCCATGCCGCAGGCATAGGTACACTGATGGACGATGCGACCGTTAAAATGGTCATGGCATTAAAAGTTAATAGCCTAGCACGTGGTTTCTCCGGCATTCGTTTGTCTGTGATTGAAGCCCTGATCACTCTGATCAATAAAGAAGTTTACCCTTGTATCCCGCAAAAAGGATCAGTGGGCGCATCTGGCGACCTTGCCCCTTTGGCGCACATGAGTGCGGTGTTATTAGGTGAAGGCCAAGCCCGTTATAAAGGTGAAGTACTTTCTGGCCAAGCAGCCCTTGCGATAGCAGGTCTTGAACCAATCACGTTGGCCCCGAAAGAAGGTCTTGCCCTTCTTAATGGTACCCAAGCATCGACTGCCTTTGCATTAGAAGGCTTGTTCCACGCGGAAGACCTTTATGCCTCAGCAATTGTTTGTGGTTCATTGTCTGTGGAAGCCGCTCTGGGTAGCCGTCGTCCTTTTGATGATCGTATTCATCAGGTACGTGGTCACCAGACTCAGATCGATGCCGCCGCCGCTTATCGCCATCTATTGACAGATCGTAGCGAGCTAGGTGAGTCCCATGTGGGTTGTGAAAAAGTACAAGACCCTTATTCACTGCGTTGTCAGCCTCAAGTAATGGGTGCGTGTTTGGATCAGATCCGTAATTCTGCCAAGACCCTATTGGTTGAAGCTAACTCAGTATCTGATAATCCACTGGTTTTTGCCGCTGAAGGTGACATCATTTCGGGTGGCAACTTCCATGCTGAACCTGTCGCGTTTGCCGCTGATAATCTGGCACTTGCCATCGCTGAAATTGGCAGTTTGTCCGAACGCCGTATGGCGCTTTTGATCGACAGCAGCCTAAGTAAACTGCCTCCTTTCCTTGTGGATAATGGCGGAGTTAACTCAGGTTTCATGATTGCTCAGGTAACCGCTGCTGCGCTTGCCAGTGAAAACAAAACCTTCGCTCATCCAGCTTCGGTTGATAGCTTGCCGACTTCTGCCAATCAAGAAGATCATGTTTCCATGGCAACCTTTGCAGCACGTCGCTTGAAAGACATGTCTGAAAATACTCGTGGCATTTTGGCTGTTGAGATTCTATCAGCAGTGCAAGGTTTGGACTTTAGAGCGCCGCTTAAATCAACCGAGCTATTAGAGCAAGCCAAAGCAGAGCTAAGAGCGCGTGTCCCTTTTTACGATAAAGACAGATATTTTGCTGCCGATATCGAAAAAGCGAACACACTTCTTACTGAAGCCGTTCATAACAGCCTTATGCCATTAGGTTTGTTGCCTAGCTGTGGGCCAACACCTGCGAACGCATAGTGTTTAGATAGATGAGAATAAGTGAGTAATCCGCTCATCAAGACTCACTTTCAGATATCAGCGATTAGAAATAGGCCAGGATTTTAACAAATTCTGGCCTTATTTTTTAAAGAACTGCCAAAAATTAGTCTCACACTGTCATTTAAAACTCAGTGTTTTTGCTAATCTAAAGAATGCACATTTAATGAAGAGGCCATCATGACTACTCCCTTAATATTCGACTCTCTTTGGCATGGTTTTCACCTAGCTTCCATGCATCAAGGCCAATATCAAACCATTGAAAACGCCGCTATAGGTGTAAAAGATCAACGCATTTGTTGGCTCGGTAAGTTCGCAGATCTAGGTGAGCATAAAAGCAATGAGATACATAATTTAGGCGGTGGCTGGGTCACACCAGGATTAATCGACTGCCACACTCACCTAGTATTTGGAGGTAATCGTGCCAATGAATTTGAGCAAAGGTTGAATGGTGTCAGTTATCAAGAAATTTCAGCCCAAGGCGGCGGTATCGCCTCTTCCGTTAAATCAACACGAGAAGAAAGCCACCAGCAGCTTTTCGAATCAGCTAAACGTCGCCTTATTTCCCTATTAAAAGATGGGGTGACCACATTAGAGATAAAATCCGGTTATGGTCTGTCCCTTGAGCACGAAGTTAAAATGCTTGAAGTGGCTCGCGCGGTAGCTAAAGAGTTCCCTGTAGATGTAAAAACAACCTGCCTTGCGGCCCATGCGTTACCACCTGAATTTAAAGGTCGAGCGGATGATTACATCGATTATTTATGTGCTGAGTTACTGCCCAAGATTGCACAGCTGGGCATTGTTGATGCGGTCGATGCTTTTTGCGAAGGCATAGGTTTTAGCCCTGCCCAAGTTGAAAAATACTTTAAAGTCGCCCAATCACTTGGTTTACCCGTCAAACTTCACGCTGAGCAATTATCATCGTTAGGTGGCACCACACTCGCGGCACATTATCAGGCACTTTCTGCCGACCATTTAGAATTTATTACAGAAGACGATGTGGCTGCGATGGCAGAATCAGGCACAGTTGCTGTGCTTCTTCCGGGGGCTTATTTCACCCTCAAAGAAACACAAAAACCGCCAATCGAACTATTACGTCGTTATAAGGTACCTATGGCCATTGCCACAGATGCTAACCCGGGCACCTCCCCCGCATTGTCCTTACGTTTGATGATGAACATGGCTTGCACCCTGTTTGGTTTAACGCCCGAAGAAGCCTTAGCAGGGACCACAGTCCATGCGGCAAAAGCCCTAGGGTTAGCCGAATCACATGGTGAACTCAGCGCCGGTAAGATGGCTGACTTTGTCTGCTGGGATGTAGAAAGCCCAGGCGAACTCAGTTACTGGTTAGGTGGTCATTTGATGAAATCTCGTATTAAATCGGGAGCCCTTGCTAATGTCTAAGATTGCTAACCCTTTTAATTTTCATCAAGGGGATAGCCCTCTCTTGGTGAGCATGCCTCACTCTGGTCTTGCGCTGTTAGATCATATGCAAGAGACCTTAAGCGACGCGGCTAAGCCCTTACCTGACACCGATTGGTATATCCCTGAACTCTATGATTTTTTAAAAAAGTTGGACGTGACTGTAATCAGTGCTAATTACTCACGTTATGTGGTGGATTTGAATCGCCCAGTGGATGACAAGCCCCTTTATAGCAGCAAAACGACCGGGCTTTTCCCCGATATTTTGTTTGCAGACAAACCCGTATTTTTAGCAGGGAAAGAGCATACAGAGAGTCAAAAAGAGCAAATCAAAACAGATATTTGGCAGGCATATCACAGCAAAATAGAAAGTGAGCTGGCACGTATCAAGGCTAAATTTGGTTACGCCATTTTATTTGATGCTCACAGTATCGCTGCGAAAGTGCCCATGTTATTTGATGGTAAGCTGCCGGACTTTAACTTTGGCAATAATGATGGAACTTCGTGTGAGCCTAGTTTACTGGCGGGTTTGGATGAGATTATCGCAAGCACTCAATACAGCCATGTTTGCAATGGTCGTTTTAAAGGCGGTTATATCACCCGCTCTTTTGGCCAACCAGAACAAGGCATTCATGCGATTCAACTCGAGCTATCTCAAGCGACCTACCTAGTCGATGATGCTAACGATAGCTATCAACTCGATGCCAATAAAAAACAAAAGGTCAGCCCAGTGCTAAAACAACTCATAGCGTTTCTTTTGAGCACAGGCAAACCCTAGTATTTACGTAATATGAAGCCTATTTAGGCCAGCATGGCACGTACCCGTGCCACTGGTCTTTCATCTATTAGCACATGAATAAGTGCGGTTAATAGGGCAATGCCCGCCGCCATCCACCAAACGATGTTATAGGAACCGGTCGCGTCATAAAGATACCCACCCAACCAAACGCCGCTAAATGAGCCTAACTGATGGCTTAAAAAGACAATACCATAGAGCAAACCCATATATTTAAGACCAAACATTTGCGCCACTAAACCTGAGGTAGGCGGCACGGTAGCCAACCATAACAAGCCTGTCACAATCGAGAAAATATAGACGTTCATGGCCGTCATAGGGAACAGCATAAAGGCCGCAATCGAGATGGCGCGCAAGGCATAAATATAGGTTAATAGTTTTTTCTTGGAGTATTTACCAGACCATGAGCCCGATAACAAACAGCCGAATATATTAAACAAACCAATCAAGGCTAAACTGGCCACTGCGATACTTTCATTAAAGCCTTGGTCGCTTAAAAAAGCCGGCATATGTACCGTAATAAAGGCTAATTGGAATCCACACACAAAAAAACCAATCGTTAACCACCAGTAATGGCTATGTTGGCTGGCTTCTTTTAGCGCTTGCGACATAGTTTGTTTATCAGATTCTTGATTGCTTTTGGCCGCGCCTTTTTCACCTTTAAACGCCGAGGCTAATAACACCATCATCAAAGCAGACAGTGCCATTAATAGCAGCGCACTGCTCCAGCCATAACTGGCGATAAAACTTTGAGCGACGGGAATGACTAACAATTGCCCTGCTGAACCTGCTGCACTGCCTATTCCTAGAGCGAAAGAGCGTTTTTCTGGGCTCACCATACGCGCCATCGCAGGCAAAACAACACCAAAACCCGTTGCTGCGATGCCCATACCCATGAGTAAACCCGCGCCTAAATTGAGCCCAAGAACACCGTCGGCATTCGCAGTAACAAACAAGCCCAATGCATAAACAAGTGCGCCAATGACCACAGCTTTAACGGTACCGAAGCGGTCAGCAAAAGCGCCAGCTATGGGCTGAAACAAACCCCAGCAAAGATTCTGCAAAGCTAAAGAAAAGGCAAACACTTCTCGACCATACTGAAACTCGGTTGAGATGGGGGCCATAAAAAAGCCCATTGAAGAACGTAATCCGAAGTTTAGCGCCAGCAGCATGCAAGCAAATGCCATGGCAAAGCTAATGAGTTTTACAGGGGTCGACATAACTATCCTTAAGTTTATAAATACTGATGACACTTGATTGAATCAGTACCGATAAACTTAAGCTGCTAGGTGCTTAAACCTCAGCTAATTCAGCTTGGTAAACACATTTTCCATCAATCCAAGTTTGCTGTACTAATAGGTCATTATCTAGGGCCACAAGACTAGCACGATAACCGGCTTTAATACGGCCAAATTCATGGTCTAACCCTAAAAATTCAGCCGGTCTTAGTGAGGCCATTTGCAAGGCGCTGGCTTCATCCACACCGATTAACTTAACGGCATTACGCACAGCACTGGCCATATCAAGATCAGAGCCCGCTAAAGTACCATCTTCAGTGGTGACCTTACCCTGATGACGAATAACTTTCTTACCTAATAACGCCATTTCACTGGCGTCATGACCCACACTTTGAATCGCATCTGTGACTAACATAATCCGCTCACAGCCTTTAGCTGCAAGGGCAATTTGCATCACGGCAGGATGCACATGATGTCCGTCTGCAATCAAGCCACACCAGGTATCTTGACCCTTTTGTAAAGCAGCCCCCACCACTCCGGGTTCACGAGAGGTTAAGCCACTCATAGCATTAAACAAATGGGTGAAACCACGGGCGCCATTATTGACGGCAGCCATAGCTTGTTCGTAAGTCGCGGCGGAATGACCAATGCAAACAATCGCACCTTGCGCGACTAACCAACTCACAAAATCTGCTGGCACTTGCTCTGGTGCCAAGGTCACCATTAATTTACCTGACTCTGGTAAGGTTAATAATGAGGCGACTTTATCTTCTGTTGGTGAGCGTAATTTATCTTCATTATGCACGCCTTTACGCACAGGGTTTAAATAAGGCCCTTCATAATGAATCCCTAAAATACCCGGCATTTCACCATCGATAGCCAGGTTTATCACCTTATGAGCCTTTGACATAATACTAAAATCATCGGAAATTAAGGTTGGCATCATGGCAACCGTACCGTACTGGGCATGCACTTGAACCATGGTATTTAACGAGGCTAAACTCGGCTCATGATTAAACAAGGCACCGCCACCGCCATTAACATGTACGTCAATAAAACCCGGTACCAGTTTATCCACCTCTATGCCGTCTAATTCACCTTCTTGGCGCGGTCTAACACTGACAATTTGTTGGCCTTTTATTTCAACTGTCTGTTGAGATAACCATTGCTCACCATCAAATAACCTTCTAACCAATAGTTTACTCATATACCACTCCTACCAATCTTTTGCTGCGCCATAAATATGGCGCCATCCATAGCATCACCTTCAGCATCACATAAATAACTCAGATAAGAGTCGGGCAAATAGGCTTTCAAAGCCTGTGATACGCCACCCGTAAGGGCTATTTTATGAGCGCCTTTCGCCAACAAGCAATCAAGATAGCGCGTCGCCCATTGAGCTTGTTCTGTTAAAATTTGAACAGCGACAGCATCACCATTAGCCCCATGTTTGAATACCAGAGGAGCATAAACACCATACTCCCTGGGTAAAGGCTGACGGTTTTGGAATAACACATACTGGCTGGCATCATTTGAAAAGATGTGATTAATTTCGTCGGTAAGCCCAGAGGCAGGCCCAATACCATCTAACGCCGCTAATGATGCTTCCAAAGCAGATAGACCAATTCGAGCACCACTTCCTTGATCAGAAACAGGAAAACCCCAGCCACCAATCACATCAAACTGGCCATCATGGTAGTTCAGGCCACAACTGCCTGTACCAAAAATAAGTAAGGCGCCATTATTCCCTGAAAATGCGCCTAAACAGGCCGCGTGAGCGTCACTTAATAAATAACGTTCAGCAAAAGGACAATCTTGCGCTAATACCAATTCTTGCTCTAATTCCTGGTTTGCCCCGGCTAACCCTAACCCAAGGTAGATAGTTGGATAGTCAGATTCAGTAATGCCAGCTTGCTCACAGGCTTGAAAACAGGCCGCCATGATATTTTCCCAAGCCGCCTTAATCCCAATTCTTGGATTCGCCGAACCAGAAATCGACTCACCGAGAGTATTTCCATTAGCGTCGACTAAACGTGCTCGACAATGGGTGCCGCCACCATCTACGCCCATATATAAGTTGTTATTCATTTGTACTTCCTAATCCGGTTTGAGCTAACATACTTCGCTGCCTCTCACTCCATTGATAATATTTTTTAAGTGATAACTGAGCGGCTGCAGCCTGATCAATAATAATGCTGGCATTAACATGCTGCTGTAATGCACTGGCTGGCACCATGGCGCTCAAAGGACCTTCTATCATGGCACGCACGGCACTGGCTTTATTTTCACCTGTTGCCAATAACAATAAATGGCGACTGTCTAAAATAGTGCCTATGCCCATGGTTAATGCTAAATAAGGTTGAAATTCATCCTCATTAAAAAAACGTTTGTTGGCTTCTATCGTCGATTGGGACAAGGTTTTTACGCGTGTACGCGATGCTAGACTGGAGCTGGGCTCATTAAAACCAATATGACCATTAATACCAATCCCCAATATTTGCAGATCAATACCACCCGCTTCAGCGATACTTTTCTCATATCTTACGGCACTGTTTAATAGGGCCTGTTTGGTCGGTAAGTTAGCCTCTGGTACATGAGTATTCTGAATATCGATATTAATAAACTCAAACAAGTGCTGGTTCATAAAGGTACGGTAACTCTGATTATGAGTCACACTAATCCCGATATATTCATCTAGATTAAAACTCACAACCTCTTTGAAACTCAACTGCTCAGCCTGATAGCGAGTAATTAATTCATCATATAAGGCCACTGGGGTAGAGCCCGTCGCTAAGCCAAGCACACTATCAGCTTTTATCTCTAACTGATTAGCCACTATGTCAGCTGCAAACTGAGCAACATCTGAGGCGCTGGGTAAAATAACAATTCGCATACCTGTCTCCTTATAATTTAGATACCAATATAAGTCCATTTGATTAAAAAGGCCAAGTATTTTCACTTTTTTGTCTTATTTGTTTGCCAATTACAATTATTGGTGCTAATTTTTAATCATCGTTAAGTACCAAATGTATACCAATAAAAACAAAAACTCAGGTTAAAACCTAAAACTGGAGCGTCAACCATGTTAAAAGCGAGACCCATTACCCTGCTAAAGCAGAGCGCTATTACCCTTACTCTTGTTGCATCTACCCTCACAACCGCACATGCAAGTGGCAGCCTTTCCATTGAGAGCTGGCGTAGTGATGATGCCAATATTTGGACCGATGTGATCTTGCCTGCTTTTAACAAGTCCCATCCAGATACTCAGGTTCATTTCGCTCCAACCCCTCCCTCTGAATACAACTCAGCACTGCAAGCAAAACTACAAGCAGGCACAGCTGGTGACCTTATTACCTGTCGTCCTTTTGATACCTCATTAAGCCTTTATAAAAATGGCCACCTAGAAAACCTAGCAGGCTTAGACGGCCTTAGTGAGTTTTCTGATGTGTCTAAAAGCGCATGGGTAACCGATGATGGTAAAGAGCAGTTCTGTTTGCCTCTAGCCTCTGTTATTCACGGTTTCATCTACAACAAAGAAATCTTCAAAGAGCTCAACCTTGAAGTACCTAATACGCAAGTTGAGTTTTATAAAGTACTGGATACGATCAAGTCTGAAAGTCGTTACATCCCATTATCTATGGGCACCGCTGACCAATGGGAAGCCGCTACCATGGGCTTTCAAAATGTCGGGCCTAACTTTTGGAAAGGGGAAGATGGCCGTAAAGCCTTGATTAGCGGAGAAGGCAAACTCACCGATCAAGCTTACCTAGAAACATGGGCAGAGTTAGCAAAATGGAAGAATTACCTAGGCCGTGGTTTCCAAGCGCAAAAGTATTCTGACTCTCAAAACTTATTCACACTAGAACGTGCTGCAGTTTATCCAGCAGGGTCTTGGGATATTCAAACTTTTAACAATCAGGCCGAGTTTGAATTTGGTGCTTTTCCACCGCCAGTGCCTAAAGCCGGTGATGCTTGTTACATCAGTGACCACACAGATATTGGTATTGGTATTAATGCCAATTCAGATAATAAAGAAGGGGCGAGAGTCTTGTTAAGCTGGATGGCATCTGCTGAATTTGCCAACTTATTTGCCAACGCCGTGCCTGGTTTCTTCCCTTTATCTAACCATAAAGTCACCATTAACGACCCGGTTGCTCAAGAGTTTGTTAGCTGGAGAGACAAGTGTAACTCCACTATTCGGAACTCTTACCAAATCCTTTCTCGTGGCACACCTAACCTTGAAAATGCACTTTGGAACGTCAGCGCTCAAGTCATTAACGGCACTATGAGTCCAGAAGCCGCTGCGGCAAAAGCTCAGAATGGTTTGCAACAATGGTATGCACCACAGCAATAAGATCGACCTAGAAATAACATAACTATGACGGAAAACCAGTCTGGTTTTCCGTCACTATGAGACAGCCGTATGACTTTACCTAAATCAAAAGCCACGCCCCCCTTGGCGACAGAGAAAAAGCCTATGCCTTGGCATATTGTCTTTTTTCTAGGACCTGCCCTGCTGATATACCTGACCGTAAGCGTATATCCTTTGCTGGATACCCTGATTCTTAGCCTCTACGATGAACAACAAGGTCAAAGCAGCTTTGTTGGGCTACAAAATTTCGTCACCCTAATTAATGATGAGAACTGGTCCACTGCCTTTTGGAATGCACTGGGCAATAACTTTAAATTTTTTATCATTCATATGTTGATACAAAACCCGATTGGTTTGTTACTCGCTGTCTTACTAAGTTCACCCAAACTCAGATTTTCCAGTAGTTATCGCACCTTCATCTTTATGCCAACCATGCTGTCCGTGGTTATCATAGGGTTTGTTTGGCAGCTATTATTAAGCCCAATCTGGGGGATATCTGAAAACCTTCTTTATCACTTGGGATTAGACCAGTATTTTGATGCCTGGTTAGGTAAAGAAAGCTCCGCCCTGATTACCTTAAGCCTTATCTCGGTTTGGCAGTTTGTCGGCATCCCCATGATGCTTATCTACGCTACCTTATTAAATATTCCTGATGACATAGTGGATGCCAGTGTGGTTGACGGTGCCAGTTCGATGCAAACCTTTTGGTACATCAAACTGCCTTTGATTTTACCGACTATTTCTATGGTTTCGATTCTGACTTTTGTGGCCAACTTCAATGCGTTTGAATTGATATATGCGGTAAAAGGCGCTCTTGCAGGACCAAACTTCTCGACTGATTTGATGGGAACCTTCTTCTATCGCACCTTCTTCGGATTCCAATTACAAGAAGGCAGCGCGACTATGGGTGCCGCCGTCGCGACACTGATGTTCTTGATCATATTAGTGGGCATCATGTTATTCCTTTTCTTTGTTCAACGTCGCATTCAGCGCTTCCAATTTTAAGGTGACCATGATGATTTCGTTATTCAAAAACAGTACCCAGGGAAGCTTTCAAAAAGTCCCCAAAAGTGTTGCGATTCATGGGGTTCTCATGGCGTATACCCTGATTGCTCTGTTTCCCATTATTGTGGTCATTATTAACGCCTTTAAAGAACGTCGTGCCATTTTTCGCGACCCTCTCGCGTTACCAACGTTAGATAGCTTCACCCTAGTGGGATTCGAACAGGTGTTATTACGTTCTGATTTCGGCCTCTATTCGATGAACAGCCTGATAGTCACCCTGATATCGGTCGGTCTCGTCTTGTTACTCGGTGCTATGGCAGCTTGGGCCTTAACTGAATATAAGTTTCGTTCTAACCTATTGATTACCTTCTTATTTGCAATGGGAATCATGATACCTATTAGACTGGGTACCGTAAGTATTTTGCGCCTGATGGTCGATTTAAATCTGGTTAATACCCTAACGGCTCTGGTGCTTGTGTATATCGCCCAAGGTTTGCCTTTAGCGGTTTATATCCTCTCCGAATTCATTCGAACCATACCCAAGGAGCTTAAAGAAGCAGCACGCTGCGATGCCGTCAGTGAGTACAAGATATTCTTCTGCATCATCTTGCCCTTGTTAAAACCCGCCATGGCAACCGTGGCGGTCTTTACCATGATTCCTATTTGGAACGACCTCTGGTTCCCACTGATTTTAGCGCCTGGTGAAGAGACTCGAACCATCACCTTAGGGGTGCAGCAGTTTGTTGGACAATATGTGACGGACTGGAATTCCGTGTTATCTGCTCTGACCATGGCGATCGTACCAATACTGGTGCTCTACACCATTTTTTCCCGACAACTAATCCGCGGTCTAACCAGCGGTGCGGTCAAATAACTCAACTTTTTTCATTTTAACTTTGACCGTTGGAGACTAACTCATGGCAAGTGTAAAACTCGATAATATTCAAAAGCGTTTTGGTGATACTCAGGTACTACATGGCATAGACCTAGATATAAAAGATGGTGAATTTGTTGTACTCATAGGCGAATCAGGTTGTGGTAAATCCACCCTATTACGCCTGTTATCAGGCCTAGAAGAAATCACTGAAGGTGAGCTTCATATCGATGGCCAAAGAGTCAATCATCAATCACCGGCACAACGTGGCATTGCCATGGTCTTTCAGTCCTATGCACTTTACCCGCATATGAGTGTGTATAAGAATATGGCATTTGGTTTAAAAATCGCAGGCAAAGATAAAGAACAGGTTAAACAAAAGGTAATCGAAGCGGCGAAGAAGCTTAAAATTGATCACTTATTGGAACGTCTTCCCCGAGAGCTTTCAGGTGGCCAAAGACAGCGTGTGGCCATAGGTCGCGCGATTGTACGTGACCCTAAAGTCTTTTTGTTCGATGAGCCGCTATCTAATCTCGATGCCTCATTACGCGTTAAAACCCGTGTCGAGCTAGGTAAATTACACCAGGAGCTCAACGCAACCATAGTCTATGTCACCCATGACCAGGTTGAAGCAATGACATTGGGCGATAAAATAGTTGTGATGAATCAAGGACGTATAGAACAAGCAGGCACACCGCTGGCGCTCTATCATCACCCTAAAACGCAATTTGTTGCGGGCTTTATTGGCTCACCAAAAATGAACTTTATCTCGGCTCAGGTAACATCAATTGAGCCAGATGCCGTACAACTTATGTTAGAATCCGGCCAAACAATCCGTGCAGCCATTGAAGCTCAATCGCTAAAGCTGGCAGATAAGGTGGTATTAGGTGCTCGTCCAGAACACTTAGTACTGGCCACAGACCATGAAAACCAATTCCAAGGCAAGGTGAGTCTAGTCGAAAACCTCGGCGAGCTGTCTTACGTCTATGTGGATACAGGTCAAGAATCTGAAATTGTTATCAAGGTCGATGGCGATAGTCAGCATGCTGCTGGCGATAACATTGATTTTGCAGTCGCAGCAACGGACACCTACTTGTTTGATAGTAATGGTATGGCCTTGCCAAGGTTGATTAACCAATAGCCTTAAATTAGCAGCACATTCGCAATCCTTATGAGCCTGAACATAGCCTAAGGATTGCCACTAATTAGTAACCCCGTTTAGGAAGTCACATTATGAGTCAACATCGCGTAAATTTACTTTTCGGCCTTGGAGATGACTTAAAAAAGACCGGCACTCCCCTGTATATGCAGCTGAAAAAGGTGATCCAATCATCGATTCAAGAAGCAAGAGTACACCCGGGTGATACCCTGCCCCCTGAACGGGATCTGGCTAAATACCTGGATGTTTCACGTGTCACGGTAAGACGCGCCATTGATGAACTGGTCAAAGAAGATGTGCTCACCCAAAGACAAGGGGCGGGTACCTTTGTCAGTGACAGAGTTGAACAACCCCTTAACCATTTGCGCAGCTTCACTGAAATTATGAAGGCCAGAGGTAAAAGCATTTCTACCAAATGGATAGACAGATCATTAGGTATGCCGCAACCGGAAGAATGCCAAGCACTCAAACTTGAAGAAGATGAAGAAGTCGTACGTTTTTATCGCCTGCGTATTGCCGATGGCAAACCCATGGGATTAGAGCTTGCCACTATTCCCAGCCGTTATATCCTCAACCCTTTTGCGATGGAAGGCTCTTTATACGATCTTCTACAACAGCAAAATTGTCGACCGACAAAAGCCTTTCAACGTCTACGCGCGATTAGTATCGATGAGCAACGCGCTCAATTATTAGAAATTAATCCTCATGATGCCGCTCTCTACATAGAGCGTACCGGGGTCAATGCTCAAGGAACACCCGTGGAGTTTACCCGCTCTTGGTTCCCGGGTGACTGTTACGACTTCGTCACTGAAATTCACGATACCATCTAGTTTTACCTCGCTTACGCTTAAAACAGCCTAGTTCCCATGCTATGCGTGGGAATGCGTGATCTTTAACGCCTCCAGCTCAAATACGCTGGAAAAGTTGAGATTCAATACCGGCACAGCTGGCGAGCATGCATTCCCACTGAGGACAGGCTGTGAAAGAATTCTTGTTATAGTATGGCAATAGTTTGAAGCTAGGTTAATTATCGTCATTATGAATAAGAACTATCGTAAAACAGAAAA
>Ga0209292_1002351_pt1 | contig 21817 bp, 16 predicted proteins | sample GOMGulsemesocosm_2_FD_184634 | JGI IMG/M metagenome (GOLD analysis project Ga0209292, IMG submission 184634) | Methane-oxidizing microbial communities from mesocosms in the Gulf of Mexico - GOM9C Gulf of Mexico (SPAdes) (version 2) | ecosystem: Environmental > Aquatic > Marine > Cold seeps... | reverse complement strand
GTGACGCCCTTGCCATTCAGATTGTCTTCCCCTCAGACGGGGCGACTCTGCTTTCTTTCAAGCAGATGGGTTTGCTGGCTTCGCCGAGCAAACATAAAAAACCACCGCATGCGGTGGTTTTTTATGTTTGCTGTAATAGTTTTTCTATTTAGTATTAAACACTAAATGAAGAACCACAACCACAGGTAGCTGTTGCGTTCGGGTTATCAACCAAGAAGCGTGAACCTTCTAAACCTTGGGTAAAGTGAACTCGACCACCGACTAAATATTGCAAACTCATTGAGTCTACCACCATGGTCGCGCCGTCTTTATCGACCATCATGTCATCGGGATTAGTTTTATCATCAAAGGTAAAACCATACTGAAAGCCAGAGCAACCACCGCCGGTAATATAAACACGTAATCTAAGATCTTTGTTATCTTCATCTTCTAACAAAAATTTAACGCGCTGGGCCGCTTCTTGAGTAAACTCCAACGGGATCCCAGCTTCAACGACTTCTACAGACATAGCAACCTCATAAAAAATAAAACTCAATAAACCTGAGTGATTTGGTCAATTATCTTACAGCACGCGTGCTGGCGCAATCCTTTTATTGTTCGATGACGTGATCTGCCCCATCTAATATCGGTTTTAGCGGTAGATTAAGAATTTCTTTCCAACGGTAAACCTGCGGGCTATTAGTCGCTTTTTGACCACGGCGTTTCGACATTTTCAAGCGAACTTCTAATTGTTCAGGAATAAAATCAGCAGGTAACACAAATTCTGCTTCAACTGACTTAAAGTACAAAAAGCTAAATTTAAGTTTGCTGCCACTTAACATCTCTTTTTTTAATAGAATAGTCTTAGGTTGCCCCTGCTCACTGCCAATAACCGCTAATCGAACTTCACCTTTAATATAAAGTTTACGCTTTTCTAACTGAGCCAGTAATACCTCAAATCGATAATGGTTGGCACTAATGCCTGCTTCAAGATTAACATCTTCAATTCGAACACCATTTTCGGTGTCTTCCGGCGCCATCACTTTTTGATAAAACCGTAACGCTTGTTGTTGTTCAATCAATTCGCTCTGCTGACGCAACATGGTGGTTTTCATTTCGACTATGGTATTACGCTCAATCTCAAGCGCGATGGTCGTTTTTGATAACTCAAGTTTGCTGCTGTGATGAACGCTCGATAATTGCGCCAGTTGTGCCACAACATCAGGTTTATCGACCTGCCCAAACCAAAAGGCACCAGCGGCCAAACCACTGAGCACAAAAAGGGCTGCTTCAACCCAGCCAAACTTATAATTTAAAAAGAATTTCAACCTTAACATTTGTTCTAAAATCTGCTTCAATAATATGCAATAGCTTCGCATTCTATAGTAGTATCAATGGTCGAACAAATTTGAGATAACAAATCCGCAAAAATGAATTTTATTCAAGGTTTTAAATATCACCTAGCGCAGCCCAAAACATCATGGCAATTAGTCAGTTGTGGTGTTGCGGTTGGCTTGTTCGCCTCATTGGTTATTATCTTGTTGCGATTAGCCATCGCTGCCATTTCATCATTTTATAACGCCGAACATGGCAACTTTGTTGATGCACTGCCATATCAGCGCCTATTTCTGCCTTTGGGCGCCGTGACTTTTATCTTAATGATTGTGTGGGCAACTAAACATAAGTTTCACCGTGTCGGTATTCCTTTTGTCTTGTACCGTCAGCGTAAATATTATGGCTACATCCCGCTTGGTAATACTCTAAACCAGTTTTTCAGCGCCATTGCTGCCATTGCTGGTGGTTTTTCAGTTGGCCGTGAAGGCCCTGCGGTACATGTCGGTGCTGGCAGTGCTAGTGTGCTTGCACAGTTCTTTAAACTGCCTAATAACGCCAAACGTATATTGGCCGCGTGTGGCATTGCTGCTGGCATCTCTGCCTCATTTAATTCGCCGCTAGCCGCGGTGGTATTTGTACTAGAAGTAGTGCTTAGGCAATACCGGATTCATTTGTTTTTACCAATAATGGTATCGGCTTTAATCGGCACTGCGTTAAGCCGGATGGTCTTTGGTGATATTCATCAATATACCGATTTATTTATGCCGCAAATAACCATTCATTCTTTATTACCCTTTTTATTACTTGGCATTACCGTTGGTTTGGCTGCGGTTATCTTTAATCGTTCATTGCTTAAGCTCATTAAACATTCATCACCCATCAGCATTTATATCAGGCTGCCACTCGCTGGTTTTATTATGGGTATTATTGGCTGGGCACTGCCACAAACTATGGGCTCTGAATATGGCGCATTAAACGTCGCCTTAACTCATAACCCTGAAATTAGTCTTATTTTGATGATGCTGATCGGAAAATTTGTCGCGACCATATTTTCATTGGGCTTAGGCATACCCGGTGGGGTTATCGGGGTGCTTTACGCGATTGGCGCCTTACTGGGCAGCTTTATAGTCTGGTCATTAATCCCCTTTTTTCCACAACTGACCGAGTTTGCACCAATGGCGGTGCTGATTTGCATGGTAGCAATGATGGCAACCTGTCTTAATGCCCCTTTAGCGGCTTTAGTCGCGGTGTTAGAGCTGTCTGAAAATTCAGCCATTATATTCCCCAGCTTACTGGTAGTGGTACCGGCTATTTTATTATCGCAACAGGTTTTCAAGCTTAATTCGCTGTTTTATGCCCAACTCGATTTACAAAAATTAAACTACAAAGTATCGCCAATAATATACGAGCTCCAAGATACTGGTGTCGTGGTACTAATGCGCCGTAAATTCAACTTGCTAGAGGCCAGCTCTGCTTGGGCAAATATAAATAGTTCATTGCCAATGGTGGTGCATCAAAATGGCGATCACGGGCAATACTTAATGCCCTCCCATATGATGGGTTTACATAGTGACCAACAAACATTGCTCACTATAAATACCTTAACTGACAATGCCACTCTAGCCGAAGCATACCAGTTGCTTAGCCCTCAACAAAAAGGCTATGTCTTAATCTTAGCCCAAGGTACTAACATTCCTGTTGGCGTGCTTAGCTGGCGCGCTTTGCGCAAGCACCTACATAAAGGCCGCGGTTATTAGGCAGTATACTTAATCGACTTGGTATATTATTGAAATCTGCTTTAGCAAATCGTGATTTTCTGCTATATTTTGCCGCCATTATATATATCGTTTTCAGGTACCACTTCTTTTAAGGAACATCTCATGATTGATTTCTCTGGTAGCCACATTTTATCGGTCAACCAATTAGATCGCGACGCAATTTCAACTATTTTTACCACTGCCGATACCATGCTTCCTTATGCCCAACGCAAAAAGCGGACTCAAGTATTAGACGGTGCAATCTTAGGCAATATGTTCTTTGAAGCAAGTACCCGAACTCGTGTGAGTTTTGGTAGTGCTTTTAATTTGTTAGGCGGTTTCGTGCGTGAAACCACTGGCATTAGCAGCTCGGCGTTATCAAAGGGCGAGTCATTATATGATACCGCCCGTGTTTTAAGCAGTTATGCCGATGTTATTGCAATGCGTCACCCGCAATCGGGTTCGGTTGCAGAATTTGCTAAAGGCTCATTAGTACCTGTTATTAATGGCGGTGATGGTTCGAACGAACACCCAACGCAAGCATTACTTGACCTTTATACCATCGAAAAAGAGTTATCGAGCAAGTTAAGAACCATTGATAACATGCATATTGCGATGGTCGGTGATCTTAAGTTTGGCCGTACTGTCCATTCATTATCAAAGCTGTTAGCACAATACAATAATATTACCTTTAGTTTGATTTCGCCTAAAGAATTGGCGATGCCAGATGAAGTGATCTCGATCATTGAAAACGCTGGGCACAAGGTTATTATTAGTGATGAGCTGGAAGGCAATTTAGATGCTGATATTTTGTATTTAACTCGGATTCAGGAAGAGCGTTTCCCAAGCCCTGAAGAAGCCAATAAATATCGCGGCCAATTCCGTTTAAATCAGCAAATTTACACCCAGCATTGCAAATCAAATACCGTAATCATGCACCCGCTGCCTCGTGATTCTCGCCTGGAAGCCAACGAGCTTGATGTCGATTTAAATTTAAACCCAAATTTAGCCATTTTCCGCCAAGTTGAAAATGGTGTCTTAATTCGTATGGCGCTATTTGCTCTTACTTTAGGTGTTGCCGATCAAGTGCAACAACACGAAAGTGCAGTGAATTGGTTTAGCCGTAAATAACCGAACTTCCGGTTAAAAACTAAAAGGACTAAAAATGAGTCGCTCACAAGATTTATTTGAAAAAGCACAACAAACTATTCCCGGCGGTGTTAATTCTCCGGTTCGCGCTTTCACTGGTGTTGGTGGCAGCCCGCTGTTTATCGAAAAAGCCGACAAAGCGACAATCACCGATGTCGACGGTAAAGAGTACATTGATTACGTAGGTTCGTGGGGCCCGATGATTTTAGGCCATAACCACCCTGAGATCCGTCAGGCCGTTATCGACCAAGCTGCTCACGGTTTGAGCTTTGGCGCCCCCACTGAACTTGAAATTATCATGGCTGAAAAAGTCCGTGAATTAGTGCCATCAATGGAACAGGTTCGCATGGTTAGCTCCGGCACAGAAGCGACCATGAGTGCAATTCGCTTAGCTCGCGGCTTTACCAAGCGCGATAAGATTTTAAAGTTCGAAGGCTGTTACCACGGCCACGCCGATTCATTGTTAGTTAAAGCCGGTTCTGGCGCACTAACGCTAGGTCAGCCAAGTTCACCGGGCATTCCTAACGATTTTGCAAAACATACCCTAACAGCTACTTTCAACGACATCGCGTCAGTTGAAACCCTGTTCGAGCAATATGGCAACGAGATCTCATGTATTATTGTCGAGCCAGTTGCCGGCAACATGAACTGTATACCGCCTAAAGATAACTTCTTACAAAAATTGCGGACGGTTTGTGATAAATATCAGGCGTTATTAATTATCGATGAAGTAATGACTGGCTTTAGAGTCGCGCTTGGCGGCGCTCAGGCTTATTACGACGTTAAACCAGATATTACTACCTTGGGTAAAGTAATTGGTGGCGGCATGCCTGTTGGTGCCTTTGGTGGCCGTAAAGAAGTTATGCAATACATTGCACCAACTGGCCCTGTTTACCAAGCCGGTACCCTGTCTGGTAATCCAATCGCGATGGCTGCAGGACTTAAGTCATTAGAATTATTATGCCAACCAGGTTTGCACGACAGCCTAACGGCTAAAACCAAGCAAATCGCCGAGGGTTTTAAAGCCGCCGCTAATAAAAACGGCATCCCAATGGCGATTAACTATGTTGGCGCAATGTTTGGTATTTTCTTTACCGATCAGCCTGAAGTTAGCTGCTTTGAACAAGTGACTAAATGCAACATTGAACAGTTTAATCAGTTCTTCCACCTGATGTTGGAAGAAGGCGTTTACCTTGCACCATCGGCTTACGAAGCAGGTTTCTTGTCAACTGCTCACGGTGAACAAGAAATAGCGGCAACTCTAGCTGCTGCTGATCGCTGTTTTGCTAAGATGGCTGGTTAACCCCTTAGCCACAAAAAATAGATCGACCGTACTGCAAGTAAGTTAAGGCATATGCCACCGATAAAGCGCGGTAACTCCCGTTATTTATTGTCTTAAATTAGAAATTGACCAATGAAAAAATCAGGGATGAGTTTTTAGTATTTCCCGCATGCGAAGCCATGGAGGGCGAAGTTAGAGCGACGCATTTGTCCATGGATGGACACAGTAGGGCAATGCAGGGAGCATATTGCCGAGGAAGCCAAAGCCGAGATGCGGATTAAATACGGCATTGAATAGACAATTTATCATTTAAGATCAGCAATAAATTAGCGGGTCGCCTTTCTTTTGGCTACTTTTCTTTGGGATGCAAAGAAAAGTAGCTGGTGTGCATGTATAAATGTCCATTTAAGAGATGAAGCCTAAAAGCACATCATTCATTCCACTAAAGTTATAATCATTCACTTAACTGAGCAACATTACACGATCAACTAAACTTTTTTATTAGATAAACTCTAAAGATTAGGCAGAGTTAAGTATAAACTGCATTTGCTCATTGGCCCACTGCACCGACTGTTGATAAATCTGCGGTACACTATCTTCCTTGATGCCCAGATTAGTCAATGCGGTTAGCGCATCAGCCCAGTCGGTAGTTTCGTATGACTTAGTGATGCTAATAAGTTGAGCAAGCTCCCCCTCCCCTTCAATCAAGGCTAACTTAATCTCACTGGACAAGGGTAATTTGTCCATCACATCGCTCATGCTATCACCCAAAATGGCATCAATTAACGACAGCATTCCAGTTAAAAAAGCCATCGATGTATCATTCATTTTAGTTGATTTAGTTGCTAAGCCTTCACAGAATTTAGCGCGAGTTAACGATAGTGCCATCAGTTCAGCTGGCTTACCTTCACTAGTTTGTGCGGTAAATAATACCGAGACAAACTTCTGTAGTTCAACTTTGCCCAAAGTAACCAATGCTTGTTTAATCGTTGAAATTTCACTGCGGCGTCGAAATAATGGCGAGTTACTGTAGCGTAATAATTTATAAGACAAGTTAACGTCTAATTCAAACACACTAATAATTTTCGGTAAATCAAGATCAGCCTTGCTCGTTTCGTAAAGTAATTCTGCCAAACTTACCTGAGAAGGGGTTAGGCTTTTGGCTTTAATCATTTCTGGCTTTGAAAAGAAATAACCTTGAAAGTAAGCAAAACCTAAATCCAATGCTTGCTGAAATTGTTCATGAGTTTCAACTTTCTCTGCCAATAATTTAATATTTGGAAAGTCGCTAATCGCTGCAATTACTTCATTGATGGTTTCAATTGAAGTTGACAGAAGGTCAATTTTGATAATATCTATTAACGGATAAAAATGACGCCATACCGGCTGATGAATGTAGTCATCAAGTGCGATAGCGTATCCTTGCTGCTTTAATTCTTTGCAGTGACTTAGTAATTTTTTACCCGGTTTAACTGTTTCTAATATTTCGACCACCAATTGCTCAGGTGGGATCAATTGTGGATATTTTTTCTCAAGAGTTTCCAAAGTAAAATTAATAAAGGCGGGATTGTCGCCAGTAAAATCACTCATCGAAAAGTCAAACTGACTGGCTGCTACTATTTTTGAAGTCGCCGCATCACCATCAATATCAGGAAAAACGTTACTCACACCGTCTCGAAACAGCAACTCATACGCAAAGAGGTTCTGGTCGCGATCAAGAATAGGTTGTCTGGCAGCGTGAAAAAACATAGATATAAACGCTCTGATTAATTAGTAACAAACATCATAACAAAAACCCTGAATATTGTGATGTATTTATTACAGTTTGTCTGGTTTAAGTCTTACACAATCACTCAAAGATCACTCAAAGATTATTAAGCAACCAACGAAACTAGTTATTAATTTAATAAGACCAATATAGCAATTTAAATACTCTGTTAAACAAAGCCAACAATTCCCTTGTGAGTGATACCAAGTGTATTGGCTATGTACCCGTTAACTGTGTCTGAGTTTTTAATTTATTAAGTATCAATTAATTAAACTTTTAGACAACGTAACAGCGACCACCAAGTTCCCGCTTTAAGTTGCCTCACTATAAATGCCTGTCAGGAGAAAAATTCAGGGACGAATTTTTAGATTTCCGCGTTGCGAAGGCATGGATGGCGCAGGTAGAGCGACGCATTTGTCCATGGATGGACACAGTAGGGCAATGCAGGGAGCATATTTCCGAGGATGCCAAAGCCGAGACGCGCATTGAAATCGGCTGCGTTAAGACAGGAATTTATAGGGAGATCAGCAACTAACACGGGTCGCCTTTGAAAATAACGTCCCTGTTATTTGCCCTACGGACCAGCTAAAGCTGTCTTAAATTTCTCCCGAAAATTTAATCTTTTGGTTACTTATTCTTTGTCGATGCAAAGAAAAGTAACTGGTGTGCTTACGCCAAAGTTAAGAGTGAGGGAATATATAAAGCACATCAAACATCCACCGAACTTAGTTAGTAGCCACAGTTAACTACAACATAGCCAAGTGTATTAATGAGGAGACCTATTGTGTAACGAGGATAAATGACCTCGAGCAAGGCATTTAGACCATTGCCATTCGTAATGGAGATCTTTGTTTTGTCACAAAAAAAGGGCAGTCAATTGACTGCCCTTTTTGGAAGAGTGTTAAAAAGAAATTACTTCTTTTTCTTCACTGCTTTAGGATTTGGAAGATCGGTAATTGAACCTTCGTAAATCTCTGCCGCCATGCCGATTGATTCGTGCAATGTTGGGTGAGCGTGAATTGTTAGGCCAATATCTTCAGCATCACAACCCATTTCAATAGCTAGACCAATTTCGCCTAGTAGTTCACCAGCGTTATCACCAACTAAAGCACCACCGATAACACGATCAGTATCTTTGTCGAAGATTAGCTTAGTCATGCCGTCTGAAACGTCAGACGCAATAGCACGGCCACTTGCAGCCCATGGGAACTTAGCTACTTCAAAGTTAATGCCTTGCTCTTTAGCTTCTTTCTCGGTTAGACCAACCCATGCAACCTCAGGGAAGGTGTAAGCAATTGAAGGAATAACTTTAGGGTCAAAGAAGTGATTCTTGCCAGCAATAACTTCAGCAGCAACGTGTGCTTCGTGTACTGCTTTGTGAGCAAGCATTGGTTGACCAACAACATCACCGATGGCGAAGATATTAGCAACGTTCGTACGCATTTGCTTGTCAACGTTAATGAAACCACGCTCATCAACTGCAATGCCAGCACCTTCAGCGCCAATCATTAGACCATTTGGCGCACGACCGATTGCAACTAGAACCGCATCGTAACGAATTGGATCTGTTGGCGCTTTTTTGCCTTCTACAGATACATAGATGCCGTCATCTTTTGCTTCAACTGCTGTTACTTTTGTCGATAACATTAGGTTGAAACGTTTTTTGTTGGCTTTGGTATAAATGCGAACCATGTCAGCATCTGCAGCAGGAATTAGCTGATCAAACATCTCAACAACGTCAACTTCACTACCTAGTGCTTCGTAAACGGTACCCATTTCAAGACCGATGATGCCACCGCCCATGATAAGAAGTTTCTTAGGTACTTCGTCAACTTTAAGTGCATCAGTTGAATTCCAGATACGAGAATCGTTATGTGGAATGAATGGCAATTCAATTGGGCGTGAACCACAAGCGATGATCGCATTGTCGAAGTTAATCGTGGTGGTTTCTGCGCCTTCAACAACTAGCGTGTTAGTGCTAGTGAATTTAGCTGTACCAGTCACTGTTTTAACTTTACGCATTTTGGCCATGCCAGCAACGCCAGCGCTTAATTTGTTAACAACGCCTTCTTTGTAGCCACGGATTTTAGCAATATCGATTGTTGGCTCACCGTAGGTAATACCATGTGCTTCAATGTGCTTAGCTTCTTGAGTAACTTTAGCAACATGTAATAGCGCTTTAGAAGGAATACAACCAACGTTTAAACAAACGCCACCTAACTCTGCGTATTTCTCTACTAATACAACGTCTAGTCCTAAATCAGCTGCGCGAAACGCTGCTGAATAACCACCAGGGCCTGCGCCCAATACTACCACTTGAGTTTTAATTTCGTTGCTCATTTTCACCTCGATGTGTGTTCGCAAAACCATAGCATCTTATGGCTGCGATATGTGTCTTTTTAGTTAGCACAATTTTAGCCAGCTAGACAAAATATGTATAGTGGTATTGCACAATAATATAATTTAATCGCTGTTTATTAACATCTCCTTTGTGTAATTAAAGCATTACACAAAGGTAAAAAAGCCGCATAAAGTGCGGCTTTTGAATATTAAAGTACTAAACGACGGATGTCTGATAAGACACCGGCTAAGGTTGCACTAAAGCGTGCTGCCTCTGCCCCATCGATTACACGATGGTCATACGAAGTCGACAGTGGAACCATTAACTTCGGCAAGAATTCTTTACCATTCCATTTCGGCTTAATTTCAGATTTAGAAACGCCTAAAATTGCCACTTCTGGTGCATTAACGATTGGCGTAAATGCTGTTCCGCCGATGCCACCAAGACTAGAAATAGTAAAACAACCACCTTGCATATCGCTGGCTTTAAGCTTGCCGTCGCGGGCTTTTTTAGATATTTCACCCAGCTCACGAGACAACTCATGAATGCCTTTTTTATCAACATCACGCACAACAGGTACAACTAGCCCATTTGGTGTATCAACCGCTATACCAATGTGAATATATTTCTTAAGAATTAACGATTCGCCATCCGCGCTCAGTGAAGAGTTAAAGGTTGGGTGAGCCGCTAAGGCTTTAGCCGATGCTTTTAAGATAAACACCAATGGAGAAATTTTAAGGCCTAACTTTTGTTTTTCAGCAATGGCATTTTGTTCTTTACGGAACACTTCAAGTTCAGTGATGTCCGCTTCGTCAAAATGCGTAACGTGGGGGATGGTTACCCAGTTACGATGCAAGAATGGACCTGAAATTTTCTGAATGCGAGACAGTTTCTTCTCTTCGATTTCGCCAAACTTTGAAAAATCTACTGGTTTAACGCTAACAACACTCAAACCACCGTCATTACTGCCTGAGGTCGTTGTTGTTGCTACAGAGGCTTTAGGACGAGACAACTCGTATTTCACGTAAGATTGAACATCTTCACGTAATACTCGCCCTTTACGACCCGTACCAGTAACCAAGCTTAAATCAACACCAAACTCGCGAGCAATACGGCGAACAGATGGTGAGGCATGGGCTTTAGTACGCTTACCTGGCAATGCTTTTGATGGATGTGCAGGTACCGGCGGCGCTTTTGGCGCGGCCGCAGGTGCGGCAGCTACTGGAGCAGCGGCAACAGGTGCAGGAGCAGCAACAGGCGCTTCAACTACACCACCAGCCGTTTCGATTACAGCGATAACAGTACCGGTCGCGACTTTGCCACCAGCAGCAATGCGAAGTTCTTTAATGACACCAGCAAAAGGTGCAGGAACATCCATGGTTGCTTTGTCGGTTTCAAGGGTAATTAAACCATCTTCCTCGGCAACAGTATCGCCAACAGCAACAAGCACTTCGATAACGTCAACTTCACCGTCTTCACCGATGTCTGGCACAGCAACATCTTGTAGCGCAGGAACTGAAACAACAGCAGGTGCGGCAACAGGTGCGGCTGCAACTGGAGCTTGAGCCGCTACAACAGCGGCAGGGGCAGCAACAGGAGCTGCTGCGCCGCCAGAAGTTTCAAGCATCACAATTAGTGAGCCTTCACCGACTTTATCACCGACCACAACCTTTACTTCAACCACAGTGCCAGCGAAAGGCGCAGGAACATCCATAGTCGCTTTGTCGGTTTCAAGGGTAATTAAGCCATCTTCTTCAGCGACAACGTCGCCAACAGCAACTAACACTTCAATGATATCGACTTGACCATCTTCACCGATGTCAGGCACATGAACCTCTTTGATTGCAGCAACAGTAGTTGCTGCTGGCGCTGCCACAGGGGCCGGAGCTGCCACAGGAGCGACTACTGGCGCAGCAGCTTCAACAGGCGCTGGCGCTGCTGCGCCCGCTACTGTCATCGCACCAAGGCGACTGCCTTCAGACACTTTGTCGCCTACTGCGACACAAAGCTCGCTTAACGTACCAGCAAATGGTGCAGGAATATCCATCGAAGCTTTATCAGATTCAACAGTGATCAGGGCCATTTCTTCTTCGATTGAGTCACCAACGGCAACACAAATTTCGATAATTTCTACTTCTTCGCCACCAACATCAGGGACTAAGATATCTTGTAAATCAGACATATTGTTGATCCTTATGCATATAGTGGGTTGATTTTATCGCCATCGATACCAAAACGCGTCATTGCATCAATCAGTACAGACTGCTCTAACTTGCCACGGTTAACCAATTCAGACAATGAAGCAACAACAATGTGCGCCGCATCAACTTCAAAGTGTGAACGCAAGTTTGCACGGCTATCACTGCGACCGAAACCATCAGTACCTAGAACTTTGTAGCTACCAGGAATGTAAGCACGAACCTGCTCAGCGAATGACTTCATGTGATCCGTTGACGCGATAACAATGCTATCTTCGTTTGCACCTAAAGTTTCAGTAATGTAAGCAACACGAGCTTCTTTAGTCGGGTTAAGCATGTTGTAACGCTCAACGTCTTGACCGTCACGGCCTAGCTCATTAAATGAGGTCACGCTGTAAAGCTGGGAACTCACACCGAAGTCTTCCGCTAAAATTGTCGCCGCTTTACGAACCTGCTCAAAAATAGTACCACAACCTAATAACTTAACTGTGTTAGAACCATTGCTCTTAACAGTAGCAAACGGATAGATACCTTTAATGATACCTTCAGTCACGCCTTCTGGCATTGCTGGTTGCTTGTAGTTTTCGTTAAGCGTTGTTAGGTAGTAATAGATATTTTCTTGGGCATCGCCATACATTCTTTCGATACCGTTTTGAACGATAACAGCAAGCTCGTAACCGTAAGTCGGATCGTAAGAAACACAGTTAGGAATGGTGCCAGCCTGAATGTGACTGTGACCATCTTGATGCTGTAGACCTTCGCCGTTTAAGGTTGTACGGCCAGACGTTGCACCAACCATGAAACCACGTGCTTGCATATCACCAGCAGCCCACGCCATATCACCAATACGTTGGAAACCAAACATTGAGTAATAGATGTAGAACGGAATCATCGGGCAATCATTAACCGAGTAAGATGTCGCGGCTGATACCCAAGAACCCATTGCTCCGAGCTCGTTAATGCCTTCTTGTAGTACTTGACCTGTCGTGTCTTCACGGTAGTAAGCCACTTGATCTCTGTCTTGTGGTACGTATTTTTGGCCTTCGTGAGCATAAATACCAATTTGACGGAACATGCCTTCCATACCAAAGGTACGGGCTTCATCAGGTACAATAGGAACAACACGCTTACCAATTTCACGATCTTTAACCAAAGCAGTCATGATGCGAACCATGACCATGGTGGTTGAAATTTCACGATCGCCAGAGCCTTTAAGTACGTTGTCAAAAATGCTTAGGCTAGGGATATTTAAATTTTCAGAGAACTTAGGTTTACGCTGTGGTAATACACCGCCTAATTCGTCACGACGCGCTTTCATGTATTTCATCTCTGCGCTATCGGCAGATGGACGGTAATACGGGAAATTCGGTAAGTCTTCGTCAGTCACAGGAATGTTAAAACGATCACGGAACTGCTTAAGCACTTCAATGTCCATTTTCTTAACACTGTGCGCGATGTTTTTACCCTCAGCGGAATCACCCATACCATAACCTTTAACGGTTTTAGCAAGAATAACTGTTGGACGACCCTTAGTTGCTTTCGCTTTGGCATAAGCGGCGTGAACTTTCATTGGATCGTGGCCACCACGGTTTAGACGCCAAATGTCGTCATCACTCATGTTAGAAACCATTTCTGCGGTTTCTGGGTATTTGTTAAAGAAGTGCTCACGTGTGTACGCGCCACCCTTTTGCTTACAGTTTTGGTACTCACCGTCAACGGTTTCTTCCATTAACTGTAATAATTTTCCGCTGGTATCGCGTGCTAATAATGAATCCCAGTAGCGACCCCAGATAACCTTGATAACTTCCCAGCCTGCGCCACGGAATTCACCTTCAAGTTCCTGAATAATTTTGCCGTTACCACGAACGGGTCCATCAAGACGCTGTAGGTTACAGTTAACGATGAAACATAGGTTGTCTAAACCTTCACGTGCTGCAAGACCGATAGCACCTAATGATTCTGGCTCATCACATTCGCCGTCACCCATGAAGCAGTAAACTGTCTGACCTGAACAGTCTTTAATGCCACGGTCCGTTAAGTACTTTAGGAAACGCGCTTGATAAATCGCTTGAATTGGACCAAGCCCCATCGAAACAGTAGGGAACTGCCAGTAGTCAGGCATTAATTTAGGGTGTGGGTATGAAGACAAACCGTTACCGTCGACTTCTTGACGGAAATTATCCATTTGCTCTTCAGTAAAACGCCCCTCAAGGAATGAGCGTGCATAAATACCAGGAGAAATATGGCCCTGAAAATACACTAAATCGCCACCGTCTTTATCATTTGGCGCTTTAAAGAAGTGGTTAAAACCAACATCATATAAGGTCGCAGACGACGCGAAACTTGCTAAGTGACCACCAAGTTCTAGGTCTTTCTTAGAAGCACGCAATACCATAGCTTGGGCGTTCCAACGGATCATCGAACGAATGTTACGCTCAATTTGTGGGTCGCCAGGCATGTGCGGTTCTTGACCCGTTTCAATGGTATTTAAATAAGCGGTGGTCGCCGTGTAAGGTAGGTGAGTACCATTACGACGTGCTTTATCAATTAGCTTTTCAAGTAGGTAGTGTGCACGCTCTGGACCTTCTTCCTGAAGTACTGCTTCAAGAGCATCAATCCACTCCTCAGTTTCCTGAGGGTCTACATCCGTAAAGTTGATGTGAGACATTGTCGTTTCCTTATATGTATTTTTTGTATTTCAGCCACGTTGCATTCCCTACTATTGAGGGGTAATGCATTAGCCCTGCATCTTAGGCAGGATCATTGTTTTGTATTCTTCTTAACGCACGTTGCACTCTTGAATCTTCTTGGCGCACCGACAATAATACTTCTTCGATGTAAGCCAAGTGAGCATTTGAGGCATTTCTCGCCTGCTCTGATTGTCGAGTAACAATCGCTTCAATTAATTCGCCACGGTGCTTATTGCTCACTTCAACGGCTGTTGGGTGGCGATAAAGCAACTCGAGATTTTGAGCAATGTTATCGCGTAATAACTGGCTCATACTTAACACCAGATGCAACATCGCCACATTGTGCGATGCTTCAGCAACCACTTTATACAGCTCAACAATTTCATCAGCTTCTTTGGCTATATCCTGCTCGGCTTGCGCCAAATCTATAGCCGCCTGACAATCTCGAATCGCTTCAAAATCGGTCGTGGTACCACGAATTGCGGCATAAAATGCCAGCATTCCTTCGGTTGCATGACGAAACTCGAGTAAGTCATACTGACTTTCGGGGTCATTAGCGATTAATTCTAGTACAGGATCGCTTAAACTTTTCCAAAGCTGCTCCTGCACATAGGTGCCACCACCTTGACGACGATTTAATAGTCCTTTACTTTCTAAAACCTGAATCGCTTCCCTTACGGACGGGCGTGATACCTCAAACTGCTTAGCAAGTTCGCGCTCGGACGGTAGTTTTTCACCGGGGCGTAAACTACCTTCAAGGATCATGGTCTCAAGTGCCGTCACAATCGCGTCGGAGAGCTTAGGCTGCCTGATTTTACGATAGGTCATATTCCCTCTTCTTTTTTAAATTGGTATTACCAATTAACCAACGGCGTTAAATTTAACAAATAAAAGTTATTTTGTCCACCTAGCAGAGAATTTCAATTAAAAAAATGCTCAAGCTATGAAACAAATCAACCTTTAATGCCGTTTATACTCGTCATCCTTGAAACCGCAGCTTTATTGTCTACGTATAGAATAACAATCACTTATCAAACATAAGCTCATACTATTCAATACTTGACGGCTGCACTGCAATTCCAATGATTTAGAGTATCGATATAATTGGATGGTGAAATTAGATAAATGTAACGCTGTGTAAAATACCTGTTATCAATGGTCACGGTATAAACGCTACTACATAAAATATTTTTGGGCTGAGCTCGTTTAAGCGAGCAACCCAATAATCGTCAATAATGCGACCACACTCACAAGTAAAATTAAATTTTGCTTGGCCAATGCCACTAAGCGACAAGTGCTCACCATACAAACTTTTCGCTCGCTAGATGCTTCTACCCCGCTAGATGTACTTTGTTCTCTCGATGCACTTTGTTCTTTAGATACACTTTGTTCTCTAGATTGCGCTGTTACCTGCTCTGCAATCATCGCGACATCGCCAATTAATTGCTGCGCTGGCAATTTAATTTTTATCACTAGCGACAACCACAAGCTAATGGCGTGAGAGAAGTTCCCCACTATTACATAACCCAAGGCAACCAAGCGCGCTGGCAACCAATCGATTAAAAATAATAAAGTATCAATCAGGCCAACTCTTGGCAAAACATCTCGCCGCACCAGCAGATCATAACTACGGACTGTGACATAAAAAATCACAGCTACCGGCCCACCAATGACCATCATTAACGCCGTTGCGCAATAATAACGATAGTTAATCCACACTAATTGACGACCAACTTGCGCCCCTAATGCAGTGGGGTCACTGACATCAAGCGTTTTAACTTCCGCCAACTGTGCCGCAATTAAATAACTGGCTTGGGTATCGCCATGACAAACAGACAATAAGTAGTGCTTATAACGCTGCCGGGCGTTAAAACAACTAATGCTTACCACTGCCACCACCACCCACAAAATTAAGCTCAACAGGCCATAAAGTAATTGCGAACACCATTGCAATAAAAAATAGGTTATACCAGCGGGTAAAATAAGGACTATCAGTTGAAATAACAGTGCAGTTGGCTCTAAGGTACGAGTAATTTTTGTAATGGCTCGCTCAAACCAATATTCAAATTGCCAACGCGTCCCAAAAGAATGAGTCCGCTCAAGCAACAATGCAATTAATAGAGAAAACAGCGCCATAATAATTCGAATTCCAATGATTTAAGATATAATTTAAAAGGTTATTAAGACTAAGCTCTGCCCGCTATTATGCAGGTAACACCTTGCTTAACCACAGATTATGCGGCATTACTCTAACATGCCCCTATAACGTGACCAATCAAAAGCGTTACCGGGATCAGTTTTTCGTCCTGGTGCAATATCGCTATGACCGACAATGTTATCTTGATTAAGTGCCGGATAATGGTGACACAAAACCTCGGTAACTAAGGCCAGTGCAGCATATTGCTGAGCGGTATAAGGCACACTGTCTGTACCTTCAAGCTCAATACCAATCGAAAAATCATTGCAATTGTCCGTGCCATTAAAACTTGAGACCCCTGCATGCCATGCGCGGTTAGCAAAGGAGACATATTGGGTTACCTGCCCCATGCGATTAATTAGGCAATGTGCCGATACTCGAAGCCCTTCTAGCTGAGCAAAAAATGGATCAACCTTGCAATCAAGCAGACCTAAAAATAGGTCATCAATATAACCGCCGCCAAACTGGCCAGGTGGTAAACTAATGTTATGAATCACCAATAATGAAATATCAGTATCCGCTGGTCGCAGGTTGTGATGACTCGAGCGGCAAATAGTGGCATCATCAAGCCAGCCATTGTTTATGGCTGATTTGGTTATTATTGATTTGTTAATTTTTAATTTTTTTTTCATCGCGTATAAGGACTGTCCATGAATAAAATAGGTAACACATTCATCGCTAGAACAATGTCAGTTATTTTCTGGTGTTTAATGTTAGGGGCCTTAGCTTACTATTTTCAAGAGCAAATCGTGCAAAAAATTAATCCTAACCAGCAGCTCAATACTAATATTGGCGAAAATGGCCAAGTTTCAGTCGTATTAAAACCAAATAGTCGCGGCCACTACTTAACCAATGGCAAAATAAATGGCCAGCCAGTTACCTTATTACTCGATACGGGCGCCACACAGCTATCAATTCCAGCCCACCTTGGCCAACAGCTCAATCTCACCGCGGGTCAAAAATTTATTGTCCATACTGCTAATGGCCAGGTTAAGGTCGCTGCAACCACAGTGTCAACATTGACAATTGCAGGTATTAGCCTCAACCAGCTCGAAGCGAATTTAAACCCCGGCATGAGTGGTGACATAATTTTACTTGGAATGAATGCATTACAGCAGTTAGACTTGCACCAACAAAATAATACCCTGACGTTAACTCAATTTAACCGCTAGGCGAACTACCCACAAGGAATGTTAGCTCAATGCTAAACCTGCACACCCATTTTAATACCCTTAAAGCTCACTTGGCTCAGTTTGAACTTAAACACTATTTTTTGTTTATTATTGGTGCTTACTTTTTGGTTGGCATGCATTATTTTCAGCAAAATCATGGTGGCATGGCTTTAAATACTCCTTTTAACCCCATAGGTTGGATAGCTATTTCAATGCTAGTGGCGCTGGGTATTATTAAAATAGCTACCAGTAAAAAAGTGTTATCGAATTCATTTATTACCAGTTTGACTATCGGCTGCTTAATTTTGTTGCTGCCATTACTGTATGCGCCATCGACAGGTTGGTATAGCCACCAACGTTTGCTTGGCTTATTTGCCGGTTTAGCGGTTTTAATCACGATAATTCAACTCGAATTTACTAAAGAAGATTTCGACAAACTATTAAAATATATATTAATTGCCGCGTTCATCGAGTCGATATTTGCTTTAATGCAGTTTTATGTATTACCTAACCAGAGCATTATCGATATTAGCGCTGTTCGGCCCTCGGCGATATTTTTTCAAGCGAATGTCGCCGCTAGTTTCTTTGTCACCGGATTAGTCATTTCGCTTTATTTTCGACAGCAATTAAATCAACCAACTTCAAAAATTTACTTGCTAGCACTCAACGGCGTCCCTGTTATTACCACTATGGCGATAGTACTATTGCAGTCACGCACCGGATTTGTCGCTGTCGTTATTAGCTCCCTGTTATTGCTCTGTAATAAACATCGAGCCAATAAGCAATGGCTTGCTTTAGTTGTTATTGGTATAACTTTGGCAGTTGCATCATTAAGTTTATTAGAGCGTCACACCCGTGATACTAAGATTTACAGTGCACCGGGCTTACGTAGTGAAATTTATAAAGATTCAATAGAGCTTATTAAACAACAGCCACTGTTAGGTCACGGTTATGGCACTTTTCGTCGCGCTTATCATCAGCTACAAGCCGATAAGTACCGCGCAGATCCTAGTTATCAACCGCAATACAAAATGGGTCACCCTCATAACGAAATCCTGTTATGGCTAGTAGAAGGCGGATTGGTTGCGCTGCTCGCTATTGTGATTATTGGCTTGGCTTTTGGTTTTTCTATTTGGCGGCAGCGTCGCAACTGGCAGGTTAAGTTAGCATTAGTATTGCCGTTAGCGCTGCATACTATGACTGAGTTTCCATTTTATTCCAGTGTTGCTAGCTGGTTAACTTTTTTGTTAATCACGGCTTTCATTACTTTGCAGCCAGAAAACAAGCCAACAAAAACATCACAAAAACAATGGCAAGTGAGAGTTGACAACCCCTTTTTGTACAAGGCGTTGGCCTGTGTACTTGTCGTCGTTACTACAGTGCAAATGACAAGTTTACTGATTAGCCATAAGATCATCACTAATGTGTTGAGAAACCAAACGCCTGTGCCATTATTTGGAGTATCACTACCGCTGGTCTCTGTGGATTTTGAGCAGGTGTTAATCGAAACAAAATTAGACATAGCTATCGCTAACAATTTAACCCAAGAAGTCGATTTTTATATCGAGTGGGCGCGCAAGCAAACGGCAGTAATGCCCATTGCAAGCTATTACCGCAACCTAATTTTAGCCTACACATTTCGCAACAAACCCAACGCAGCGAATGACATACTTATTGAGGCCGAAAATTTATTTCCAAGTCTCGAATGGGAAACGGCCACAGATCAAATAAAAATTAGTAAACAAAACCAAATATTAACTAACGACTGACCACAAAAACACAATAAAAAGTCAGCACTAATTAGCCTAGTATTTGAGGACAAAAATCCGTTAAAATAAGACAATTCTCTGATTTAACCAAAGTAAGTAAATAATATGCTACAAGATGACATCAAAAACAGCGTAACTCTGGCGCTAAATGAAGATCTCGGCTATCAATCAGCCAGTGACGGTGATATTACCGCGAGCCTTATCGCCGCTGATACTAGCGCCGAAGCAACCATTATTTCTCGCGAAATGGCGGTTTTTTGTGGCAAAGCTTGGGCTGAAGAAGTGTTTAAGCAACTTGGTGGCGAAGTGGCTATTCACTGGTTAGTTGACGACGGTGATATTATCGCGCCCAATGAAGTCTTGTGCGAAATGTCAGGCCCAGCTAAAATTTTACTAACTGGCGAGCGCGTTGCGCTGAACTTTATTCAGCTTTTATCGGGTACTGCAACCGTAGTAAAACAATATGTTGACCATATTGAAGGTACTAATACCCGCTTGCTCGATACCCGAAAAACAGTTCCTGGCCTGCGCACCGCCCAAAAATACGCAGTGACCTGTGGCGGCGGCGCCAATCATCGTATTGGTTTGTTTGACGCCTATTTAATTAAAGAAAACCACATCATGGCCTGTGGCGGCATTGCACAAGCAATCACTAAAGCGCGTAAACTGCACAGTGATAAATTAGTTGAGGTCGAAGTTGAAAGCCTTGATGAACTCAGCCAAGCCTTGGCTGCGGGCAGCGATATTGTAATGCTAGACAACTTCGACATTGAGATGATGCGCCAAGCTGTCGAGTTAACCAAGGGCAAAGCCAAGTTAGAAGTCTCAGGCAATGTAACCCTCGCGACCATTGGCGACTTCGCTCGTACCGGTATTGATTACATTTCGGTTGGCGCTTTAACCAAACATGTAACAGCGACCGATTTATCTATGCGACTTAAGTAACCTCTTGTAAGTAAATAAATTAAAACCAGAGCGGGTACTTTCACCTTTTGTGAAAGTACCCGCTGCTCCACCTCCTTTGCGACACAGCACTCCGCCTCACCACTACAAAAGTATTATTTATTTATTGTTTTTAATAAAATATGATGTTATTTTCTCCAATAATTACTAAATTTCACTGCCTTAGTAATGTCAGGTTATTTTAGTGTTCAGGTTTGCCGCTGCGAGATGCATACGGCTAACGATTAACTCCGATTAAATATTGTTTAGTTAACATCATTTTAGACATAACTAACAGCAAAGGAATTTCCCAATGAAAAAAGCACAACAAGGTTTTACCCTAATTGAATTAATGGTTGTTGTAGCCATAATCGGTATTTTAGCTGCCGTAGCAATGCCGGCTTATAAAACGTACATTCAAAAAGCCGATGGCGCAGCAGCGTTGTCACAAGCTCAATTGACCATTTTTAAACAAACAGAAAATTGGTCAATTAATGGCACTGATACTACTGATTTTACCGCTGATGTTGGCAATACCACGGTTAGTTTAACTTCTACTGTTAATTCAGACGGCGAATTGACTTGGGCTTGTTCTGCTCTAGAAACAGGCACTACCAATGTAGTTTTATTCAAAGGTTGTGGCGAATAAGTCTGCACCTTCTATAAAACCCAGCTCAAATGCTGGGTTTATTTAACCTTCAATATTAAAAACATTACTTAGCAAAGTAACAACATCTATTCTTCCAGTCTCTTTTGATACTTTTCCTAAATATTGATTTAATATCGTTATATTGCATCGAAAATCAATCCTTGTTCGTTTTTTTTCCTTAACTAGGATACTATAAAAGTATTATAATCAATTGCGTATTCAGGAATTTTAATGGCAACAGCAACATATCATGGACTGTTAGATGTTATTGCCCGCCATCAGTTGCTGTCAAGTGCCGCTGCCCAACAGGCCGCAACTGCTGCAGTTACCGAAAACAGGCCGTTTTTAAGCCACCTAGTTGAAAACAAGCTGATTGATTCGGTTAAGTTCGCCCAAATTTGCAGCCATGAATTTGGCATGCCATTATTTGATTTAAACCAGTTTGATCATAGCTTTTTGCCAAGCGATTTACTCAATGAAAAGCGAGTTAACAAACACGCAGCGCTGCCATTGTATGTGCGTGGTAACCGACTATTTTTGGCTATTGGCGACCCAACGAATATCACCGCATTAGAAGAGTTCCAGTTTA
>Ga0209292_1002349_pt1 | contig 21827 bp, 12 predicted proteins | sample GOMGulsemesocosm_2_FD_184634 | JGI IMG/M metagenome (GOLD analysis project Ga0209292, IMG submission 184634) | Methane-oxidizing microbial communities from mesocosms in the Gulf of Mexico - GOM9C Gulf of Mexico (SPAdes) (version 2) | ecosystem: Environmental > Aquatic > Marine > Cold seeps... | reverse complement strand
GCCAAGATCATTAAGTAAACTAAGCAATGATAACCCTGATAGGTTGAGCTTGTTATTGTTGGTGGTGTTGTTAAACCATAAGTATGGTTTATTATTATGAGTTATCAGTTGCTCATAGTTGAGCGCTTGCGCATTTATTTGCTTAGTTTCAGTCACTTTACTTTCAGTCAACAAAGAGGAAGACTGTTTATTATTCTTGTTAGCTAAGGGGTTAGTTGAAAAGGCACCACTAACACTGGTACCTTTGTTAATGGTGAAAGCTTGCACTGGCATGACAAGGTAAGCACTTAAGAATAAAATAAGTAAAATAATAGCCGTTAGCTTCATTTTATCCCCACTGTTGTATTATCTTATTGGCAGTTTAATTAATTTTCAATTCTCTAGGTAACACCTTGATTTATAGTTTATTCAATGCACTAAGCAATGTCTTAGTTAATACCATACGTTCGGTAGACTTTAGCTTTTTTGACTTTGCTGATCGGCAATAACTGCATTCTTAAATTTTGATACCTTTGGTATAAGGGGCTTAACTCTATACCTTGCTCTTTTTTTATATAGGCGGTTGGTGTTAGGCCTATATGCTCTTTAAAATTTCGGCAAAAATGGGATGGATTTGAAAAACCTACGGCAAAAGAAACTCCTGTTACAGAGGTGTTCTCTTGACGTAAAAGATATTCACTTTCTTCTAAACGTCGGCATAAAATATATTGGCAATAGCCAATGCCACATAAATCTTTAAACATATGACTAATACGACTGGGACTTAAATATAAACTATTAGACGCTTGTTTTAGTGAAGGGGCATCGCAAAAATGGTGTTCAATTAACTCAAACACGTCTTCCAAGGGATGACTAACTAACTCTTCTGTTGCTGGCATAAAATGACTTGAGATTGACTCTTGTTCAAAGCAATCAATGTTAGTGGTTTCGTTAAGCTCAACTAACAAATTAGCCAAGGCTTTGCCATCCATAGGAAGTTTAAGCACATCTTTAGCCCCTAATTTTATGGCATGATGTAGCATAGGAATTGATATGCTAGCCGATAAAATATAGAGTTTTCTTTTTGAAAAATCTCGTTTTATGCTTTCTAAATTATAACGGTGAATTTCAGATTGGCAGTCCATGACATAGGCAATAGCACCTAAAGAGTCATTTAGTTTTTTGATATGTTCAAGTGAAGGTATGGTTTTAAGGGCAAGTTTATTTGCTAATCCATCACAAACATCGGCAACGCTTTTTTTGTTATGGCCGATAATACCAAAGTATTCTTTCGCTTTGAGAGTAACCATAGCTCTTCCTTAAGTATCAAAGTGACTTTAACCTAATGAAAACTAGCTGAACAATAGTTCAAAATATATGCATTTATCACACCTTTTTGTAATAACTAAACCAATACAAGACGTTATAATTTAAGTAAGAAAATCGCTAAGTAAGAGTGTAAAAAAGCACGACACATTATAGGGAGGGATTGCAATTTCCTTCGCATATTGCGTATAAAGTTAAAAATATAAACTGGCTATTTATGTTTTCGTCCGCTTAATCACAGTTACCGGTACCTTTGTCGTGGCATTATTGTTTCTATGTATATACTCATGATACTTCAAAATGTTCCTTTAAACTCGCCCTTTGGGTATGACTGAGCAAATCATGCTCGTCGTTGTTTCTTTTTTTAAGGGAACAACCATAAATAAAAACAAGCGCCTTGAGCATTAATTTCTCAGGCGTCCTGAAACAGATATTTTGAGGTACCATGAGCATAGAACATTGTGACCAGGTCACTACGATCTAAAGTGGTGTTATACATTCTAGTATATAAAAAATCACAGAATAAAATCATTTAGACGTCTATACGTTTAGATGTTGACATATCTAGCAATCTAAGTAACATTATAACTATCAATTATTATGTATTTTTTTTGTTAGGTAGCGTTATGCCCATTAAAATTCCCGGTCAATTACCCGCTCTTTCCATTTTAGATAATGAAAATATTTTTGTTATGTCTGAGCACCGAGCGGCAAATCAAGAGATTCGCCCGATGCAAGTGGCTATTTTGAATTTAATGCCCAATAAAATAGAAACCGAAGTGCAAATTTTAAGGATGTTATCTAATACTCCATTGCAAATTAATGTCGAGTTTGTTCGCATCCATAAAAACGTTTCTAAAAATACACCAAAAGAGCATTTAGATAATTTCTATTGTTTGTTCGATGATATTAAACACAAGCAATATGATGGCTTGATTATTACCGGTGCTCCTTTAGCTCTGCTTGATTATTCTGAGGTGAGCTATTGGGATAAAATTTGTGAAGTATTCGACTGGGCTGATAAAAATGTAACCTCTACCATGTTTTCATGTTGGGCGGCACATGCGGCAATGTATCACCATTACGGCTTAAACCGTCACTTACGTCAGCAAAAGTTATCAGGTGTTTATCAGCATTATCCGCTTGATAATAAAGAAGAGTTAACTCGTGGTTTTGATGAGGGTTTTAATGTACCTCACTCTCGTTATGGTTATATTAATCAAGCTGATTATCAAGGTGTTGATGAACTCAATATTTTAGCACAGTCTTCTGAAGCAGGGGTTTACCTTGTCGCAAGTAAAAACAAGCGACAAGTGTACCTAACGGGTCACCCTGAATATGATACTTCAACCTTACATGAAGAGTATTTAAGAGATCGTAAAAAAGATAACGCGGCTGCAATACCACTCAATTATTATCAAGATAACGATGTGAATAATAAACCGGTAGGTTCGTGGCGCAGTCATGGTAGTTTGCTGTTTACTAATTGGCTAAATTATTATGTTTATCAAATAACACCATACCAATTAGATGCTGACCATCTTAATGCTACACTCAATAAATAGTATTTGTGGTACTGAAATAGAAAATATTAATAATACCTTATTCTTTAAATAGTTACTTCTGGATTTAAAATGAAAAAACACCCATCTTTTGCTTTGTTTGAGCAGCAGCTTGCTAAAAATATCTTAATCCTTGATGGTGCCATGGGCACTATGATCCAAGCATATAAGTTTGAAGAGCAAGATTTCCGTGGTGATCGTTTTGCTGATTGGCATAGCGATGTTAAAGGCAATAACGATATGTTAGTGCTTACTCAGCCTGAAGTAATTAAAGCTATTCATCTTGAATACCTGGAAGCTGGCGCTGACATTCTTGAAACCAATACCTTTAACGCGACTACTATTGCTATGGCTGATTATGACATGCAAGAATATAGCGCGGAGATTAACCGTGTTGCTGCGCAAATAGCACGTGAAGCTGCTGATGAATACACAAGAAAAAATCCAGACCGTCCACGTTTTGTTGCCGGCGTTTTAGGTCCGACTAACCGAACCTGTTCAATCTCTCCTGATGTAAATGATCCCGCATTTCGTAACGTTACCTTTGATGAACTAAAAGATGCCTACATTGAATCGACGTTAGCGTTAATTGAAGGTGGCAGCGATATTATTTTAATCGAAACTATTTTCGATACCTTAAATGCCAAAGCTGCCATATTTGCAGTAGAAACAGTGTTTGACCAACTTGGTGAGCGTTTACCTGTAATGATTTCTGGCACGATTACTGATGCTTCAGGTCGTACCTTGTCAGGACAAACAACAGAAGCTTTTTATAACTCACTTCGCCACGCTAAGCCCGTTTCATTTGGTCTTAACTGTGCATTAGGACCTGTTGAATTACGACAATATGTTGCAGAATTAAGCCGTATTTGTGATGTCGCAGTTACTGCTCACCCTAATGCAGGTTTACCTAATGCTTTTGGTGAATATGACTTCACTGTTGAAGACATGAATACCCATGTCGAAGAGTGGGCATCATCAGGTTTTTTAAATATTATTGGTGGTTGTTGTGGCACCACACCAGAACACATTCGTGGAATGGCTGAAACGGTTGCTAAAATTGAACCACGTAAAGTCCAAGCACGTGAGATTGCTTGTCGCTTGTCAGGCCTTGAAGCATTAACTATTAAAGAAGATAGCTTGTTTGTTAACGTTGGTGAGCGAACCAATGTGACGGGTTCAGCTATGTTTAAGCGTTTGATTAAAGAAGAAAATTACGATCAAGCCATTGCAGTAGCTTTACAGCAAGTTGAAAACGGCGCACAGATTATTGATATCAACATGGATGAAGGCATGTTGGACTCAAAAAATGCCATGGTGCGTTTTTTGAACCTTATTGCTGGCGAGCCTGATATTGCCAAAGTCCCGATCATGATTGACTCCTCTAAGTGGGATATCATCGAAGCAGGACTAAAATGTATTCAAGGTAAAGGTATTGTTAACTCAATCAGCTTAAAAGAGGGGGAAGAAAATTTCCGCAAACAAGCTGAGTTATTACGACGTTATGGTGCCGCTGTTATTGTTATGGCGTTTGATGAAGAAGGCCAAGCAGATACCCGCAAGCGAAAGTATGAAATTTGTCATCGTGCTTATCATATGTTGGTTGACGAAATCGGTTACCCTGCAGAAGACATTATTTTTGATCCTAACATTTTTGCCGTTGCTACCGGTATTGAAGAGCACAACAACTATGCGGTCGATTTTATCGAAGCAGTTGATGATATTAAGAAAAACCTGCCTCATGCAATGATCTCTGGTGGGGTATCGAACGTTTCTTTCTCCTTCCGTGGTAATAATCCTGTCCGTGAAGCTATTCACGCGGTGTTCTTATACTACGCCATTAAAAATGGCATGGACATGGGTATAGTTAACGCAGGTCAATTAGCTATTTATTCTGATTTACCAGAGAAATTAAAACAAGCGGTAGAAGATGTTATTCAAAACAGTGATGAAGACGCGACTGAGCGTTTACTTGATATTGCCCAAGAGTATCACGGGCAAGCTGGCGGTCAGGCCTCAAAAGCAGATTTAACTTGGCGTGAATTACCGATTAATGAACGTTTATCTTATGCACTAGTAAAAGGTATTAATGAATATATAGTCGAAGATACCGAAGAAGCACGCTTAGTGGCTGTGCGCCCTTTAGATGTAATCGAAGGGCCATTGATGGATGGTATGAATACCGTTGGTGATCTATTTGGCGCGGGTGAAATGTTTTTACCGCAAGTGGTAAAGTCAGCCCGAGTAATGAAACAAGCCGTTGCGCACTTAAATCCTTTCATTGAAGCAGAAAAAACCGAAGCTAGCTCTAACGGTAAGGTGTTATTGGCGACGGTAAAAGGTGATGTTCACGATATCGGCAAAAATATTGTTGGCGTGGTACTGCAATGTAATAATTATGAAATAATTGACTTAGGCGTGATGGTTTCTTGTGATGATATTTTACGTGTTGCCAAAGATGAAAATGTCGATATCATTGGTTTATCTGGCTTAATCACGCCATCCCTTGATGAAATGGTTCATGTTGCTAAAGAAATGAAGCGTCAAAACCTCAACTTACCGCTATTAATTGGTGGAGCCACCACCTCAAAAGCGCATACTGCGGTTAAAATTGAGCCACAATATGATGAGCCAGTGGTTTATGTATCAAATGCTTCTCGTGCTGTATCTGTGGTAAGTAATTTATTGTCTAGTGAGCATAAAGAAAAGTTCTTCGCTGCTACTAAAGATGAGTATGTACGGGTGCGTGAGCGTCATTATAAAAAAGGCCCACGCTCTAGTTTAATTAGTCTTGAAGATGCCCGTGCTAATGCAACTAAAATTAACTTTGAAGATTATACACCTAAAAAACCTAACAAATTGGGCGTAACGGTACTTGATAATATTGATTTGAACGAGGTCAGAAAGTATATCGATTGGACGCCATTTTTCATGACTTGGCAAATGTCGGGAAAATACCCTCTAATTTTAAAACATGAAGTCATTGGTGTTGAAGCAACAAGTTTATTTAATGACGCTAACGCTATGTTAGACGATGTTATCAATAATAAAAAAATATCTGCGAGGGCAGTATTCGGTTTGTTTCCTGCGAACAGTAAACAAGATGATATTGAGCTTTATACTGATGAAAGCCGCAGTGAAAAATTAATGAGACTTCATCAATTACGCCAACAAAGTAAAAAACCAGCAGGGCAGTTTAATCGTTGCTTAGCGGACTATATTGCCCCAGATGATTCTGGCATCGAAGATTATGTTGGTGCTTTTGCGGTATCAGCAGGTTTTGGTGTTGAAGATTTAGTGAAGGTTTATGATGCAGACCATGATGCCTACAACTCAATTTTGCTAAAAGCTGTCGCTGATCGATTAGCCGAAGCAAGCGCTGAATATTTACATGAAAAAGTGCGTAAAGAGTATTGGGGTTATGCTGCCGATGAAGCACTAGATAATGACGCGTTAATTCGTGAAAGTTATCAAGGTATTCGTCCTGCACCAGGCTATCCTGCTTGTCCTGAGCATACGGAAAAAGGCTTGTTATGGGAATTACTCAACGTTAAAGAAAATATTGATATGGACCTCACCTCAAGTTATGCCATGTGGCCAGGTGCCGCGGTAAGTGGTTGGTATTTTTCTCATCCTGAATCTAAGTACTTTGCGGTAGCAAAACTGGCCAAAGATCAGGTGCTTGATTATGCCGTACGTAAGGGCATGACTATAGAGCAAGCAGAGCGTTGGTTATCGGCAAACTTAGATTATGAACCTGAATAACTAATAAATGGTTTATTTTTAAAAGAAAGGTCTGATAATATCGTTGCTTACAATCCCAATAGCCAGCTATTGCTCAATTATACCCGCTACCAATCAAAGTGCAGGATTTCAGTGGGAATTAAAATGGCTTTAGACAAGTAAAATAAGTAAAGCATAGTTATTCTATGTTTTGTTTATTTAACGCGGTGTAAAGTCATTTTAAACCCATCGAAGAAGCGCTTGAGCAACATTACTTCATCGTTGCTGTGTCTTACAATGGAATAACCATTCTTTCATCACAGCGCCTTGGTCTTGAAAATTTACCCTCATTTAAATCTGAACCATTAATTCATTGAATTGGTATATTTAAATTAACCAGTAGTATAGAACGTTAAAGGCGGCACCTTGTAATACAAGGTGCCGCCTTTTTGTTATAACAAATATTGAGTTGGTTATGGGGCTGCTTGGTATAAGTCTGTTTGTTGTACGACAAACTTATCATTGAATTTGGCAGATAATACACCTTTACGATGTGCTAGTGCTGACTGTAGTTTTTTTGCTACTTTCGCGATGGCAACATAAAGTTGTTTGTCAGAAGCATTTACTGTTACTTTTTCACCTTCATACAGTGTGGTAACTTCAAGTTTTTGTAAATGCGGCTCAACAGTAATGGTTGAGTTTAGTGTCATGATTGACGGATAATGTTTAGAGATTTTCGCAAACTTATTCTCGATAGATTGCTTGATACCTTCAGTTATTTCAACGTGGTGTCCAGAAATTTTAATCTTCATAGTCTTACCTCTTTTGTTATCTTTAACTTTGTCTTCATCTTCATAATCCTCCTTCAGTCATAAAAATGCAATAGAAAAAAGGTAGATAAATGCAATTAAATGTAACTGGTTTTTTTTGCTGTTTTTTGTGTTTTTGGGCATGAAAAATGCAATTGAAGAAGTAAGTATCAGATGAAGAATTAATGAGAGTCTGAGTGAAGGTGAGCAGAGTTAACCGTTAGAATAGTTAAATAAACTTAAGAAGGATAATGAAAAAACGGCAAGTAACTTAAATTACTTACCGCTTTTATCGTGCTTAATAACTTATTAATAATAACCTACAGCGGTTATTTAAAGTGCCTATCAAAGAAGTCCATGATAGTCGTGTTTAAATGCACTTTCACCTTTTTACCACGCATACTATGTTTACTGCCAGGGTAGGTCATTAATTCAAATAACTTTCCTTCGTCTTGTAAGGTTTTAATCAGCTTTGTGGTATTGGTAAATAATACGTTGTCATCAGCCATCCCGTGATAAACCATTAATGGACCATTCAAACCTGAAACATAAGGGAAAACACTGCTTTTTTGATAGCCCGCCGCATTTACTTTAGGGTGGTTTAAATAACGCTCAGTATAATGCGTATCATAGAGCATCCAATCGGTAACAGGTGCGCCGCTAACACCGGCTTTGAAATAATCACCAGCTTTGAACATAGTCATTAACGCCATGTAACCGCCGTATGAATGGCCAAAAATACCAACGCGTTCCTTATCAACATAAGGTAACGTGTGTAGATACTTCACACCGGTAATTTGATCGTCTACTTCAACTTTGCCAAGCTCTTCATAAATGGGAAATTCAAAAGCAGTCCCACGATAATTTGAACCTCGGTTATCCAGCTGGTAAACAATATAACCTTGCGCAAGCATGTGTTGAGTCATATCCGCACCTTGCCATGAATTAGTCACTCGTTGAGCGTGAGGACCACCATATACCCTAACAATGACAGGATATTTTTTACCCGGTTTCATATTTTTAGGTTTATATATTTTATAATGCAAATTAGCTTGGCCGTCATCAGACTTTAAAGAGCCAAACTCAGGCATGACTAACGCATCATAATAAGGCGCGACAGGATGGGAAGATGTCACCTTGTTTTCTGCTAACCAAGTAATATGCTCACCATTAGCAGCGTGTAAGCTTACTTGTTTAGGGGTTTTAGTATTTGAGAAACTATCAATATAACTTTCACTGGTCGAACTAAAGTTGACGTTATGAAAGCCATTACGTTTGGTAATTCGTTGTACATTTTCAGGAGATTTACCGCTAAGAGGTACTTTATATAAATGGCGTTCAAGTGGCGTATCAGCGCGACCAGTAAAGTATACCCAACCATTTTTTTCATCAACACGGGTCAGTGAATCAACGACCCACTCGCCTTTAGTCAATTGTGATATCAGCTCACCTTTGAGGTTGTAGTGGTAAAGGTGCTTGTAACCGTCACGCTCTGATGCCCAAATAAAAGTTTTATTATCACTTAAGAAGGTTAAATCTTTATGTAAGTTAAGCCAATGGCTAGATTTTTCGGTTAGTAGGGTCTTTTGGCGACGCTTTTTAAGATTATAGGTTTTTAATACTAATGTTTTTTGATCACGACTTTGTAATTGGTAAGATAGTTTTTTGCTGTCACTAAGCCACTTTACTCGTGGGATATAAATGTCCTGGTTATCGCCAAGATCAACAAAACGAATTCTTTTACCTTTAATATCGGTCACTGCTAATTGAATATGAACATTATTAGTACCCGTGGCAGGGTAACGTTGTTCAATTAATTCAATTTTTTCAGCATATATCTCGTTTCGAATAACCGTTTTTACAGGAGTTTCATCAACACGTAAAAAAGCAATGTGCTTTTCATTGGGCGACCACCAATAGCCGGTCATGCGAGCCATTTCTTCTTGAGCAACAAATTCACTCATGCCATTTTTAATTGTACCAGCACCATCGATGGTTAACTGACGTTCTTCACCGGAAGCAATATTTAATACATAGATATTTTGCTCTCGAATATATGAAACAAAGTTACCTTTGGGTGAAAACTTAACATCTGTTTCAAAACCCGCAGTCTCCGTTAAACGTTTAGCCGTTTTCGTCGTTAGATGGTAATAGTAAATATCACCATTAAGCGGAAACAACAAGGCACTACCGTCTTGTGAGAATTGATATTCCATGATGCCAACACCATATATTCTCTGACGTTCTCGGCGAGCTTTTTCTTCATCAGATAAATTCTCGGTGCCACTAAAGAGTGACTGAGAATCAACTAAGAGTTTATTTTCTTTACTAGATAAATTGTATTCCCATAAATCGTAACGATGTAAGTCATCGCTTTTACCTTGTAGGTAAGTTACCCGTGTTCCGTCAGGAGAGAATTTTAGTGATTTAGGGGTTTGTCCATTAAGGGAAGGTGAACTATAAATGCGGTCAATGGTTAATTTTTCTGTGTTTATCGCAGTGGGTATCGCTTTGATATTTTCATCAAGTGCATTAGCATTTAGCGGCAAGGTTAATGAGCAAGCAAGAGCAATAAGTGCTTTTTTAATAGCAAATTTCATAGGAAAGTTATCTTATTAAGTTATTTTTTAGTTAAAATGAATCGCTGGACTTGGGCGGTATTTTTATACTCGTTACCAAGTTTTATGACAGGCATTGTCTTTAAAACTTAAGCCGAGTGCAAGTTTTGCGAATAAAAATTACTCTATAAGGAGCCACTTATATCAGTAAAGTGGCGCCTTATAGGATAGTAAACGACTATTTTATCAATTCAATGAGTTCATGTATGGTTTTAACTGCCTTGATATTAGCGCCTAAACCTTCCATCGATTTATGATAATTACGATAAGGAATATATATTTCGGTGAAGCCATGTTGTGCTGCTTCTTTAACGCGTGGTACACCACTATCTATCGGCCTAACATCGCCGTTTAAACTCAGCTCACCCATAATGCAAGTATTTCTTGGGATGACAAAGTCATTCAGACTACTTAACAGTGCTGATACTAATGCTAAATCAATACATGTTTCAGATTCGTCAATCTTTAAACCACCGACAATATTAAAAAAAGTATCGTGAAATATCTTTGTTTTAGTATGTTTACGTAGTATTCCTGTTAACATTTTTATTCTGTTCATGTTTAGACCAACACAAACTCGTTGTGGGAATTCGGCTTCGGTTTCAGTGGTTAAACATTGAATTTCTAAAAGTAGATTTCTGTTGCCTTTACGAATGCAAGTAATTGTAGAGCCTGGAGATTCAGTGCTAGAGCCAGATAGAAATATCTCGCTTGGGTTATCTACACTGAGCATACCACGTTCACACATTTTAAAAATACCAACGGTATCTATATCACCAAAACGGTTTTTATTTGCTCTAAGGGTACGTATTTGACCGTCATTGGTGTCAATATGCAAAAGCGCATCAACAATATGTACTAATGTTTGTGGGCCAGCAATTTCATTGTTTTTATTAACATGGGCAATAAGAAACATGGTGACATCGTTTTGTTTACAATATTGCGTTAACGCTTGAGCGGCACCTTTAACCTGAGATGGAGAACCAGGGCTACCGTTTGCATTCTCAGTGACTACTGCTTGAATAGAGTCAATAACAGCAAACTTTATTTTGTTACTTTCTAACTCTTCAATAATTGCTTCAACGCTGGTTTCAGCTAATAAGTAGAGGTTGTTTTCGTCATAATCTAATTTTAATCTGTTTACGCGGTTTTTGAACTGAGAGAGAGATTCTTCTGCAGTACAATACAAGGATGCGTGCGTTTTTGACATGCGTGCGACTAGATCTGAAAGTAGTGTCGTTTTACCAGCACCAGGGTCTCCAGAGATGATATTTACTGAGCCTGTTGTTACGCCGCCGCATAAAACTCGGTCAAGCTCCCCGATGCCCGTTAACCTTTTTTCTGCTTCAGTAGACTTTATTTCGTTTATTTTTTTAGAGCCGCCACCCGTTAGGCCTGCATAACCACCAGTACTTATTGTGCGACTAGCGCTATTTTTACTGGCAGATTTTGGTATTTTCATTTCTACCAAAGTATTCCATGCCCCGCAACGGCATTGCCCTTGCCATTGCGTGAAGTTCATGCCGCAATCGGTACATACAAATTCTAATTTTGCTGCTTTTGCCATCTAGATTTTACCTACCTTTAAACGATAAAATACCTGCAATAAATATGTGTCATCACAGATGTAATATGCTAATTATACTAACTATGCGGTTATTAATAAAATACAATAAGGTGCAAGAAATCATCTTTGTTGTGTAAAGTTATTGATAGGCATGGAAATTGCTTTGTTTTTAATGATAAAGTTGAATAAATTATAATGATTTTGATTTTTTGTCTAAGCTAAAAATAGCGGTAATAATTTTTCGCTATTAATAAAACTACATATAGCGATTAAAGATTTTGCTATAAGAGAAATAAATAATAACACTATGAATAAAGATTTCAGCAAACATCATAAAATCATTGAAAATTTTCGTGGTAAAGTGAATAAGCCGAGTTTTGAAGGTCGCTTTGGTGAGGTGACAAATCACCTAACTAGAAATGAACGTTTTCTATTGAAAATGGAGTTAAAACGTTTAGCGGGTGCTTGCACACGTGCTATTGATTTACGTGGTTTAGTTAATGGCGAATGTCAGATATTTGACTTTCAAGGCCAAGCACACTTTTTGGATGAAGTGGCTATTGCTGCTTTCAAAGAAAGTGCCTCCATTTATGGCGGTTATACTTTTGGTGTTTATGAAGAAGTCAAAGATGCAAAAAACAGCTTCCGAAATCTTTATCAAAATGACAAAACAACGTCGAATGCTGTCGATAATAGTAAGAATAATAAAGTCGGAATTGAAAAGCTCCAATACCCTGCCAAGCTGCATCTCTTAAAAAATTATCCTAATCGAGCTGAAGAGCGAATGAACTTTGCTATTGGCATTACACTGACTGTTGATAATAAACAGCCCATAGTAACCAGTAGTATTGATATAAGTGTTAAAGGAATTAAATTTAAGCTCATTAATGAACTCTCTTTATTTAAGGGAGATCAATTAACAATCGCATTTACAGGCTTAGAGCAAGAGTTTCAATTTAGTAAAGGTACTTTATTTTACTTTGAAGTTAAAAACTCCTTGCGTGATTCTGGCACCCAGATCATAGGTTGTCAGCGAGTCGATATTCCTGAAAATGATGGTTTTGAACGTTTTTTAGTGGGTTATATCCAAGGAAACAAGCGCCGTTATAAAATAAATTTAGATAATAGCTTAGCTGCATTACAAGCGAGAAGCCTTGAGCAGTATGCATTAGTCAAATTGAACGAATTGGTTGTATTTATGCAAAGTGCTATTGGTGGTGAAGATAAAGCTACGCCGCGCTATGCTCTGACAACGAAAAACAATCACAAGCTATATCAATATTGGCGAGATGATAAAAATCGTTCGGCATTACATTACCTTATCAATGTTGAACGTTTTCAACGGTTACAAGCCTTACAGCAACATGGCAAAGATTTATTGGTTTTTAGTTTTATTCATCAACATAAGGGTCATAAGTTTTTCTATACTGTAGATGAAGAGCAACTTAAAGGCGATAGTGCTTTTTTTATGCAATTCTTAGCTTTTGCTGCCAGTAAAAGTACCTTTGCGATCACGGCATTAAAATTTCATAAAGTGAACCCTGACCAGGCTTATTCGCCTTTTACTTTATCAACCGCTATGACTAAGCAGCAAAAATTTATAAACCCCCCACTAACTGATGAAGTGAAAAATATCCTTGCTAACCTACCTTGTGCTGTCACAGCCACGGATGTTACCAACTCAAGTGAAATTAGTGATTACCAAGCACTAGGTTACACAGGCATTGACCTTGATAGACTTAAAAGTTTTGGGCATAAATACAGTGATAACGTAAACCAAGTAGATGAAATAACGCTAGGTTTTGGTCACCAACGTCAAGAAGTACGGTTTAAGTACCAGACTCCCGTAGTTATTGAATGTGGAGAGCTTAATTGGACAGGGCAATCGGCAGACTTCTCTGTCTCTGGACTGAAAATAGATTTAGGAGATGTTGCGACACTCTCTAAAAATGATATTGTATTTTTAAGTTTTCCAAAACTACAAAAAATAACTTCAGCATTCGATCTTAAGCAATTGCCTTACAAGGTCATGAGGATCAGCAAAAATAAACGCGTAGTAAACTTACGTGTGTCTGTTAAAGAACACCAGCACATAGGTAGATCATTTTTTAAATTATTAATTGATAAAAATAAAAATAAATTAACGCCAGATGAATATGCCATGTTAACACCTGGGTTATCGGGGGCATTAAGAACCTTGTATGCGGTAAATATGGTTATTCCTACGGCGATGGTGCAATCAAGCGGTAGCCGCTATAAAGTTGAGAGTATAGTCGCAGGACAACATGGTTATCAAAGCCATAAAAACGTATTGGCAGCCATGTTAAAGTTGAGTGATAGGAATGGTTATCATAATTTATACCCTATTCTAGGTGATATTCAGATCAGTAATTTAATTGATCAATATATGAAAAAACTATTAGCAAGTGATACTGCCGTTAGTGAGTTAATTTATATTGCCATTAACCCAAGTATTAGTGATATTGAAAAATCGGTCACAATAAAGCAGGCAAGTGAATTAGAGACTGCACAGATGAGAAGATTTTTTATTAAAAAGTCATTGAAGCAAGGTGATTTTTATAGTTTGCAATTAAAGCTATCGCGTACAGATGAAGCTCACATGGAGCATTTAAATCCTGAATTAGCTTACATCGGCTCTTATGCGATACATAGAGGTAAACAACTGGAACAGGAAATATATAGTGTTTCAGGAGTCGTGCAGCTAATGGATGTAACACAAGAAACCTTGTTGAGATATGCTTTAGCTAACTAAAATAGCGAGTATTGTTGATGGTAATAATAAACATCAAAAAGTGACTGTTACACTTTAAAAAGCCTAAACACTCTGTCTATTATAGGTTTAGGCTTTTTTAAATTTAGCTGGTCTAAATGCTTAGGCTAACCAATGTAAAAGGCAGTCTAAACCTTGCCCATTAATACTACTGTCAGCTTGTGCTAGAACAATAGGCTTAGCGTGAAAAGCAACGCCAAAACTTGCCGCAGCCATCATCACTAAATCATTAGCACCATCACCCATAGCAACCGTTTGGTTTTGTGGTATTTGATACTCTTTACATAAAATGGCTAGAGAATCAGCTTTTACTTGCGCATCTACGACACTACCTAAAACCTTTCCTGTAAGCTTGCCATCGATAATTTCAAGGGTATTAGCAAAAGCGGCATCTAAATTCAGACTGTCTTTTAGGTGGTCGGCAAAATAAGTAAAACCACCGGAAGCAATAGCGATACGCCAGTTATGTTTTTTAAGCTCTTCGATAAGCGGCTTTAATCCGGCCATTAACGGGATGTCTTTGGCGACATCACTTAATATTGTTTCTGGTGAGTCAGCTAACGTTGCTACACGTTGGTGTAAGCTTTGGGCAAAATCTAATTCACCTAACATTGCGCGCTCAGTTACTTCTGCAACTTCTTCACCAACGCCAGCAAGCTTTGCTATTTCATCAATACACTCAATTTCTATCGTGGTTGAGTCCATATCCATTACTAACAAGCCAGGCTCACTTAATGTGGGAACATGGCTTAATAACGCCGCTTCAATATTATTGGTTAGTGTAAATTCAGCTAAGGCTTTACGTGCTTTGATAAAATCAACACAGGTGACTTGAAACCTACAACTCGTTTGATTATTACGATGATTAATAGTGGTAAGTGCTGTGATTTTAATCTGTGCATTATCTTGTAGGGTCAATAACTGCAACAATGAAAGTTGCTGGAATACTACGAGCTCTATTTGTACTTTTTCAGACGCATCTGACAGAGTCTCATCACCTACAGTGAGTGCTTGCTCTGACAGATCAAAGGAGACAGGTAATTGAATATTAGTTAGTTCTTTCGCTAAATACTGCTTAAGCGATAGGGGTAAAACATTGGCGATATAAGACACGTTAGCTCTCTAGGGTATTGGTATTCTGTAAAATAATAAACTTCACAACAGTTCATAATCTAACTATAGTGATACTATCAATGTACTAAAATAGTCATCTGTGTTTTTATGAAGCAAACCGAACAGCCTTTATACCCTAAATTATCGTCGATTTATAATAAAATTCTGCAATTAGCTAGTGCGATTTTGCTTATCATAGTACTGATGAGTATCTTGCAGGCTAGTGGCGGGAAAAATAGTGATAACTTAAGGGCACATTTTAACTATATTGCTAAGCAGCAACTTCAGCAAGCTATTGCTGGCGCAGCTGTTATTCTTGAGCAAAGACATGATAATAAAAAAGACCGAGAAGATTTTTTACGGCGTTACCTTGATGGTTTAACAAAAGTTAACTTCGTTAAACAAGCACATTTATATGATGCTTCAGGAGCTTTATTAGTATCGAGTGTTTCGTTGGAAAAAGACAAGCAGGGCAACATTCTTGCCTCAAGCAAAGCTAAAAGCATTAATGATCTTTATGGTATTTCGCCACATCAACGAAACCTAACAGATACATTCACGCCTTTTGTTGAAGAGATCAGACATACCGATTCAGCCAACGATAAACTTCACGGTTATTTGCGATTCACTATTGAGAAGTCTTATTTAACGGACATTTTAACTAAGGCAGATGAAGAACAGCAGTCCTTGCAGCGTTTAATGTTGTTATTAGCGGGGGTGGTAGGCTTTTTACTTACTCGAGGTTTAAACCGCTTTAGTAGGCGGGGTTATCGTTTAAACCAAGAGCCTGATAACATTTAATATATTTGTATGATTCATAATGCCTAAACATGCCGCTACAGGCATATTGAACCGTGAGAGAGGGAGTTTATTCTTCATACCATTCTATTGATTTTTAGCGTAACGCAGACGAGGATTACTTTAACCATCACCAGTGAGCAATAATTCAGTGGAGTTAACTTTATTTAAATGAAGAAAATCTGTTCGATATTTTGTTCAAGTTGCTCAGCCACTTCTAAAGCGCTCTCTGTTCTGATCGTTGTTAATACTTCAAAAATCTTGATTAGATTGACAGGAGAGTTAATTGGTCCCTCTTGATTCACAGCCTCTTTAGTCTCGTCCTCTTTATTATTGACTTCGGGGCTTAGCGGCATTGATGGTGCATCGGTCTCTAATACTAAACTCTCAAGCGGTAAGCGCTTTACAGTATTTATAGTTTTCTTAGCGCGTGAATAAGTGATTGTACTGCCAATACCGAGCTTAAAACCTAAATCTAGGTAGTCCCTTGCTTGTTGGTAACTTCCAGAAAATCCATGAATAACACCTGAACGTGCAAGTTTATATTGTCTCAACATGGGCACAATATATTGATGGGATTGCCTATGGTGGATTATGACAGGTAAACTATTTTGCTTAGCAAGATTAAGTTGAAAATCAAAAAAATGTTGCTGCTTCGCTAATTCTTTTTCAGATTCATCACTTCGCTTGATATTTGCGCCATCTATGCCTGTTTCACCAATAGCAATAATGTTGCTTTTTTCTAGGATTACTTTAGCGGCTAATTGTTCTAGGTGGGCGGAATTTAATCCGTCTAAAAACCACGGATGAATGCCTAAACAAGCATGAAGCCGAATAGGTTTATTATGATAGCGCTTAGCTAAGGTGAGTACGTTGTCAAAGTTATCGGGAGAAATTGCAGGTATGATTATACGGTTTATAGCTAACTTAGCGCATTGTTTTAGTAAGCTAGGTAGTTGTTCATTGAATACTTTGTTATCAAGGTGGCAATGACTATCGGTAAACTGCATCATTGCCTCCTTGATCAATCTTGGTTGAGAATATTTTTACTTTTTATCGCTTACTTTTTGCTTTATTAGAACATAATTAACGGTCTTAATTTATAACTAGTTAGCGTAAGTGAAAGGAAAGTGCACGGAGCTGACGATAGTCAGTGAGTACCTTTGACGAATCAATTACGCTAATTAGGCCTAAATTTAGATCGTTACATGCGCTCCATTACTTCTATGCCTAATATATCTAATCCTTGTTTTAAAGTATCGGCAATAACTTTACACAAAGCTAAGCGTGAGGCTTTAACCTCATCGCTGATACCTTCTTTAAGGATAGGGCAAGCTTCATAAAAACTCATGTAAAGGCTGGCTAATTCGTAAAGGTAATTACATAACAAGTTAGGCGTACATTCACTAATAACTGCGTCAATTACATCTTCAAGTTGTAATAACTTTAATGCTAGCGCTTTTTCTTGCGGTTCAATAATGTTGATGACCGCATCATTATTTACTGTTCCAGCCTTAGAGAAGATACTTTGAATACGAGAGTAAGCATATTGCAAATAAGGTGCTGTAGCACCTTCAAAGCTCAGCATAGTCTTCCAATTGAAGATATAGTCACTAGTACGGTTTTTCGATAAATCAGCAAACTTAACCGCGCCAATCCCAACTTTCTTTGATATTTCCGTTAATTCAGTCTCAGTAATCTCTGGATTTTTCTCTTTGATTAACGCCGCAGCACGAACAACCGCTTCATCAAGTAGTTCAGCAAGTTTAATGGTTCCGCCGGTACGGGTTTTAAAAGGTTTGCCATCATCACCCATCATCATGCCAAATGGGCAATGCTGATAACCAACATTCTCTGGTAATAAATCAGCTTTGCGAGCTACAATTTCAACCTGTTTAAAGTGAAGCGCTTGGCGAGCATCAGTAAATATAATGATGCGATTAGCGGCTAACTTTTCACTACGGTAACGACAAGCTGATAAGTCAGTAGTAGCGTATAAGAAGCCACCACCTGATTTTTGTATGATAAATACCGGTGCTTCACCATCTTTATTGGCCATTTCATTAATAAAAACAACTTTAGCACCTTGGCTTTCTTCAGCGATATTATTCGCCATTAATTCATCAACAATGCTAGATAAATCGCCGTTATAAGCACTTTCGCCCATAATGTCTGAGCGCTTTAATGATACATTTAATTTATCGTAAATTTCTTCACTGTGCGTGATTGAAATATCAATGAATTGTTTCCATAACTTAGCACAATCCGCATCACCGCTTTGAAGTTTAACAACATCAGCACGCGCTCTATCGGCAAAGCCTTCTTCATTATCAAAGCGTACTTTTGCTTCACGATAAAAGTTTTCTAAATCGGCTAGGGCCGTTTCAGCCACTTCATCACTGGCAAGTTTATCGCTTAAATGCGCGATTAACATACCAAATTGCGTGCCCCAATCACCCATGTGATTTTGGCGAATAACCTTGTCACCACGAAACTCTAGTGCGCGTACAACGGCATCACCAATGATGGTTGAGCGTAAGTGACCAACATGCATTTCTTTCGCCAGGTTAGGGGCAGAATAATCAACAACAACGGTTTGTTGGTCATCACCGTCAGTAATACCTCGTTGGCTAACTCCAATGAAGTCATCGTTAGCAACGGTATTAAGCTGAGCGGCTAACCATTTTTCATCTAAATGAATATTAATAAAGCCAGGGCCTGCTAGTTCAACTTTACTTGCGATACCTTCAAGGTCTAACTCTGCAACCACTTTTGTTGCTAGCTCACGAGGATTTGTTTTAAGTTTTTTCGCGGCACCCATCACGCCATTGGCTTGATAGTCACCAAAGTTTGGACGGTTAGATAAACTTAACGCAGGGTTAGTACCTTCAGGCAAACCTGCTGCGACCATAGCCGCACTGACCTTTGTACTCAAAATTTCTTTAATATTCATTAATAGACTCTTTTTCATTGTTATTTGATTCAATACAGGCATCAATCGTGTTCATTGACATGCGTCAACTCAGCGCGTTTTCCTTTGTCTTGAACCAACCAACTGCGAAAAAGGTGCTATTACGCAGTTAGTAACTAAATTTTTATTTTTGATGTTTTAAAATAAGCATCAAAACTATTGTTAATTCACCCAGGTTTGGTTAAGTAGATAGCGTTATAGCAAGGCGCTTGGTTATTTTTATAAAAGAGCTTAGTACACTAAGTGACCGTATAAAAATAATCAAGCAACGTAGCTAAAACGTTATATTCGACACCAAATTAGTGTTCACGTGTTGAGTGAAACTCTATCTCTGGATGACGCTCTTGCGATAACGATAAGTTCACCATAGTTGGCGCTATATACGTTAAGTTATTACCACCATCAAGTGCTAGGTAATCACCAGCCTTCTTTTTGAATTGCTCTAAAGTACGTTCATCATCACAAGTACACCAGCGTGCAGTTGCAACACTAATTGCTTCGTAAATAGCATCAACTTTATATTCAGTTTTTAAGCGTTGTACAACCACTTCAAACTGTAATACACCGACAGCGCCAACAATCATGTCGTTATTGATAAATGGTCTAAATACCTGTACAGCACCTTCTTCAGATAACTGAATTAAGCCTTTTTGTAGTTGCTTAGCTTTTAATGGATCGCGTAGACGAATACGGCGGAACATTTCAGGGGCAAAGTTAGGAATGCCACTGAATTTCATCATTTCGCCAGCAGTAAAACTATCGCCAATTTGAATGCTGCCATGGTTATGCAAACCAATAATGTCACCGGCGTAAGCCTCTTCAACGTTCGAGCGGTCACCAGCCATAAAGGTTACAGCATCGGCAATTTTGACATCTTTGCCTAAGCGAACCTGTTTCATTTTCATACCTTTTTCATACTTGCCTGAACAAATACGCATAAAAGCGATACGGTCACGATGTTTGGGATCCATATTGGCCTGAATTTTAAAAACAAAACCAGAGAATTTTTCCTCTGTGGCAACAACTTCACGTAAATCTGTTTTACGTGGTAATGGTTTAGGTGCCCATTTAGTCAGACCATCAAGCATATGGTCAACACCAAAATTACCTAGTGCTGTACCAAAAAATACTGGCGTTAACTCACCGCTTAAAAACTCTTCTAAATTAAATTCATGAGAAGCACCTTGAACCAATTCAAGCTCCTCACGTAAATCCTCAGCAAAGCTACCAACAGCAGCATCAAGTTCAGGGTTATCCAACCCTTTGATGATGCGGACTTCTTGAATCATATGGCCTAGGCCTGATTGATATAAAAATGTTTCATTGGTAACTAGGTTATAAACACCTTTGAACTCTTTACCCATGCCAATTGGCCAGGTAATAGGCGCACACTTTATCTTTAATACTTCTTCAACTTCATCCATAACTTCCATTGGGTCACGAACATCGCGATCCATTTTGTTCATGAAAGTAATTATTGGCGTATCACGAAGGCGTGTTACTTCCATTAATTTAACTGTACGTGCTTCAACACCTTTAGCCACATCAATCACCATCAGACATGAGTCAACTGCGGTAAGTGTTCGGTAGGTGTCTTCCGAGAAGTCTTCATGACCAGGCGTATCAAGTAAGTTTACTAAACAGTCATTGTAAGGGAATTGCATTACCGAGGTGGTAATTGAGATACCACGTTCTTTTTCCATTTCCATCCAGTCAGATTTTGCGTGTTGACCTGATTTTTTACCTTTTACCGTTCCTGCTTTTTGTAAGGCTTGTCCAAATAAAAGCACTTTTTCGGTGATAGTGGTTTTACCCGCATCGGGGTGAGAAATAATGGCAAAGGTGCGACGTAGATCGACCTGCTGTTGCTGTACAGACATGCAAAGTACCTGTTAAGTAAATAGTAGAGAAGCAGCTATAGCACTTGGCTTAGTATTGGGCTTCTCATCATTATTAGAAAATTGCGCGCATTGTACCATTAAAATAGAAGAAATCTGTAAAAAGCACTGATATTCGTCAGACAAAACAATGGGAGCTTAAAAATTAGTTTCTCCCCATATTCAGTTATTAATTCATGGCTTTAATTGATTTATTTGAAATACTTATAGACAACTATTTATTGCTCAATAGGTTAAGTAATAAATGCCTTGATAGATAAATATTTTATATTGGATTATTTGTGCTTATTCATCGTATTTATAGCGCTTTTTCCGTGGGTTCAATCAGTAGTAGCGTTGAGATATTTTAGAAGAAAAAAAACTTGATATTGCTGTTAAAGTTTCGTTTCTTCATCTCTTTAAAGAGAGAATGAATGGTGCCGACTGTGGGAGTCGAACTGCTGCACGTTAATGAATTACTGATTCAATCAGTAGGGCAGTTGTGACTTCAACTAAAATAAACTTCAGGCAATAAAAAAGCCTCAACATAAATGCTGAGGCTTCGTTATGAATGGTGCCGACTGCCGGAATCGAACTGGCGACCTACTGATTACAAGTCAGTTGCTCTACCAACTGAGCTAAGTCGGCACACAAAGCTGTGTGCAATATTTAAGTTTAATGTAAACAACCTAA
>Ga0209292_1002346_pt1 | contig 21855 bp, 22 predicted proteins | sample GOMGulsemesocosm_2_FD_184634 | JGI IMG/M metagenome (GOLD analysis project Ga0209292, IMG submission 184634) | Methane-oxidizing microbial communities from mesocosms in the Gulf of Mexico - GOM9C Gulf of Mexico (SPAdes) (version 2) | ecosystem: Environmental > Aquatic > Marine > Cold seeps... | reverse complement strand
AATCCTGGTTTTATAAACGAAGCTTGGACTAAGGTTGATAAACCTGGAATCTATCGCGGCCAATGTGCTGAATTATGCGGTAAAGATCATGGTTTTATGCCAATAGTTGTTGAAGTAAAATCTGAAGCAGATTACGCCAAATGGCTTAATGAACAACATCAAATTATTGCCCAAGCTGCTGAAGCTGAAAAGGCATCATTAAATGCAGCTGTCCCAATGGAAGAATTAATGGCATTAGGCGAAACTACCTATGTTGCTTATTGTGCGGCATGTCATCAAATTTCAGGCACTGGTTTACCGCCAGCATTTCCTGCACTTAAGGGAAGTCCAGTAGCTATGGGTGATATCGCCACGCATATTAAAACAGTCTTTGATGGTAAAGCAGGTACCGGCATGCAAGGTTATGGAAAACAGCTAAGCATGAAACAAATTGCTGCTGTTGTTACCTACGAGCGTAATGCTTGGGGCAATAATACCGGTGATGCCGTGCAAGCATCTGACGTGAAATCGGCTGTTGAAAACTCTTCTGTTGAAGGTATAGCACAGGATGCAACAGCTGCTATAGCAATTGAAGCTACTGCTAAAGAAACAGAAGAGACAATTACTGAGGAAGTACCTGTTGAAGATTTAGCTAAAGTCTATAGCCATGATGAATTAATGACTATGGGTGAAAAAGTCTATATGAAAGCTTGTGTTGCTTGTCATCAACCAACTGGTGCAGGTTTACCGCCGGCATTTCCTGCGCTTAAAGGCAGTGTGATTGCAACGGGAGATGTTGCTGTTCATATCGATATGGTACTTAACGGTAGTAAGAAAAATGCTGCCATGGCTGCTTTTGGTAGTCAATTAACCAAAACAGAAATAGCCGCAGTTGTGACTTATGAGCGTAATGCTTGGGGAAATAATACTGGTGATTTAGTACAACCTGCAGCTGTTGATGCTGCTAGTGCGAAGTAGGGGAATATAAAATGACTACAGACGTTATAGAACAAGATTCGCACGACGAGCATCATGATGACTCACATGAACACGGGAAGATGACTGGCATAAAACGCTGGCTTTATACTACCAACCATAAAGACATTGGTACTTTATATTTATGGTTTGCTTTTATAATGTTTTTAACTGGCGGCGCCATGGCTATGGTCATTCGTGCTGAGTTATTTCAGCCAGGGTTGCAATTAGTAGAGCCTGACTTTTTTAACCAATTAACTACAGTACATGGTTTGATCATGGTATTTGGCGCCATTATGCCTGCCTTTACCGGCTTTGCTAACTGGATGTTACCTATGATGTTAGGTGCGCCAGATATGGCATTGCCTCGCATGAATAACTGGAGCTTTTGGATTCTTCCTTTTGCTTTTGCTATTTTACTGGGCTCTTTCTTCATGGAAAGTGGCGCGCCTAACTTTGGTTGGACCTTCTACGCACCGTTATCTACGACTTACTCTAATGGTAGTACTGCCTTCTTCGTTTTTGCTGTACATATCATGGGTATATCTTCAATCATGGGTGCGATTAACATTGTTGTCACCATTATGAATATGCGTGCTCCTGGCATGACTTATATGAAAATGCCTTTGTTCGTTTGGACCTTTTTCATTACTGCTTATTTGTTGATTGCGGTAATGCCCGTGCTCGCCGGTGTAGTGACAATGTTACTTACCGATACTTATTTTGGTACCAGCTTCTTTGATGCCGCTGGTGGCGGTGACCCCGTTATGTTCCAGCATATCTTCTGGTTCTTTGGACACCCAGAAGTATATATCATGATTTTGCCTGCATTTGGTATTGTATCAACCATCATTCCAGCCTTCTCACGCAAGAGACTGTTTGGTTATAGCTCAATGGTGTACGCAACCTCATCCATTGCCTTACTATCGTTTATCGTTTGGGCGCATCACATGTTCACTACGGGTATGCCGCTATTTGGTGAACTGTTCTTTATGTATTGCACTATGTTAATTGCCGTACCTACTGGGGTTAAAGTCTTTAACTGGGTAGCAACAATGTGGCGCGGTTCGTTAACCTTCGAAACCCCCATGCTGTTTTCAATCGCCTTTGTTATTTTATTCACCATTGGTGGTTTCTCTGGCTTGATGTTAGCCATGACGCCTGTTGATTTTCAGTATCACGATACTTACTTTGTTGTCGCCCATTTTCATTATGTATTAGTGACGGGTTCTTTGTTTTCTATCTATGCAGGAGCTTACTACTGGTTACCTAAATGGACAGGTCACATGTACAACGATACGTTAAGTAAGTGGCATTTTTGGTGTTCTTTAATCTCAGTAAACTTACTATTCTTTCCTATGCACTTTTTAGGTTTAGCTGGTATGCCGAGAAGAATCCCTGATTATGCCTTACAGTTTGCCGACTTTAATAAGTGGGTCAGTATTGGTGGTTTTGCCTTTGGTTTATCACAACTTATTTTCTTAGCCGTAGTAATAAAATGTATTCGCGGCGGCGAGAAAGCACCAGCAAAACCTTGGGATGGTGCAATAGGATTGGAGTGGACAGTGGCAAGTCCTGCGCCTTACCACACTTTTAGTACTCCACCGCCACAAAGCGATATTGATAATGCGGATCAACACGAGCACTAATTTATATGAGCACTGATAAAAACAAAGATAATATACATAAAGATACTGGCATCAGTATCAGCAATAACAATAAAACGGTAAAAAAATTACTACTTGTTGTTGTTGCTATGTTTGGCTTTGGCTTTGCTTTAGTGCCTTTATACGATGTGTTTTGTGATATTACCGGCCTAAATGGAAAGACCAATACTACTGCGGCGACTTACACAGAAGACGGTATTGATGAGTCACGTACTGTAAGAGTTCAATTCATTACTCGCAATGCTAAAGGTATACCGTGGAAATTTGAACCGGTAATTAATGAAATAAATGTTCATCCTGGTGAAATGAAAGTAGTGTCATTTTATGCAAAAAATAATGCTTCACATGACATTATCGGACAAGCAGTGCCATCCGTATCACCAGGTTTGGCAGCAAATTATTTTCATAAAATTGAATGTTTTTGTTTTACTCAGCAGCCACTAGCAGCGGGAACTGACGTTGAGATGAGTTTGCAGTTTTATGTAGATTTAGAACTGCCAGCTGATATAAAAACGTTAACTTTATCTTATACCTTGTATGACATAACCGAGAAGTCGTCATAGGGTTCTACTCGAAAAAGGGATAGAAAATGACTAACAAAGAATATGAAAGTTATTACGTACCTAATCAAAGTCACTGGCCAATTGTTGGCGCGGTAGCACTATTTATGATCGCCTTTGGTGCCGCTAACTATGTTACTGATTTAAAAAATGAAGAGAGTGGTTATGGTGTCTACTTACTACTTGCGGGTATTGCACTGGTTGTCTATATGCTCGTTGGTTGGTTTACTGATGTTATTAAAGAGTCATTAGCCGGTAAGTACTCACATCAGATGGATAATTCATTCCGCCAAGGTATGAGTTGGTTTATCTTTTCAGAAGTGATGTTTTTCGCCGCATTTTTTGGTGCCTTACTCTATTTACGAGTATTTTCTGTGCCTTGGTTGGGTGGAGCAGGTAATAATGCTGCAACTGGCGCGGTACTTTGGCCTGACTTTGTTGCTCAATGGCCTTTATTAACAACGCCTGACGGCACCACCACCACATCAATGGGTTGGTTTGGATTACCCCTAGTTAATACTGTTTTATTATTAACGTCTTCGATTACTGCCCACTTTGCTCACACTGCATTAATTAAGAACAATCGAAAACCACTAAAAATATGGTTGGGTATAACCATATTACTTGGCGTATCGTTTATGTTCTTTCAAGTATTAGAATATTCACACGGCTACTCTGAAGAAATGCGCCTATTTTTAGATAGTGGTGTTTACGGTAATACTTTTTACTTATTGACTGGCTTTCACGGCATGCACGTTACTTTGGGCTGTATTATGTTAATCGTAATGTGGTTTAGAATATTAAAAGGTCATTTCACTCCAGAAAATCATTTTGCATTTCAAGCGGCAAGTTGGTATTGGCATTTTGTTGATGTGGTTTGGGTAATGCTTTTTGTTTTTGTTTATATTTTATAAGGTCTAATTTTTTGCAGTATGCTAATTCCCCCAAAAAAATATTAGCTAAATCATTAGTGAGAAACGCCCTTTGGTTAGGGCTAACGCTTATCGTCTTTATTTGTTTGGTTAAATTGTCTTTTTGGCAATATAACCGTGGCTTTGAAAAGGAACAGCGCAGCCTCCGTATTACGCAACTCAATGCGGAGTCGCCGTTAACCTTAAACGAAATAGTTAACCTTTCTAAGGAAAAGCAATTTATCGGTAAAGAGAGTATTAACGACTTTCCCGTCACCATAAACGGTCAATTTAATGGTGACTATATATTCCTACTCGATAACCAAGTTGAGAAGAGCTCTTTAGGCTACCGAGTATTACAAGTGGTACAAACACCAAGCCATGCAGTTTTAGTTAATTTAGGCTGGGTGCAGGGGTCAATCGATCGAAGCGTACTTCCTGAGATTACTCCCTTACATGGACAGTTTGTATTTCAAGGCCATGTGCGCATTATTGAGCAAGGTATAATGCTACAAGCACAAGACTTTACGCAACCACGTTGGCCATTACGTGTACAACAAATTGAATTGGATAAATTTTCTACCTTAGTATCCCCCATTATAAATAAGCCACTCCTGCCATTTGTTATCTATATCGATCCAAAAGAAACCCTTGGTTATATAAAGAATTGGCATCCTATGGTGATGCCCGCAGAAAAACATTTTGGCTATGCCTTTCAATGGGCCGCTTTAGCTATCGCTTGGCTAATATTGATGATTAGCTTGCGAATTAAAACACAAAAAGCTGCTGGTGTTGCTACCGAAAATTCATCAGATGTATTACAGAATAGTTAAGCGAACAACATTCACAACACTCTACATAATAATAAAAAGAAAATAAGGCGTTAATATATGGCTACTTCAATAAACCCAAACGATTCAAGTGATGGCAGTACCGTTTCTTTGACAAGTAAAAGTACCGATAATCCAGGCCATACTTCATCCCATAACTCCAAAAATAGAAATCGTCGTAGCTTACTCCTGTTGCTTGCAGTATTTATATTGCCGATATTATTAGCTAAATTAGCCTTAGAGAATCAATGGCTAGACTTAGGTGTAACAAATCAAGGTAAGTTATTAGCCCAGCCATTAACGCTAAGTCAGTTAGGCATTGATCAGTCAGAGTTTGGCAAACAATGGCTTATTATTTATCGCTTGCCTAGTGTATGTCCTGAACTATGTTTACACAGTATTGAAGTGGTTCATAACAGCTATGTCGCGCTAGGAAAAGATATGCCAAGAGTTTCTCCGGTATTACTCAAGAAAAACATTTTTTCTGACCAACAAAATAAGCGACTTGCCAATAGCCAGTGGCAAGTGCTTACCTTAACACCTCAAATGAATAACTTACTTCAAGATCCACAAGTTCTTATCGCCGACCCCTTAGGTAACATTATTTTAAGGCATCAACTACCAGAGAATGTTGAACAACAACCCGCTTTTGGTAAAGCTATTATTGCTGATATGAAAAAGCTTTTGAAATATTCTAAGGTGGGTTAACTAAATGACAGAAAACAATAAAAATACGCGAACACTACGTCGCCTAGTATTAACTAGTTTGTTGTTAGCCATTGTTGTTATAGGCTTAGGCGCTTATACACGTTTAACGCACGCCGGCTTAGGATGCCCTGATTGGCCAACATGTTATGGTTTACTTGATGTACCTCAAACCAGTGCACAAATAGCAGCTGCAGAACAAGCTTTTCCACAAAGGCCAGTAGAACCGGCAAAAGCATGGAATGAGATGATTCACCGCTATTTTGCCGGTAGTCTTGGTTTGCTTATTGCTGCTATCGCCTTCTTTTCGATTAAGTTACGCTTTTCTAAAAGTGCCAGGATTAGGTATCCTGTTGTTCTGCCGTTATTCATTTTATGCGTTGTTATCTTTCAAGCTGCGCTTGGTATGTGGACAGTAACACTGAAATTAATGCCCATAGTGGTGATGGGCCATTTACTCGGCGGATTTACTACGATTTGTTTACTCTTCTTATTATATTTACGCATTAATGCAAAAGGAATAAACGCTCAAGGAGCAAATTTAGTAGATGGGCAACTTAAAAAATACAGTAGTTATGCACTATTAGGTATTACTATTTTAACCGCACAAATTGCTCTTGGTGGCTGGACTTCCTCAAATTATGCCGCAATGAGTTGTGTAGAATTACCAATTTGTCAGGGTGATTGGTTATCTGATTTAACTTTTGAGCAGTCATTTGACTTAATACCTCCCAGTAAAGATAGCTATGAATTTGGTCACCTTGCCCATAATGAACGAGTGACTATCCATGTTGCTCATCGCTTAGGCGCTATTATTACTGGTGTATTTCTCGCTTGGTTAGCCATCATGGTCTTTCTCAAAGCACGAAATCATTCGATAAAGAGTGCTGCCATTATTTTACTCAGTTTATTAATAATTCAGATTAGTTTAGGAGTGAGTAATATTTGGTTTTCTTTGCCACTTAAAGTGGCTGTCGCGCACAATTTAGTTGCTGCTTGTTTGATGCTAAGTTTAATTACCTTAGCTTATAAGTTACGAAAAAATTCCGAGGAGTCTCTCTATGAGTAAAGATATCAATGACACTATGTCACCAGTAATTAATGCCGATCATCAAGTATTTTCGATGAGCGTTATGCTTGCAAATTGGCGTGCTTATTACGACATAACAAAACCAAAGGTTGTCGCTTTATTGGTACTGACAGCATTAGTGGGTATGAGCTTGTCCGTTCCAGGAGGTCTGCCATGGCAATTATTATTACCTGCCATGCTAGGCATCGCTTTATTATCTTCAGCCGCAGCAGCTATTAATCATATCGTCGATGAAAAAATTGATACCGTTATGGGCAGAACTCATAACCGGCCTTTACCTGAAGGTAGAATTAGTGCCACAAATGCTATTGTATTTGCTACTAGCATAGCCTTGTTAGGTTTTATTATTCTGTATGCCTTAGTCAATCCACTTACTGCATTTTTAACCTTAGCTGGCTTAGTTGGTTATAGCTTTGTTTATACTATGTATTTAAAACGTGCTACCCCGCAAAACATCACTATTGGCGGTTTAGCTGGTGCTATCCCTCCTTTATTGGGTTGGACAGCAATGACAAATGAAATAGCGCCTAACGCCTTACTATTAGTATTAATTATTTTTACTTGGACACCCCCACACTTTTGGGCATTAGCGATTCACCGTAAAGATGATTATGCCAAAGTTAATATACCTATGTTGCCTGTAACTCATGGGGTTAGTTTCACTAAAACTCAAATATTGCTATATACCGTATTACTCTTTGTCGTTTGCTTACTGCCTTATTTAGTTGGCATGAGTAACTGGTTGTATTTAGTCGGTGCATGTAGTTTGAACTTGATCTTTTTTGGCTATGCTTGGCAACTCAAGTTTCATGCAAAAGAAGAAACTGCAATGGCAACATTTAAATTTTCCATTATTCATTTAATGTTACTTTTTATTATTTTGTTACTTGATCATTATTGGTTACCGATGAGCTAATACCTAGGTAATCAACTTAACAATAGTCTCAATATATATAGGGTTTCAATGAATAAAATTATCTACGGCATTATTGCCCTACTATCAATCAGTGCTGGTGCCGTTGGTTTTTATCTTATTACGCAAAAAGAGCAATTACCTCCACCAGAATTTGCTTTGCACTATCAACAAGCTCGACAAATATCAGCTTTTAACTTAACTGATGAATTGGGACAGGCTTTTAATAATGAGCATTTACTCAATAAATGGTCCTTAGTATTTTTTGGCTATACTTCTTGTCCTGATGTTTGCCCCACGACCCTACAAAATCTCAATTTTATATATGGCGACCTAACGACCATTGCGAGTAATAGCCAAGTATTATTGGTGTCTGTTGACCCGAAAAGAGACACTACCCAAAAGCTTAAACAGTACATTGGTTATTTCAATCCTAACTTCAAAGCACTGCGCGCAGAACACGATGTTCTTTTCCCTTTTTCACGGAATTTAGGCTTGATGTACGCCATCACGACTAAAGAGACAAGTAACAACGACGGTGATGTAGTTAAAGATGAAGGCTATTGGGTTGATCACAGCGCATCATTAGTATTAATTAATCCTGCTGGGAAAATAGCTGCAATATTTAAACCTGAGCAAGCGGTAGGTGAGGTGCCAAGTATTGATAATGATAAGTTATTAAGCGACTATCAAAAAATAGTCGCTCTTTATCATTGATGGAGATATTCGATTTGGGGAGGCTTTATATACCCAAACGACTTCAAAATTCTCGTTTCAGGACGCCTGATCAATTCATGATCAAGGCCTGTATTTCATTAATGGTTATTCCCTTAATGAACTACATAACGATGAACGTGATTTGATCAGACGTCCCACAATGGCTGGTTTAGAAACGCTTTATACATCGTTATTGATTTCGACAATAGAATAACTATTATCATCAATCAATGCCTTGCCTAAAGGCGTTTCTAATTCCAGCTGAATCCTGCATTTTGAGGTGGCTTGGGTATAAAGGGATAAACATTTGGGTATGTTGATCTTTCGAGATTGTTTTTGCAGTTGTTTGTTGGGCCTTCATACAAGGCGATAACGCCGTAAAAATGCCCAACAAGCTCTGTCCGTTTATAAATGATACCAACTACCGTCAGCTTTTAAAATAAACCATGGTTTAGAATACCAATAGTAGCGACCTGGTTTGCTGATGCTTGCTGCCGTGCAGTTAGCACGTACTCTACCAATAGGTAAATCATTAGAAAATTTGATGCTAAAACTATTATCATCATGCCAGTTAATTTTTTGTTTACCTAAACCTGAGATATAACAATTAAGGCCTGATTTATAAAAATCACCCGTTTCAACTTCAAAGGTAATGCTCTTCGCTTCTTTATGTTTAAATATTGTTTCAGCTTGCTGGCCTTTAAAGCTTATATTCAAGGCTAGTGAATTAAGTTTATCGCGCAAACCTGAGATTTTATCGTAAGGTTTAGATGCAGGAAAACGTGGCACGCTGGTTAAGTCGGTTGATAAATCAATGGCACCAGACTGCTGAGAGAAAGCAACAAAATCATTGGCTTTTGCCCATGCCTGAACTGCCATATCATACTCACCATATGGGTATCCATAATATCGCCAGCTTTGCCCAGTATTTTCCTTGATAATAGCTTCCGATTTTAATAATAATTCCGTTTGTTTAGTCAGCCATTGCTCTTGCGTTAAACCCTCTGTAATACGTACCATAGAATCATGTTCATAACCGTGGTTAGCAATTATGACCCCTGTATCTGAAAGTGCTTTTAGTTGAATCCATGACAAATAATGTGAGGTATCATTATTATCATTGCGATTTATAATGCCGGGATTAACAAAAATGGTAAACGGAAAGGAGAATTTATCTAATATAGGTTTAGCCTGCGTTAATACATCCGTATAAGCATCATCAAAGGTAATAGCCACACTCTTATCTGGTAAGGGTTGCTGATTTTTAATACCTTCAATTAACTCAGATAAAGGCACTACCTTAAAGTTATTATCTTTAAGGTATTGTAAATGCACTTCAAATTGCTTTGGAGAAATACTGGTGCTTGCTGGTGTACTATCGCTAACGTGATGATATTGGAGAATGACTGCTGCATGACTGCTGAGCGAAAAGCTCAATAATAATGAAACTGAAAAAAGTGTTCGCAACATACATTTCATGGTATATACCTTTAAAAATCAGAAGAGTTAAAATAGCGCCTTTTTCTTTAAATCACTAGCACTTTAGGGTATTTCTTTGTTTAAAACTAGCCATCTAGATCAACACAAACGCTTATTTTATCTAGCCTTACCGATGATATTATCAAATATCACCGTACCATTGCTCGGTTTAGTCGATACCGCTGTTATAGGTCACCTTGAACATGCTTACTTTTTAGGTGGCAGTACCATTGGCGCGATGTTAATTACTTCAGTAGTTTGGCTATGTGGCTTTTTACGCATGTCGACTACCGGCTTAAGTGCCCAAACATTAGGGCTCGGTGATATATCTGCAAACCTATTAGTCCTGCTGCGCGGTGTTTGTGTTGCTTTATCTATTGGCATAGTACTACTTTTACTACAAAGCCCTTTTCTTGATATTGCCTTATCCATTGCTGGTGGCTCAGCAAAAGTACAATTTTATGCCCATCAATACGCTCAAATTCGTATTTGGGGAGTTCCTGCAGCACTAGCCAACTTGGTTATTTTAGGTTGGCTTATTGGTAATCATCAAGGTAAATCAGTGATGTGGATACTCATTGCTACCAATGTAATTAATATTTGTTTAGATTTAATCTTTGTCTATATTTTCAATTTACAAGTTCAGGGAGTAGCTTTGGCGAGTTTATTCGCCGAATATGCAGGTATGTTACTGGGTCTTGCTTTTATTACACACCGCTATAAAAGTGCGCTAATCAAATTACTAAATAATTTTCGTCAGTTCAAGAGAGCGTTATTTGATAAACAAGTACTGCTCAATTACTTTCAGTTAAATCGTGATATTTTGATTCGTACTTTATGTTTACAAGTTTGTTTTTTGTTTATTACTTTTCAAGGTGCACGCTTAGGGGATACGGTTGTAGCCGCTAACGCTATTCTGATGAATTTTTTATTGCTAATTTCTTTTAGTTTAGATGGTATCGCTAATGCTGCTGAAGCTATGGTTGGTAAAGCATACGGTGAAAAAAATACTCAACAACTTAAACAAACGGTAAACATTGCGCTATTTTGGAGTTTAATCTTTGCTTGTTTTTATGCTTTATTATTTGCAACCTTAGGTCCTTTTTTCTTAAGCCTAATTTCTGACATTCCTAGTGTAATCCAGTTTGCTCAACAGTATATAGCTTGGATGATATTACTGCCTTTAGTAAGCTGTTGGTGCTTTTTATATGATGGTGTTTATATTGGCTTAATGCAGGCTAAAGTCATGCGTAATAGTATGATTATAGCTACTTTTGCTTGCTTCTTTCCTATGTGGTTTCTTCTACAAGGTTTTGGAAATCATGGCTTATGGGCCGCTTTTTCAATTTTTATGCTCGCCAGAGGAGTAACCTTAGCGTGGCATTTTCATTGTTATAGAAAAGAAAGTACTTTGTAGGTATTAGTCATCAATTTTGTTAGGCATTGGCTTTAAGCATGGAATACTCGTACCGCCCATCGCTTGACAGACCACACCGACAGCAAAACAAAAAAAGGTAGTAGCACCAAGCGCGGCCTTGATATCAGCTTCTACATCACCGCCATAAATAACCGTGACCACAACGCCTATAGCCGCAATACCAAAACTACCTTTTGCGATGAATGATGAAATTTTTTGCCATAATCGTTTCGGCGGGTGTGCAACTGGTAGGTGATGGGCTGGAGTTTCTTTTGACATAAGGTGAGTGACTTGATTGTATAAAGGTAAAACAATATTAACACGCCAATAAGCACCAACTTTGATACCAGTCAACTATTACGCAATCACCTGTAGTGCTCATATGATCAAGTGTTACTTAGTGTAACCAGGGGAGAAATGAAGAATGATTTTTGCCGCTAAAATACCACAAGCCAAACCAGCAACGTTGGCGGCCATGTCTAACCACTCTCCATATCGATTGACGTGTGGCTGAATCAATTCAATCGCACCACTAAAAGCAGCAAAGCCAAATGCTATCCATAACCAGTTTTTTGGTTTGCTAAGCGCTACAGGCAACATTAACGCACCGTATGAAATAAAGTGATGAGTTTTATCACTACCTGGCACTTGTGGTAAATGCGCAGCTGGCCACAGCGACAAGGTGGCAATTGCGGTAAGTAAAAGTATGGTAATAATAAGCCACTGGTCTTTTACTAAAGTAATTAGAATACTCATTAATTTCTACGTTTACTTCTATTTTTAGGACGAAAAAGGATATTTAACCATCGGTTGGCAAAAATCCCTAGATAACCCCATGCTGCAAGTAAACAAGCGAGGCCCAATATTACAATGCCAATAACTTGCCAAAGGTGATGATGAAAGTAACCTAAGGCAACAAAGAGTAAACCAATAACAAAAAGGCCAAGTCCACGGAGAAACAGCGTTAAACTGTATTGTGGATCTTGACCTAGTTTTTCTAAAATTTTTTTCATCTAAAATTCATCTGAAAATTTATTTAAGCTAAATTTTAGTAATATGAATGGTCGCCGCGTTCATGCTCTGTAGCATCTTTAACGCCTTTGATTTCGCCGCCCATTAAGTCAATTAATTGCGTTTCAATGCCATCTTTAACCGTAACATCAATTTGTGCACAACCATTACAGCCACCGCCAAATTGTAATACGGCATAACCATCTTCAGTAATTTCAACCAAAGTACACTCACCGCCATGGCCCGCTAACTGAGGGTTAACTTCAGCTTGTAAGAAATAATGCACGCGTTCAAATAATGGCGCATCATCAGCCACTTTGCGTAATTTGGCGTTTGGTGCTTTCAAAGTAAGCTGTGAGCCCATTTGATCGGTAGTAAAATCAATTTCAGCTTCTTCTAAAAAGCCTTTACTATCAGCATCAACCATTGCTGAAAAACCGTCAAAAGGAAGTGTAATATCATCGGCTTCTACCGCATCAGGTGGACAGTATGAAACACCACATTCAGCTTTCGCAGTACCTGGATTTACAACAAAAACACGAATATGTGTACCTTCAGCTTGTTGTGAAAGTAAATTAATAAAATGCTTTTGTGCACTTTCTGAAATAGTAATCATTATTTTAGCTCTCTTTGCTCTCGGATACTTCTTCAGCTTTACAAATCATTTCGTAGCAATATAAAAGTACCTGACTGTTTTACTCAAGTATGATCATTTTACGCTGCTATTTACTTATGTGCTAATGATTTTTATCCTTTTATTTGATACTTTATACAGGTCAATCATAGAGGCTATCTAGATGTTACTTGTACGAATTATATTTTTATCCATTACCCTGCTTTGCTCTACATTACTTATTGCTAAACCCGTACAGGAATACTTGCCTGAAAGTAGCACATTTAATAATAAAATATCCTTACCTAGCAGCAGTTTAGGGTTTGAAATTGGCCAGCGCCATGTGCGATATGATCAACTGAAAAATTACTTTCATCAGTTAGCCAGCGATTCAGACCGAGTCAATATTACGTCTATGGGCAAAACAGCCCAGCAGCGAGACCAACTCCTCGTTACTATTTCAAGTCCTGAAAATTTAAAAAATTTATCTAGTATTCTGAGCGAGCGAGACATACTTTCAACAACTGTATCTCAAAATTCCTCGGTAAATAAAAAGCATCTAGAGGCTCAAAAATCTGACAGCGCTCCTTTAGTTATTTGGCTGGGCTATAGCGTACATGGCGATGAAATAAGTGGCGCTAATGCAGCTATGATAGTTGCCTATTATTTAGCTGCTAACACTGATGAAAAAATGGCTGAGTTACTTGCCAATACCGTGATCGTATTAGAGCCAAGTATCAACCCTGATGGCATGGATAGATTTGTAAACTGGGTTAGTACTTACCGAAATTCCAGTGACAATAGCGATGCTAATCACATAGAACACCACCAAGATTGGGTTACCGGTCGTACCAATCACTTTTGGTTTGATTTAAACCGTGACTGGTTATTACTTTCTCAGCAAGAGAGTCAACATAGATTAAAGTATTTCCACCAATACCAACCGCATGTTGTTGGCGACTTTCACGAAATGGGGCATAACAGCAGTTACTTTTTTCAACCAGGTATTCTAAGTCGTACTCACCCACTGACCCCCAAGAGAAATGTCGAATTAACAACAACATTGGCTAAATTTCATGCTTCAGCATTCGATAAGCAAAAACGCCTTTATTATAGTGAAGAAAATTTCGATGATTTCTATTATGGGAAAGGTTCAACGTACCCTGATATTAATGGCAGTATTGGTGTGTTGTTTGAGCAAGCTAGTGCTAGAGGTATGCAGCAAGAAACGGTCAATGGTTTACTAACTTTAGAGTTCAGTATTGAAAACCATGTAACAACATCTCTTTCTACCATAAATGGGGCATGGGCAAATCGCGAACAGCTAAAGCAATACCGGAGTGATTTTTATCAAGACAGCCGTAAGCTTGCCAAAAAAGAAGACTTTTCAGGTTATTTGTTGCACGAAAGCCAGGATAATTTTCGTCTCAATGCTTTATTGTCAAAGCTCACACAGCATCAAATTAACGTTTATCCACTAACCGATGATTTTGAATTTAAAGATGAAATATATACTAAAGGTGACAGTTACTATGTACCGCTTGCGCAACCTCAATTTCGCTTAATTCAAGCGTTGTTTACTCAAGATACAAACTTTAAAGACAATACTTTCTATGACGTTTCCGGCTGGACTATGCCATTGGCAATGAACATTGAATCTATTCAAATAGATCGCACTCGTGGGTTAAAGCTGGCAAAGCAAACTTGGAGTACGCCTGCTAAATTCGAAAAAAACAATAAGAGTAATTCTGCCTACGGCTATATTTTTGAGTGGCATCATTTTCTAGCCCCTAAATTACTTAATAAATTGTTAGCTAGTAATATCAAGGCAAAAGTAGCCACTAAGTCATTTACCAGCTTAATTAATGGTACGACTAAACACTTTAAACCTGGCAGCATAGTAATCCCCTCTGGTATTCAAGAAAACGAAAAATGGCAAGAGAACTTAATTTCAGCCAGTAACATTATAGGTATTAAGCTGAACCCAATTAGTTCCGGTTTAACAATGAAAGGAGTAGATATTGGTAGTAGCTCATTAAAAACAATTAATAAGGCTAAAGCACTTTTATTAGGTGGTGATGGTATATCACAATATGAAGCTGGCGAAGTACGATTTTATCTCGATGATACACTAGGTATTCCGCTTTCTATCATAGATCATAACCAGTTGAGACGAATCGACTTATCAAGCTATAGCCATATTATTCTCGTTGATGGTAATTACCAACATGTTAGCGAGCATACCGCAAAAAAACTGAAACAATGGGTTAAGCTGGGGGGAGTAATAATTAGCCAAAAACGTGCTTCCCTTTGGCTAGCAAAACAAGAAATTTTACGTGCTAGATTTACCACCAAAGAACAAATAGACCAATTATTTGATCATGAAGGCCTCAACTATCAAGATAAAGAGAGTCTCGCCAGCCGCAAGCGTATTGCTGGTGCTATTTTCCAAGTATCATTGGATACAAGCCACCCACTAACTTTTGGCTACCAGCAAAGTTTATTGCCTTTGTTTCGTAATAGTAATTTGATTATGGATCATCCTCAGCAGCCGTTTGTAACCATAGCAAAATATACACCAACCCCCTTGTTAAGTGGCTATGCGGATAAAAATTTAGTTAACCGGTTAGCACATAATGCAGCGATTGTAGCTCACAACGTTGGTAAAGGCCGTGTCATTGCAACAACTGAAGTTTTAGCATTTAGAGGTTACTGGTATGGCAGTGCAAAGTTACTTGCCAATAGTTTATTTTTCAGTAAAGCTTTTTCTTCGCCATCTAAATAAGTTTATCGACAGTTATACCAATTTGATTAAATTTCTTCCCAACTCAGAGCTATACTCGATGTTCAATAACAAGGTAAATTCATTCCGGTTTAGTCACTCTAAATCAAATTAATTTAACGAAGTTAATGGGCATCGAGTAAGCTCCCAAGGGCGAGTTTAAAAGGCTTACGCACATCGTTATTGATTTTGAGAAGGGAATAACCATTCTCATCAATCAATGCCTTGTCTCTAAGCCTTTTAATTCTCGCTGAGTGGGAAAGAACTTAATCAACTTGGTATTATTCGACTACAAGCCCCCTATTTTTCGCGTTAGGTAATGTTAAGCAAACCGTTACTAAGGTAACGGTTTCTACGCCTGCTTGCTTTAACAGTTTACTTATTTCACTGACTGTAGTACCTGTTGTCACCACATCATCAACGATTAGAACATGCTTGATACTACCTGCTATTTTAGTTTGTAAAGCAAAAGTATTAGCTAAATTTTTGCGTCGTTGGCTCCCTGTTTTCCCCATCTGGCTATCATTATTCTTTACTCTGATGACTAAGTTAGCATCATAGGGTAGTGACAATTGTCCCGCAAATGACTTCGCAATGAGATGTGCTTGGTTATATCCTCTAACCTGCCATTTCTTAACATGTAAGGGCACAGATAATACTAGACCAATGGGCGGTAATATTTTGTGCATCGCCATTGCTTGCCACTGAGCACAAAGTAAGGCACCAAATAAATGGGCTAATTCAAAACGGCCTAAATATTTTATTTGCCCTAACCACTTATTAAAGGGATGAATATAAGGTGATAAAGCAAACAATTGGTCAAAGTGAATGCAGGGTAAAGCTCGATGAATAGCTGGCCAACTTAATAAGTTACCCGATATTAATTTTTGATTAAAAAAGGGTAAATCGTTTATACAGCACTGACAGAGTAATGTTTGTGGCAGCGAATAATCAAGCAAGTAACTGTTACTGATGCTTTCACCGCACAAATCACAGCAGCTAATGCTCATGAGAGTATCCGCGTAAAATTCCTTAAACGGCTTTATGCCTAGCTTCCATGCCATATTGTATTCCTTTTACTATTACCATGATTATTTATACCCCCTTTTTAAAAGGAACATTGCATCTTTAAGTAGAGCAGGTATAAACTACATTTTTGATATTTATAGTGCAGTAATAAGCATGGCAAAAAGCTTAACAATTTCCACGTTTCCTCCGAATAACAACCTTAATGAAAGTGCTACCCCTATTGTTCTGCTTCATGGCTGGGGGTTAAACTCTGGGGTTTGGCAGCCACTATTAGAATTATTCAATCAGGATAATAAACACAATTTCCAAGTAATAACTGTCGACTTACCTGGTTTTGGCTGCAATAGCGGGGTTAATATAGAGCCATACTCTTTAGCCAATATTTGCCATCATATTGAGCAAGTCATAGGCCAACCAGCTATTTATCTAGGTTGGTCATTAGGCGGGTTAATAGCAACAGAGATGGCACTCAAATACCCTGAAAAGGTATTGGCATTAATCACAGTTGCCAGCAGCCCATACTTTGTTGAACAGACAAAGCATGACTGGCCAGGTATAAAGGAAAGTGTGCTCGATAGTTTTCATAGCCAATTATCACAAGATACTGCAAAAACCATTAGCGGATTTTTAAAAATACAAGCGATGGGCAGCCCACATATTCGGCAAGATTTAAAACTGATCACCCAATTAGTTATGTCACAAGCTCTCCCGAGCCAAAAAACGCTAACTGATTCTTTGGCATTATTAAGCCACTGTGATTTACGCCAGAAGTTATCGAGTATCAGACAACCTTTTTTACGTTTATATGGGCGTAACGATAGCCTGGTTCCAAAAGGCGTAGTGACAAATATTAATCAGTTGGTGCCAGATAGTGATCAACATATATTTGAACATGCTTCCCATGCACCATTTATTTCTCACCTTAGTGATTTTCACTTGGTATTGACCCGTTGGTTGGAATCAAATTTTAGCTAAGATTAATGGGGGCTGTTGATCTTTCGCGGTTAAATTTTGTTCGGCTCTTTTTTAAGAGAATAAAGCGTTTTAATCGCGGCGAGTAGTTTTTAGCCTAGTCATTCTAAGCAAATACTACTCAACAAAGAGTAAAACGCTTTTAGCCGAATCCTTCGGACAGCGTTTGTTGGTCATTTTTACGGCGTTATCACCTTTTTATGTGACGCTATATGGATATAGCTTAATAGACAATGCAGGAGCATCTTGTCCTGAACAACCACATGACAAGGGCTCTTCCTTGTATAAATACCCAACAATTCGCTGCAAGAACAATCTCGAAAGTTCAACAGCCCCTAACGTTAGTTACTTTGTATAAAGTAATTTCACCTTTACATTTCACCCATTTAGGTCAATAATTAACCAAGATAGCTTATTGTCCGTGAGGAATTAACTGTGGAAATACCATCAGCATTGAATTCAGGTATACAAGGCTTACAGAATGCGAGAGCAGCTGCCGATCAGGCCGCTACTGACATAGTTGCTAACACTACGCTAAGTACAGAGCAACAATCGAATCCAGATAATAATGAGGTTAATACTGAAGTGAGTGACAGCAGTAATAATCTCGACTTACCTGATTTAAACCAAGCAATTGTTAATTTAAAAGTAGCTGAATTTCAAGCAAAAGCCTCAACAGAGGTAATTAGAAGTGCTGATGATTCACTAGGCACCCTACTTGACGTAACAGCCTAACGTTATTCATGAATATCACACCGCATACAGCAAACTTACCTTTAGCCACCGTAGTCAATCCGCCTACGGAAGGCTTGCGTCGTGATAATCACCAACGAGAAATTATCACCCAAGTTACTGCTACCCATCCATCAGCCGCTGAAAAAGGCGTTGCTTCAGAAAAAGATAGAGCCCGCACACCAGCTCAAGCTAACGAACAAGTAGACTTCGCTAACTTACGGAAACAGGCTGAACATGCTGCCAGTTCTATCTCTGAGCAAGGCGATCAACAAAACGACCAACAAGGCCATCAACAAGAGAAGTCACAGCAAGAAGCTGAACAGCAGCAATCACATGATAATAGTAATTCCCCTGAGACTGATCAAACCGACGAAAACACTAAACAAATACATGCCGATGAACGAATTATTAGTCAGCTGCAACAAAGAGATAAAGAAGTAAGAACACATGAATTGGCCCATGCCACAGCGGGTGGTGCTTCAACAGGAGCTCCTTCATATACTTTCGAAATGGGACCAGATGGAAAGAAATATGCTATTGGAGGTGAAGTTTCTGTCGATTTGAGCAGCGTCTCAGGTGATCCTCAAGCAACCATAGTTAAGATGCAAAAAGTACATGCAGCGGCATTAGCACCTGCAAGTCCATCAGCACAAGATATTCGAGTTGCTGCTAGCGCGGCACAAAAAATACTTGCAGCTCAATCAGAGTTATTAGCACTCAAAAGTAACCCATCAGAACAACCCGCTAGTGCGAGTAAGAATCTAGATATAAAATCTAATACCACGCTGAGTGAGCAGAGCGAAAGTAGTGACTTTGATACCTTAATTAATAAAACATTATCTGCTCAAGAAGATATTATTACTAGTTCATCAAACCAAGAATTCACTTCGGGTCAGAATAGTCGTACCCTGCAATCTAATGAGGTACTACAAAGAGCAAGTCGTATCGAAAGTTATTATTTCAAAGTTAGTCAAGGCTATGAAAAGCCAGATAATTTTCAATTCAAATTAACAGCCTAGTTAAATTTCAACTGTTTCAGCCTCTTCTTGATACCTTTTCTTATACACATCACGGGCTTGGTTAAGTTCACTTATTGCATGCGCTTTAGTATACGGACGTAAAATAACCAATATTTTTAGTACACCTTGATAGAATACAGAGTCATTAACTTCATTAACTATGGTCTGAGTTTGGTGAAAACTTACCCAAAAAGTATTGATCAAGCGTAGAATACTGACAATGTCAGCTAATTCATCATCAGCAAAATCAATAAAATCAGTACCTCTCAATAAAATAAGTAACTGACTAACACGCTCTGAAATAGACTGTTGCACTTCAACATATTTTTCCCGCAATACTGGGTTTTTATCCAAAAGCACTGGTAAATTTCTATAAAAGAAACGAAATTTCATTGTTGTTTGAAATACCGAGTCCATATATAAAATTAATGAATCTAGTGGTTTTGCTTCTGCAGAGACTTGTGGCAGAGTATCTAAGAGCAAGCTACGAGCATACTCTTCGTAAATAGATAAAATAATGTCTTCTTTATTACGGAAATGATAATACAGATTACCAGGGCTAATGGCTAAGTGGGCAGCGATATGGTTTGTCGTAACATTACGCTCTCCTTGCTCATTAAATAATTCAATACTGGCCTGGATTATTTTATCACGGGTTTTCATGCAACTACTTCTTATTTGATTTGATTAAAACTAGCTCAATAATACTATCAAAATTCAGTAGATTTAAAGTGTTTTGAGTAAATACTTTAAGATATTTTTATTTTCATTGTGATTAATTATTCATTTTTGTTGATTATCCATGGCTTAGCGGCAATATTAAAATGTAAATTCATTACCAATCAAGGTGAGTTTTGCATAGCAATTGGTATAAATACTTGTCACTAAGTGAGTAATCCCATTACAATAACATCTAACAATTGACAATAAACACAATAGATAATGACAATAAAAGCTATATATCCAGGCACTTTTGATCCTGTTACCAATGGTCATAGTGATCTCATTGTTCGTGCTAGCAAATTATTTAGTGAAGTAATTATTGGTGTTGCCGCAAGCCCCAGTAAGAAGCCACGTTTTGATTTAGAGCAACGAGTTGCTATGATTGAACAAGTAACCCAAGACTTACCGAATGTCTCCGTGGTTGGCTTTACAGGCTTATTAATCGACTTTGCTAAGCAGCATCAAGCTAAAGTACTCATTCGTGGATTAAGAGCGGTATCTGATTTTGAGTATGAATTTCAACTTGCTAATATGAATCGCCGTTTATCGCCAGATCTTGAAAGTGTATTTCTAACACCCGCAGAAGAAAATTCATTTATCTCTTCAACCTTAGTAAAAGAAGTAGCACTGCACCAGGGCGATGTTAGTCAGTTTGTTCATCCTGTCGTAAAAGCCGCATTAGAGCAGAGCTAATAATTAATCCTGCTGACAGTTAGGGCAAAAAACTGAGCTTCGATTAGACTGTCTAATTTCCAGTAATGTTGTCTGGCACGTTATACAGCTTTGCCCTGCTCGCCCATAGACCATAAGTGATTGGGCAAAGTAACCTGGACGACCATCCGCCTGGGTGAAATCTTTAAGCGTCGTTCCGCCTTGTTCAATTGCAGCACTCAGTACTTTTTTTATAATATTGGTTAGACTATCCATTCGCCTTTCATCAACATCTCCAGCTTTAGTTGTTGGGAGAATCCCAGCTTTAAAAAGTGCTTCGTTAGCATAAATATTACCTACCCCTACCACCACATGATTGTTCATTAAAAATGTTTTAATAGGTACTTTTCTATTTTTAGCTTTGTTAAACAAATAACCTTTAGAAAAATCATCACTGAGCGGCTCTGGCCCTAGTTTACTTAATAAGCCAAGTTCATCTTCATCATTTGCTAACCACAACACTGCACCGAAACGTCTCGGGTCATTTAGCCGCAATACCTTTCCATGCTGAAAAACTAAATCAAAGTGATCATGTTTAGCTATGGGTGTATCTTTTTCAATTACTCTGATGGTACCAGACATACCTAGATGTAATAACAAAGTGCCGGTTGAAAACCGTAATAATAGATATTTAGCTCGACGATCGACACCAAGCACCGGTAAGCCAATTACAGAGCATACTTCATCAGGGATAGGCCAACGTAAGCGACCATTGCGAATAATCACGTCACTGACTTTCTCAGCAATAATATGAGGGCTTATACCTAAGCGGCATACTTCAACTTCAGGTAACTCTGGCATAACTTCTTCTTATTTGGTCTGTTTAAAGCGTTAATAACTAATTATACCCAAGCTACTTCAAGATGCTCGTTTCAGGACGGCTGAGCGATTCATAATCAAGGCGCGTATTTTATTAATGGTTATTCCCTTAATTACATACGCAACGATGAATATGATTTGCTCATGCGTCCCCGTAGGGCTGGTTTAGAAACGTTTTATCCATCGTTATTGATTTCG
>Ga0209292_1002345_pt1 | contig 21860 bp, 18 predicted proteins | sample GOMGulsemesocosm_2_FD_184634 | JGI IMG/M metagenome (GOLD analysis project Ga0209292, IMG submission 184634) | Methane-oxidizing microbial communities from mesocosms in the Gulf of Mexico - GOM9C Gulf of Mexico (SPAdes) (version 2) | ecosystem: Environmental > Aquatic > Marine > Cold seeps... | reverse complement strand
CTAAACTTGGTCTAGTTGGTGATGAACAAGCTGACCGTAAATTTCATGGCGGCGTAGATCGGGCAATCCTCCAATATGATTCACAACATTATAAACAGCTGAGTGATACCTTCCCAAATTCAAGTCACTTGTTTGTTGAAGGCGGATTTGGCGAAAACCTAGTTGTTGCGGGCATGAATGAGAAAAATATGTGCGTGGGCGATAAAGTAAAAGTTGGTACTGTGTTACTTGAGGTGACACAGCCCAGACAGCCATGTTTTAAACTCAATCATCGATTTGAAGAGTCGACAGCCGCTCGTTTTTCTCAAAACAATTGCATCACAGGCTGGCTTTACCGTGTTCTTGAAGAGGGCGTTATACAACAGGGAGACATAATAAAAGTCACTGAACGAGCATATCCACAATGGACTATCGCCAAGGTACAGCATTTCCTTTATAACGAGACGGATAATAGAGAAGCGACAAGACAACTTTCTACCCTTCCCCCTTTAGCAAATGATATAAAAAATGTATTCAAACATCGCCTAGATAATAATGATGTAGAGGATTGGAGTAAACGCTTAACGGGAGATAACGCACGACTCGAAATGCGCATTGTCGATATTGTTACAGAGTTTAAAGATATTAAACGATTTTATTTCAGTCGAACAGATTTAGGCCCTCTGCCCGAATTTTCCGCAGGTTCTCATATAACTCTGCAACTACCCAATGGCTTATCCAGAGCATACTCACTTTGTAACTCGTTAGATAATGATACATATCAAATAGCTGTAAGCCACGCGATTGACGGGAGAGGAGGCTCAAAATATTTGCATACAGCGGCCAAAGTAGGCGATACATTATCAATATCTTCCCCTGCCAATTTTTTTAAAATGGCTAGAGCGCCTCATCATGTTTTCATTGCTGCTGGCATCGGCATTACTCCTTTTATTGTCATGATTGAAGAAGCGTTGTTGCATAACGAAACCTTCGAACTTCACTATTGTGTTAAAAACATATCGAACTATCCTTTTAAAGAACAACTCACTGGGTATTTAAATTCAACCAATATATATGATTCAACAGCTCCTCTAAATATCAGTGAGTTATTACACACTCACGCTAAGGGGACCCATGTATACACTTGTGGCAATCCACGCTTTGTAAACTTGGTCAGAGAAAATGCAACTCATTGGAATGATAACAATGTCCACTTTGAAAATTTTTCAGCTGAAGAAACCGAAAATACCCCTTTTGTGGTCACCATCGAAGAATCAGGTCAAGAAATTGAAGTAGGACCTAATGTCACTATGCTTGAAGCCATACGCAATGAAGGTATCTTAATAGAATCAAGTTGTGAAAATGGTTTATGCGGTAGATGTAAAGTTGCTTATAACGGTGATGTTGACCATCGTGATAGCGTACTAACAAAGAGTGAAAAAATAAAGTATTTGACGCCCTGCGTGTCGCGCGCTAAAAATGATGAATTAAGTATTTCTGTGACATAACCAACTGATAAAATGGTTATCGGCTAAAAATTTAGATCGAAAAGACTAGCCGTGTACTAGTTTCGCTTACCCAAACAATTACCAGCTCTTTAAATGGGCTCAAGATGGCAATATTTATGAAAACAATTATAGTTTCAGATGTTTTTGGCGTTACTCCTGCCTTAGTAAAATTAAGTGAAAAATTGGGAGCCGATACTATTATTGATCCGTATAAAGGTGAATATATGGGATTTAAAGATGAAGCTCAAGCATATTCATGTTTCGTAGCTACCGTAGGGCTTGATAGTTACGTTTCAAAACTATTAACTATTTTGGCGTCATTTAACGATAAAGTAACGCTAGTTGGTTTTAGTGTTGGAGCTTCGGCTATTTGGATCTCATCGACAGCCAATGAGAGAAATGTTATTGAACAAGCTTTTTGCTTTTATGGCTCCCAAATCAGAAATTTCACACAAATAGAGCCATGTTTTAAAGTCAATTTATTGTTCCCTAAATGGGAGTCACACTTTGATGTTGCTGAGCTAATCGAAAAACTTAAAAATCCCCCCCATGTCAATACAACACAAGTAGACTACCTACATGGGTTTATGAATTATTATTCTAGTAATTTTAATAAATCCGGTTACACGCAACATATGGCTTTATTACGAGAAACTATCAATCAATAAGATGTTTATCGAACACATTCAAGCAGAAGGCGATAATCAACCTGCCAATGGGGGTTAAAGATTTATTTTTCAGCCATTTAACGGCCTTGGGCGGCCTAAAATGAAGTATATTTACTACAAAAGCTTTCTGAAAAACGCCAAAGAAACATGTCGTGATTAATGCTAGATTAGCGCGAACAATTTAAATTAATGGAATAATTAAAAATGAAAAAATTAAGTAAAGAATATTTAACTAAATGTACAACGGCCCTTACTGCAGAGCAAGCTCATAGCTTATCAATCACAGACAACTGGGCACATGTAAATAGGGAACTTGTCCACCAAGACTGGGATACCTTATACAAAAAACTAGCCGATTACGCCGATGAACAAACCGTAGATAACGTCAGTGTTCAAACGTTAATGAAGGAGCATTTTGAGATAGCTTGTCGATTTTATACCCCCTCTAAAGAAGCTTATATAGGTATGGGGATATTTTATAAAGAAAATGAAGATATGAAAAAATTTCATAATTCATATCATCCCAAAATGGCTGATTACCTAGGTGATGCCATTGTGCATTACGCTGGTACTAATTTATAAATCACTACAAACCTCCGCAGAAGAGAACACGCTAATGAGACGTCTCCCATAGCGTGATTCTTTGATGCAATACCCTGCATTTAAGCCACTCAGTTTAATTCTTGTAAAGAAAAGCTTACTCATTCCATTATTATCATGATTTGTTTCTTAAATAGCGTTTAGAACCCAAACGACAACCGAACAACAATACACTTTAAATTCAATTACTTGAATATTCAAACTCTTCATTTACCCACCAGTTCTAAGGTTAAATTGAAGTTATCTTTATACTCGAATTTTTAATTTAAAAATACCTAGCGCAGTAATTCCATTTCTCCCATGGGATGACTATAATCAGTGCTTGTTTTTATTTAGGTCAGAGATATTGAGTGCGTATAATCACGACACTACTCTGGCTGAATTTTTATTATTATTGGAGAATCTAATGGCTGCGTTTGGTACAGTTTTCATGCCCGAGATGGCAATTTCATATTTCGATGGCAACAGCTGGAGCGAAAGTGAAGTAGTCGCTAGCGATAGCTTATCTTTGCACCCCGGCGCCCATGTTCTACATTACGCGAGTACTTGTTTTGAAGGTTTGAAGGCTTTTCGTCACACCGATGGTTCAATTAAGCTGTTTCGCATGGACAAAAACTTAGAACGTTTTGCCCAAAGTAGTCGTTTGTTGTCTTTACCCGCAGTGGATAAAGAAGCTACTGCAAAAATGATCAAAGATATTGTGACTCGTTTTGCCAGCGATGTGCCAGAGCCTCCAGGTTCAATGTATATTCGCCCTACTCATTTAGGTACAGAAGCGGCCATTGGTAAAGCAGCGGCACCATCAGCAACGTCATGCCAATACATCTTGCTATCTCCCGTTGGTGATTACTTTACTAGTGATGCTGGCACCTTGCGTTTGTTATTAGATGAAACAGGCATGCGCTGCGCGCCGCACAATGGCATGATTAAAAGCGGTGGTAATTACGCCAGCGCCTTACGTCCTATTATGCAAGCACGCGAAGAATTCCAAGCTGACCAAGTATTATTTTGTCCTAATGGCGATGTGCAAGAAACTGGCGCGGCTAATTTCTTGTTAATTGATAATGATGAAATTATCACCAAAGCACTCGATGAAAGCTTTTTGCACGGCGTAACACGTGATTCAATTCTAACCCTAGCTAGGGACATGGGACTTAAAGTCTCTGAACGTGAACTCACAGTGACAGAACTACTTGAACGTGCTGCAAAACCGGGCTGTGAAGCAGCACTTTCTGGCACGGCAGCCGTATTGGCGCCAGTAGGCACTTTTATTCATAATGGTGTTGAGCATAAAGTGGGTAACGGCATCGAAGGTCCAGTGACTAAATCACTGCGTAAAGCGATGAACGATATTCAATGGGGTCTTGCTGAAGATAAGCATAACTGGTTAGTTGACGTAAAATAAGTGCATCAAATGGCTGCACAATGCACAGTTACTGCTCATGACCATTTTTCACAAATAAGCAAAGACTGACGTACTATTCAAAAAAACGGCTGCTATATAACATATAGCAGCCGTTTTTTTATCTCTCTTTACTCTTGTTAAAACCACCAGCTTTACGTTTTTTCGCCGTCCGGCGATTGGCTTGTTTGTCGCGCGGCGCGCGTTTACTGTCCCCACTAGCTGGTTTGTCAGTCACCGGGAAGTTTTCTAACGTTTGCAGTTCCAATGGTCGGTTCGTTAATGTGCGAATTGCATCAAGCTCCTTCATTTCACCATGACAAACCAATGAGATGGCTAAGCCACTTTTTCCTGCTCGAGCAGTTCGGCCAACGCGGTGAATATACACCGGCGCATTAGCCGGTAAATCAAGATTAATAACAACCGGCAGCGCATCAATATCAATACCGCGCGCTAATACGTCAGTAGCCACTAATACGTTTATCTTGTTAGCATGAAAATCGCTCAGTGTTCGTTGGCGCTCTTGTTGATCTTTTTCACCATGAAGTGCGGCCACATTAAGGCCCGCTTTCTTAAGTTTCTTTGCAAACGCATCTGCACTATCGCGTGCACTAATAAATACCAACGCTTGCGACCACTTATTTTCTTCAAGTAGCCACTGCAATACTTTGGCTTTATTACCTTTATTAACCAAAAACAATTGCTCGTTAATAGTACTCACCACACTATTAGCCACATGAGCTTCTAAGCGTTTCGGATTATTAAGTAACTTCTGGGTTAATAGCTCTAATTTTGGCGCCAAGGTCGCCGAAAATAGCAATGTTTGACGCAGATTATCATTAGGTAAATAACTGACAATGCGCTCAATATCTGCCCAAAATCCCATATCAAGTAACCGATCGGCTTCATCTAATACCAATGCCTTCACATTGTTCAAATCGACCACTTGCTGTTTTAACAAGTCGAGCAAGCGACCAGGAGTTGCGACAACAATTTGCGCGCCATTATTAATCTGTTTTTCTTGTATTGTCTGACTCACGCCGCCACATAAGGTCACTATTTTAATATCTAACTTATTAGCGACCTCAACCAAGGCTTGTGATACTTGTATAGCAAGCTCACGGGTAGGCACAATAACTAACGCCTGAATATGACCTAACTTAGGATCAACAGACTGTAATAGTGGCAAACCAAACGCCAAGGTTTTACCACTACCCGTCTGAGCCAAAGCTAAAATATCGCTTCCAGTTAGTGCTTCAGGGATCGCCAAACACTGAATTTCGGTAGGTTTAGTTAACCCTGTAGGAAGCGCAGCTAACAAGGCTGGCGATAAATTTAGTTGAGTAAAAGTCATTAGACGTCGTTATGAAGTGAATAAGCCGCCATTTTAATTAAGCGACTCAGTATTGTAAACAAATTTGAGGTCTATACATTTTCGGTAGAAATGTTCTCTGCGATATAATCGATCAAGTATTTGATCTTAGGTGATAATTGTCGATTGTGCGGATAAACCGCCCACACGACTTCATCAGGGATCCGAACGTGCTCAAGTATAGAAACAAGCTGGTTATTATCTAAGTATTGTTTCACATAGTATTCAGGCAATTGAACAAGCCCTATCCCCTTAATTGCAGCGGCCACCAGCGCGACACCACTATTAAATTGTAAACTGCCATCAACCCGTAAATTAGTAATTTTTTTATTCGCAGAAAATCGCCAATAATCTAGCGATCCTAATAAGCAATTATGATTCTTTAATTCATCGATAGAATGAGGTGTTCCATATTTAGCTAAGTAATCTGGCGAAGCACAGACATAACTTTTACGGCTAGCTAAGCGTTTTGCCATTAATGTCGAATCTTTGAGTTTTCCAATTCGAATAGCCAGATCATAATGCCCGTCTAACATATCAACTTGCTGATTAGTTAAATGTGCTTGCACTGTAATCTCTGGGTACTTCATTGAAAAATCACTGACAATTGGCAATATCATTTTTTCACCAAAATTAACCGGTGCTGTTAAGTGGATATGGCCTTGAGGCTTTGCTTGCAACGAAGTAACCGCGCGCTGCGCCTGTTCAAGCGCATCCAGTACTTGTCGGCAATGCTGATAAAAAGTTACTCCTTCTTGCGTTAACGACACCTTGCGCGTAGTGCGATAAAACAACTTTACTTGAAGTCGCTTCTCTAACGCCGCTACTTGTCGGCTGACTTGCGCAGTCGATAGCGATATTTTAATAGCACCTTGCGTAAAGCTTTCAGTTTCTGCAACTGCGACAAATTCTGAAATTCCATCCCACTCCATTGTTACCACCTAGTAAAAGTATTTTTCTTTTATAGATATTATCATCAATTCAGAAACATATATAATGATGTCATCAGTCAATAGCAACGACTCTATAAATACTATTTATCAATGTGACATAAAAGCGTATCATTTTTATGTCGCTACTTATTAATTAAAGGATAATTAAAATGTCAGATCAGTTCATCAAATCAAAAGCCGCTATAGCTTGGGGACCTAAACAGCCTCTTTCTATTGAAGAAATTGATGTTATGTTGCCAAGAAAAGGCGAAGTTTTAGTTAAAGTTATAGCTTCAGGTGTTTGTCATACCGATGCGTTCACGCTATCTGGTGATGATCCTGAAGGTATTTTCCCGGTTGTTTTAGGTCATGAAGGCGGCGGTATTGTTGAGCAAATCGGCGAAGGCGTAACCAGTGTAAAAGTTGGCGATCATGTTATTCCACTTTACACGCCTGAGTGTGGCGAATGTAAGTTCTGTACTTCTGGTAAAACAAACTTATGTCAAAAAATTCGTGAAACCCAAGGTAAAGGCTTAATGCCTGATGGCACCACACGTTTTTACAAAGACGGTCAACCTATTTTCCATTACATGGGATGTTCAACATTCTCTGAATATACAGTATTGCCTGAAATCTCATTAGCCAAGGTAAACCCCGAAGCACCACTTGAAGAAGTCTGTTTATTAGGGTGTGGCGTAACAACGGGCATGGGCGCTGTAATGAACACAGCAAAAGTTGAAGAAGGCGCAACAGTAGCTATCTTTGGCTTAGGCGGCATTGGTCTGTCTGCTGTTATCGGCGCAACAATGGCAAAAGCATCACGCATTATCGCCATTGATATTAATGAAAGTAAGTTCGAATTAGCTAAAAAACTAGGCGCTACTGATTTCATTAATCCTAAAGATTATGACAAGCCGATTCAAGACGTTATCGTTGAGTTAACCGATGGCGGCGTTGATTATTCATTTGAATGTATTGGTAACGTTAATTTAATGCGTTCTGCATTAGAATGTTGTCATAAAGGCTGGGGCGAATCGATCATTATTGGCGTGGCCGGCGCAGGACAAGAAATATCAACCCGTCCGTTCCAACTAGTGACTGGGCGTGTATGGAAAGGTTCTGCATTTGGCGGCGTAAAAGGTCGTACTGAATTACCAGATTACGTAGAACGTTACTTGCAAGGTGAATTCAAGTTAGATCACTTCATCACGCACACTATGGCGCTTGAAGGCATCAACGAAGCGTTCGATTTAATGCATAAAGGTGAAAGCATCCGCACCGTTATTCATTTCGACAAGTAACTATCTCCAATTAAGCACCCTGCCCTATAATATCGCCTTGTTTCAGGGCGATATATCGAGAATCATTATGTCTATTGAAAATTTAAGCGTGAATAAGAGCTTTGGAGGATGGCATAAACAATATAGCCATGACTCAACATCGCTCAACTGTCCGATGAGATTTGCCATCTTCTTGCCACCTCAAGCGTCTCACGAAAACAAAGTTCCCGTTTTATATTGGCTTTCAGGTTTAACCTGTACCGATGAAAACTTTATGCAGAAATCTGGTGTGCAGCGAATTGCAGCCGAACTAGGCATCGCGATAGTGGCTCCTGATACCAGCCCAAGAGGCGATTTTGTTGCCAATGATGACGGTTATGATTTAGGCCAAGGCGCGGGATTTTATCTCAACGCGACGCAATCTCCGTGGAATAGTCATTATCAGATGGAAGATTATGTATTAAATGAACTACCACAATTAATTGAGTCTATTTTTCCTGTCTCAACTAAACGATCAATATCAGGCCATTCTATGGGCGGTCATGGTGCACTAACATTATCGTTACGTAATCCTCAGCGATATCTCAGTGTGTCAGCATTTAGCCCTATTTGTAATCCCACCAGCAGCCCCTGGGGTGAAAAAGCGTTCATGGCCTATTTAGGAACTGATCGTAAATTATGGGATTGTTATGATGCCAGCAAATTAATGAGAGCCGCCACTGCATTTGTACCAACGAAAGTGGATCAAGGCGAAGCCGATGATTTTTTAACGCAGCAATTAAAACCTGACACGTTGGTGACAGCAGCCAAGTCCAATAATTATCCATTAACATTAGATATTCATGCCGGCTATGATCACAGCTACTATTTTATTGCTGCATTTATTGAAGAGCATTTACGGTTTCACGCCAAATTTCTTAAATAATCACAATGAGATTAACCTAATATCTCCTTAATGGTAAGAGTAAATAACTCCTATAAATTAACGACCTTGGCAGGCTTATTTTCATTACTCTATTTTATTAAGTTCTTTGGTAGTATGACCATAGATTCAGTGAGCTTGTCCTTAAGCGTGTTGATTTATTTAGTAGCCACTTAAATAGAGTTTTAAGAATAAATTCTTGGGCTAAAGCCATAATTAATCAATTGATATAATCCTTTTTTCGTAGTTATACTAGATAAATATTAACTAAGTAAAAATATCGAACCCTATTACACAAACATAATAAATAGCGAGCTTACTATGGATGATAAAATTTCTTTTTTTAACAGTTTAAAAGGCAAGATTTTACTTTTCCTAACATTACCCACCATTGTTGTTATTGTCGCCGTCATTGCCTTTGTTGCTAGGTTTTCTTTTGTTTCAGCGCAACAACAGGCTGAATTATCACTAAAGCAATCGGCCGAGCTTGTTGCGCTAGAAATTGAAAAACGTAATAAAAATGCGATTATTACGGCAAAAATGATGGTTTTATCCCAAGAAGAAGGGATGTTTGGAAAGCGAGATATTTCCAGTTTGTTTGCAAAACGTGTTTTGCGTGAATTCCCTGAATATACAGGTATTTCTTTTGGTTATGAGCCCAATATTGATAATCAGGATAGCACCGAAAAAGAGAGTGATCAGGTCAATTTATCTGTAGATAGCGATGGACGATTTCTGCCTTATTGGTATCGTGACTCCTCCAACAATCTGCAAATCACACCACTAGCCGATATGGAAACCAGCTTATATTACGATGGTGTTCGAAAACTATTTAATAAAACCAACAATCCTCAAGCATTAGTCACCGAACCTTATTTGTATCAAGGAAAAATGATTGTTGAACAAAGTTACCCTATTACCAAAGACGGTAAATTTTTAGGCGTAGGAAGTGTTGATCGTGCACTTACTGATATTGACAGCTATTTACAAGCTATTAAAAAAGCAACTAACAGAGACATATTTTTAATCAGTGAACGTGGAAATTTTATATCAACCACCACCAACGACAGCACATTAAAAACAAAGGCTATTGCTAGTACTAATTACTCATCCACCTTAATGTCTATTTATAAGAATAGAACACAGCAACAGGTTATTTTGCGCAACAGCCCAATTACTAATGTCCCCCATTATTAAGCAAGTAGCTTTATTGAAACAGGTAAATGGACAATCATTTTAAGCGAACCTGAAAAGCAAGTTATTGGCCCCATTAAAGATTTATTTATCAAAACCAGTTTATTTGCTTTTGTTGGTATTGTTCTTTTAATTGTTTTATCTCTTTGGTTCGTTAAATCAATTAGTAGTCGAATAAATCGCGTGATGAATTTAGCCGAAAAAATTGCCATTGGTGATTTAACCTCAGCGCCAAAATCATCAACATTTACCTCAGGAAAAGATGAAATATCAATAATGGAGGGAAGCCTACAAAAAGTTAGCGCTTCTTATACTCAAATTGACAGTGTCTGTACGGCAATAGCCGGTGGGGATTTTAGCGCGAAGATGACTAAACGTAGTCCCCATGATTCAGTTGCTGACTCACTCAATTTTATGTCGCAACGACGACAAGAAATTGAGCAAGAATTAACACAGCGATCAACCTTAATCATGAAGAGCACGCAAAAACAAAGTAGCGAGATTGAGAATGTAGCCACATCAATGAATGAAATGTCTATTACTATCACTGAAGTTTCAGAATTAGCAGCACGTTCAGCAGGTGGAGCGAGTGACGCTGTTTCAGCATCAGAAGAGACCCAAAAAGTACTGTCACTGGCAGTTAATGAAATAAAAGATTTATCGGCTGAAATATCACAAGCTAGTGATGCTATATCAGAAGTATCGGTCAGTAGTACAGATATTAGTAGTATCGTTGAAACAATCAACATGATTGCAGAGCAAACTAACCTGCTTGCTCTAAACGCTGCCATAGAAGCGGCTAGAGCTGGAGAACAAGGTCGAGGCTTTGCAGTCGTTGCCGATGAAGTTAGGGGGCTAGCCTCTAAAACGAGAACGTCTACAGAAGAAATAAGTTCACTGATTGAAAAATTACAAACCAATGTAAAAAGTGCAGTAACTAAAGTTCAAGAAGGCGTGAATAAAACTCACACAACCGTAGAAAAAAGTGAACATGCGCTTAGCTCATTAGAAAGTATCTCTAATGAAATAGAGGAGATAAGTAGCAATATGACCCAAGTGGCTACAGCCGTTGAACAGCAGAGCGTGACAGCAGAAGAAATAAATAAAAACATCGTGATAATTAATGACGCGGTCAGTGAATTATCTGATTTTGCCAACCATGATACCTCTCTTCAATAATGAGTTATTAAACTTAATGTTAATAAGGAGTTCCCATGCAAAAGCCCCAAAAAATATCTTATTCATGGTTGCTCCCGTTAGGTATCACACTGCTGACATTATCAGCACTCATGTACTTTGCCATAAAAGAAGAGAAAAATTTACAGTATGAAAATCTGGAAGAGGTCTTTGAACAACGATTATGGTCAAGTGAGCGTGTCGCAAATAGAATCAATCAAACGTTAAATAAAACCGCGGCTTCAATTAAACAATTATCACATCATTTGTCATCAGAATTAACGACAACTAAATTATATCCTCCCGAGCGTTTTGAATCTTTATTTGAAACACTCCATGACCAAAGTATACGTAGTAAGAAAATTAATTTTAATGGACAAAATCAAGCAGGAGTTTGGTTACCGAAATTTAAATTTATCAATAGAAAAGATAAAAACCAGCTATTAATCGCAAAACAAATTGTTGAAACCTATGGCCAAGGAGCTAAAGAATTACCCTTCGTTAATACCTGGTTTATGCCATCAGACGGTGGAATAGTGATTTATTGGCCTGATGAGATAAATTTCATTTACCAAGCTTCAAGTAATTTCACCTATGCTGATACTCCTTGGTTATTAGACGCAAGTCCTGTTAACAACCCAACACGACAAAGCTATTGGACACCGCTTATTTTAGATCCAATTCCTCAGATTTGGATGTTATCAGCGGTAGCACCAATTTATATTCATGGGCAATGGGCTGGTTCTGTGGGTCATGACATCCCCTTAAACAACCTTATCAAGGACACGAAACCACTTGAAGAACGCGAAGGGAGTGAATTCATATTAGTATCAAGTAACAATCAAATAGTAGCCTCTAATACATACCGAAACTTGATTACATCTAATGGTAGCTCGCTAAAAATAAGCAACCTAACTGAACCGCACTGGAAGGAAGTACTTGATAGATATAAGAAAGATAAAATCACAAGTTCCCGTTATCATATTGATAATAAATTATTTACAGTCTCCTACATTCAACATAAGGGTTGGTTATTATTAACTTCAATGCCTGTGCTGCCAGCCCAACAAAAAATAGCTGAAGCATTCTTGAATCTAAGAATCATAATAATTTCTACCATTTTAATGGGAGTTTTAATCGTTATGATTCTTTTAGGCAGAGGAAATCGTAGGGACAATAAATTACTTGAAGAACAATCACGCTATAAAAATTTGGTCGATAATGTCCCTAGCATGGTCTATCAATGCAATATTGATTCACAATGGACGATGAATTTTTTAAATGGATCCAGTCAATCTATTACAGGTTATAGCGCTTCAGAGCTACTTAATAACAACCAAGTTTCATTTGAGTCAATCATTTATGAAGAGGATAGAAATTTAGTTAGGCAGGTAGTAGATAAAGCACTTAATAACAATGAAAGTTATGAAATTGTCTATCGCATTATTCATAAAGATGGCTATTTATGCTGGGTTCTTGAGCGAGGACAAATTAATAATGCAGGCGAATCAGCAATTCTAGAAGGCGTCATTACCGATATCAATAAACTTAAAGAGGCCGAGCTGTCTTTAAAGTCAATGAATCACAATCTAGATTATCTTATCAAAGAACGAACTCATGATTTAGAGTCAGCAAACAGTAAATTAAATACTAAGGCTTTAGCGCTTGAAACATCTTTGCGTCAATTAAAAGAAGCACAAAAAAAATTAATCGAAACTGAAAAGATTGTATCACTTGGTAATTTAGTTGTTGGCATGTCTCATGAGTTAAATACCCCGCTGGGTAACTTACTTATGGTGGGATCTCTATTAGAGAGTTCAGTCTCTGATACGAAAGAAAAAATGGCTACTAACAACCTCCAGCGTTCCAGCTTAGATAATTTTCTCACAGCAGTTAAAGACGCTAATGATTCATTACTAATCAATACTGAAAAGTTAGTTATTTTAAGTGAAAGGTTCAAAGAAATAGCAGTGTTAGATGTAAAGAACACACGTCGGTCCATCAGATTGAAAGATGAAATAAATAAAACGTTATTCGATCTTGATTACGATATACAGCAAAAAAGCATCAACGTTGAATTAAATATTGCAAATAACATAACAATTAATGCTTACCCCCTAAGTATCTCGAAGGTCTTTTATCATCTAATTAAGAATTCCATTGAACATGGTTTTAAAAAGAACATATCGAAAAATATTAACATTAGTTGTGAGCTTCAATCGCAATCTATCATTATTTACTATGATGATAATGGTCGTGGGATTTCGAAGGAACTTCAAGACAAAATATTCGAGCCATTTTCGACCGATGCAAGAGGTAAAGGTCATATTGGTTTAGGGATGAATATTGTATTTAATCTAGTGACAGAAAGTCTGCGCGGCACTATCAAGTGTGTATCGTATGAAAACGGCGCCAAGTTTGTTATAACTATCCCAATAGGCAGTACGTAATAAATATTACCAATTGCAACCAGCTTATCAAATGTAATGATCGACTAATTAGTTACTTTCTACTGCAATTACTCTCTCTTTAAAAATAATTAAAGCAATAATTGATTAAGGTCAAAAAACGCCGCCGACATAACTTTCTAACTTGATTTGCATCAAATGTATTTTCTCATACAGCGCCATAATTCCTCCATCAGATAACGCAATAAAATATTACATCTTTTGGAGATAATCTCATGAAAAAAACACTCATCAATATCGCACTAATGGCATCTCTCGCTGCAACGTCATCTTTTGCAATGGCTAACAAAGCCGGTGATATGATTGTTCGTGTAGGCGCTGTTAACGTAACTCCAGCAAACAATAAAGCTACAATTTATGCGGCAGGCAACGAAGTAAACTTAGGTGCAGGCGCCTTAACGGCATCAGTTAAAAGTGATACACAACTAGGTTTAAACTTTGTATATTTCGCTACTGACAGAGTGGCTATTGAATTGCTAGCGGCTACCCCTTTCGAGCACGATTTAAAAGTTCATAGCGGCGACACTACATTGAATTTAGGTAAAACAAAGCAACTTCCACCCACACTAAGTGCACTATATTATTTAAATGAACCAAGCGATAAGTTCCAGCCTTATATTGGTGTTGGTATTAACTACACCGTATTTTTTGAAGAAGAGTTTGACAGCTCCATGCAAGGCCCTACATCACCGGGCGGTCTAAACCTAACAGATGTGAAACTTAAAAATTCTTGGGGCCTAAGTGCTCAAGTGGGTATCGATTATCACCTTGATGATAAATGGTTAGTTAATGCATCTGCTCGTTATATCGATATTAATACAACTGCTCGCTTTAAGGCGATTGATGGCACTGTACCAGGTGAAGTAAAAGTAGATATTGACCCTATGGTTTACATGGTGTCAGTGGGTTACAAATTCTAAACATCCATTAAATATAGGCGAGTAAACCTCGCCTATATTTTTCTTCGTATTAAACATGCCGCTATCGCGGATTTTCACGCTTACAAAATAAACGTATTACACATAATAAAATAAACACAAACAGTAACTACTATCACTTGCATTAACTTTATAATTCATTATTATATGGCGCATAAAAATCATGCACCAATCTATTAGGAAAGATAGACAATGAAAATGTTAAAAATTGCAGCATCAGTTGCATTATCAATTGCAGCAACTAATGCAGTAGCTGGCGAGAATTTATGGGTATATACCAAAGGAACTGATACACGCCCTGCTGGCAGTTTTGAGTTCAAGTTAGCTGATATTTACCGTACTGATAAAAATGTAGGTAGCCATTATCGTTTTCACGACATTCGTCCTGAAATTGAATACGGTATCACTGACAAATTAACAGTTTCTGCAGAAGCTATTATTTTCTCTCATAACTACGATGTAGGCGCTGATGGCCCAGGACCAATGAATGAAGCTGGCGATGGCACAGGCACATTTAGCAAAACACAACTTGGTGGCTACGAACTAGCATTAAAATACAATGTTTTGAGCCCATACAAAGATGTAATTGGTTTATCTTACGGCCTAAGCTATGAACGTCGTGATAAGTACCGTTTAGACGGTGCAGACATTGATCAAGATTCATTTTCAGCCAGTCTTTTTTTACAGAAAGATTTCTTAGACGATACGCTTGTAACGACAATGAACATCAAAACAGAATTTGAACGTCGTAAAGCAGGAACAGTTACTGAAGACGAACTTTCACTAGAAATTTCTGCCGGTATCTCTTACCGCATCGCGCCAAAATGGTTTGCTGGTCTTGAATTTAGACATCAATCAGATTACTTAAACCCACGTGATACAGCGGAAGCCGGTAACGAAGGTTTTGATAGCCAAGGTTACACATTAGGTCTTAAGCGTTCTAGCTTTGATGCTGGTGATTTCCGTGTAGGTAGTCAACATCAACGTGGTAACTACTTTGGTCCTACTATTCACTATGCTGAGCAGAAATGGTGGTTAACTGGTGGGATCTTATGGCAAGTAAGCGGCGGCGGTTCTGAACACGCTGACGTTCGTAACGGCCGTAACTGGGATGAGCATGAAAAAATGCACATCGGTGTTACATACGGTTACGAATTCTAGCTAACCCAAAGGCTCACTAAATAGTGAGCCTTTTATTATTTAAAGGATGCAACAATGCAACGTCGAGGATTTATTAAGGGACTATTATTAACAGCCGCAGGTCTTTCATTACCTGTTAAAGTTGCGTCTGCAAAGACGTTTTTAACAGTTAAAGAGTCACAAGATATTTTGTTTCCAAACCAAGTTCTAACCAAGCTAAATGTCACGTTAACCGAAGAACAGGCTGATGCTATTGCTGATAAGTCAGATACACGTGTACGTAATCTTAAAATGAATGTATGGAAATCTGCCGACGGTGGTTTGTTTATCGCCGATCAAGTTATTGGCAAACACGAAAACATTGATATTGCAGTGGGTTTAGATGCCGCCGGTAAAGTTACAGGTATTGAAGTATTAACCTATCGTGAAAGCTATGGTGAGCAAGTTATGCACCCTAAATGGCGTAAACAATTTCATGGTAAGGATCAATCAGAGCATTTACTACTTGATGAGCAAATAAAAAATATTTCAGGGGCTACCCTTTCTTGTCGTCATATCACGGACGGTATTAACAGACTGACACAAACTTGGGATCTTGTTCTTAAAGCATTGTGAGTGAAAACAGCTTAACGCGATGTCGTCCCTTGTTAGGCACATTCGTAGAGATATCCCTCAAAGGTGTTAGCGATCGAGCGCAATTGATTGCTTATTCAATATTGGCCTTTGATGAGATTGAAAGAATTCATCACCTGTTGGGTTTTCATAACCCAGACAGCGAATTAACACGTCTGAATAAAAAGTTATTATCGGCCCCATTAAAGGATCAGCCATTATCAATTGATATGGTTAATGTGCTCACACTCGCCCTGACTATACATCAACAATCGTTAGGATTTTTTGATGTAACCATAGCTGATAATTTAATTAACACTAAGCTACTACCTAATCACTTTGGGCATATCGATAACTGTGTAGGCAACAGCGCCGATCTCACCCTCACTCATAATACTATTTCGTCGAAAAGTCCTGTGTGTATAGATTTGGGCGGAATAGCGAAAGGTTACGCTGTCGACTGCGCACTAGCATTAGTTCCTTCCTCAGTGCGATGCACAATTAATGCAGGCGGGGATTTGAAATCTAATGATTGGCAGAATCAATGGGTGCATGTTAAATATGCCCAGCGAGAAAGCGCTTTAAGAAAGAAAAAAATGCTGCAACAAGCGGTGGCGACCAGTGGCACTTACTATCATGACGATCACAGTGCGATCATTAATCCGATCACTGCTACTGAGCATAAATTCAAAGGATGTGTGTCTGTATTTTCAAGCAGCGCTATGCTCAGTGATGCATTAACTAAGGCAGTTATCTTAATGCCATCAAATCAAGCAAAGAAACTATTGCGTGTTTATAATGCTCACGCAATTTTAACCAATAGGTTTGGCTTTAGCCGAACGATTAGATGATATAAGTATGCCTAAAGTCAGTACAAAAATTTCAACCAGTTATCGCACTTCCTTCTATTTAATCCTAGGAGCTAGCTGTCTTAGTGGCGCAGGTTTTTGGCTCATAAGACGCTTTTTCATGATTGATGGTGATTTTGGTTTCGAGCCACATTTTTTACAATATCCCTTATTACAATTTCATGGCTTTTCGGCCTTTCTTATGCTGTTAAGTCTTGGGGCTATATATACCTCTCATGTGGCAAAAACATGGTCAGGTGGACGCGCTAAAAAGTGCGGTATTTGGTTATTATCTAATACTGTATTATCGCTACTTAGCGCTTATGCGTTGTATTATTTGGTGAATCAAGAATGGCATGAAATTTTAGGAAACTCTCACGCTATTATCGGTTTACTCTTACCCATTGGGTTAATAGTACATATTAAAATTGCTAGAAACTCACGCCGTACAAAACCTCAATCACACTCAAAGCACAAGGCTAAATAATGAAACGCAGAGAATTTATTCAAGGTGCAAGCATCCTTAGTCTTGGCGCGCTAACAGGATGCAGTAGCACTTCAAAAACTCTCGCATCTGACGTGCAAAGTAATATTATCGATAATGCCATTGTCTTGCCTTCAAGCAACGTTCACTCGGCGCAGCCGAGTATTGTGGCATGGGGGAAAAAGCGCATTGGAGTGATTAAAAATAGCGATGATAGCTTCAGTGCTAATATTTTAACCTGCACACATCGCGGCTGCACGCTTAGTAAGGCCGAGAAAAACTATGTTTGCCCTTGTCATGGCGCTCGATTCACCCATCAAGGTAAGTTAATAAAGGGGCCAGCGGAACATGATTTAGCCTCATTGGATGTGACTGTCAGAGATCAATTTATCACTATTCATCTTCCAGCCACTTCTGATCAATAACGTCCATTATTAATGAATAAATTAATAGCGTGTACAGCAGCCTTATTCCTAAGTATTCCCATGTTGGTAGAAGCGGTCGATGCGCCTAAAAATAACCATCAAGGCATTGAAACAATATCAATTGTTCACAGCGCGAACACGCGACTGCTGCAACAAGCATTAACCAGTGACAATACTCTTATCGAGATTCCTCAACTCGTCACATCGATGCGCAGCGCCGCTGATATTGTGGCGCAAACGGTGGGAGTGGGTTTGAATGGTCAAGGCGGATTATTTCAAAGTTACAATATTAGGGGGTTTAGTAAAGCCCGCTTAAAAACAGAAATTAATGGTATTAGTATTATTAGCGACCGCCGCGCCGGCAACTCATTATCATTTATTCCAGCGAGTATAGTCGACTCGGTCTATTTACAAAAAGGGCCTAATTCAACCCTTTATGGCACAGGAGCCATGGGCGGCGTAGTTAGTTTATCGACGCTCGATGCACAACAATCACAACTGAAACTATCTTTCTCGCCACAAGATAACACGACAGAACTGTCAGCACGTTATGTAGATGATGAATTTGATGTCGCGGCTGTTCACCGTAAAGCACAACAAGCAAAATCTGCTAATGAGCTCACGCTAAACAGTCAATTTGAGCAAAACTACCTGCAATTTGGCTTCAACCAACAATATGATGATTTAACTATTAAAGCGTTTTCAGCATTAAGTCAGGGCAGCGATATAGGCAAAAGCTCCGCGCAATACCCACTACAGAAAATCAGTGATTATCCTATTGATAACCATTGGCTCTCTCAAATAGAAGTCAGCAATAGCGAGCAATGGCTAGTGCGTCTATACCATCATAATCAAGACTGGAAAAGCCAAGTAAAAACCATCAAGCAACAAGCTATAAACCGAGTCAATCTAACGCGTTATCAATCAACGACTTTAGGAGGATTTGGAACCTATTTATTTGATGATTTTCAATTTGGCGTCGAATGGGTTGGCCGCCAAGGCATCACAATAAAAGAACAAGAATTCAACGGGTTAAATCAACTCCGATGGCTCAATACAAGCGTTGATGCTAGTGAGGACAACATTGGTGCCTTCATTTCTCATCAGTGGGTTAATCATCAATTCACCCTAAAAAGTGGTGCCCGGTTTGATAGCATCTCATTAAAGCAGCGCCAGCATACTAAGAATGACCAATTCACATCGTTTTCACTCAATGCAGGTTATCAATTTACCGCAGCTTCCTCGCTAGAGTTTCAAGTGGCTAATGCATTTAGGTTCCCTTCCGTTAGTGAGCTGTTTTTTTCAGGAAATACACCCCGAGGTAATACTCAAGGTAATGAATCTCTTGTAGCAGAAGAAAGCATGGGATATCAATTATCTATTAACCATCAATGGAATGAACACCTTAATATTACTGCCCATAGTTACTTTTATCAGGTGGGTAATTACATTGAGCGATACCGTATTACCCCTCAACTTCGCAGCTATAAAAACACCGATGATGTGACAATAAAAGGGGCAGAAGTCACCTTTAAATGGCAATTATCCTCTCAATGGTCAAGTGCAGTAGGGGCGCAGGTTCAATCATCTAAAGACAGTAATAATCAACAAATAGATGATGCCATTCCTAACGCTATTAAGTGGCATGTAAACTGGAGCAATGATCCGTTCTCTTTCAATAATCATGTGAGTTATAACGCTAAACGTCGTCATGCTGGCCCTTCAGAACAGCCACTTGACTCCAATATCATTTGGAATTCATCTTTAGCCTTTCAATTAACTGAGGAGCTGAATATAAAACTGGCTCTATATAACATTACCAACGAACTCTATTACGGTTCAGCCGACGAAGACGCGGCCTATCAGCCACAGCGTTCAATTAATCTAACCTTGCAATGGATGCTTTAATGCGTGGAAAAATGTCATCATGAAATTGCCTAGACTCAACAGAACTATCCACAAATGGGCCAGCATCTTCATTGCTTTGCCGCTCATTTTTATTATAGTGACGGGGATTTTACTGCTGATTAGAAAAGAATTTGATTACCTTCAGCCCCCTAGTCAGCGAGGTATTAACCATGTGCCCAGTATTTCTTTTGAGCAAATTCTAGCGCAGGTTAAAACCGTGCCAGAGGCGGATATAACCTCATGGGATAGCATCGCATTATTAGATGTTAGGCCCAACAAAGGCATTATAAAAGTTAGGTCAACGTCAAACTGGGAAATTCAATTAGATGCCAGCACCGGGGCTATATTGCAAACAGCGTTCAGACGCTCAAACATCATTGAAAGCTTGCATGATGCGACCTACTTTCAAAAGTACGCTAACTTGTGGTTCACATTGCCTATTTCAATCATGTTATTAATTATATCGATTACCGGTATCGTATTATTTTTCCTACCCTATTATTTAAGAGCAAAAAAAAGAAAAGACAGCGCTTAGCTGTCTTTGCATAGTGCACTTCCTCGTGACTAATGAATATGGCGATTTATCATGATCTGAAAGTGCTATCTATTTTTCTCTTGAATCATAGATACCGCCTTATCAAGTATAGTGTCTGACTTACTCATTAAATCATCAATGGTATAGGGCATATACACATCAGGCTGTACGCCTATACCTTCAATTAAATCACCGTTCGTTTTATAAGAAATCATGCTGGCCATCATTGTCACTGCCCATCCGTTTTTTCCTGCTGCTGAAGGCAAAAAATAGAGCTGACTGCGTGCACTACCTCCTCCACTTGCTTGTCCTATAAGAGTAATGCCATGACGCCCTTTAAACGCATTGAGAAATATATCGGTTGCGCTAAAATTCATCTGATCCATTAAAATAATAACGGGCTTTTTATAATGGTAACGCGCTTTATTATCTTTAGCTCTATGCACCATAAAATGCCATGGCGAAAAAAGTTTCTCTTCATGCTGCCAGTGAGGTCGAAAACTCGAGACGAAATCATTTAATTTCTTGCGATCATTTATATTAAATTCTGCTGATGTTGCAGGATACAAATAACGATTTGTTAAATAGCCCTCTTCACCAGGGATGTCGTCCAACGGAGTGATCCTAAACTTTGCTATATTTGAAATATAAAATTCATTCTTACTTAAAAAATATGGCATGAGTGTTTTCAATATCGCTCGACGCCCGCCACCATTACCACGAACATCGATAATCAACCCTTGTGTATTTTTAAACGTTTGCATAGTTTCATTGATAAAGTCCGTCTCTTTTGACATTTTTGGAATACGAAGGTAACCGATATTATTATCTAATAATTTGGTCTGGGTATAAGGCCATTTAGAATAGATGATACGCTCATCAATAAGTGACATATTCCTAGTCACTACTGAATCTCCCGCCGCATTTGTTAGCGTTACCTCAATAGAGTCTTTGGCAGGTAATCCTGCTTCCATTCTCAACATGACGATATATCGTAAGCCTTTAATGCGTGATAGCTCATTTAGCTGGGCAGATCCTTTTATCGAGAATCGATTAGAAATATTTAACCAAAATGAAATAGGTTTGCCATCTAACTGTTGAATATAGGGATGAGCATTATCTAAAGCACGATCCCTGTCAGCATCCAGCGCTAAATATCCACCTTTAGTCTTAAACACCAAGAATGGAAGAAACAATGTATCTTTTTCAGACGTCATCAATCTCAAATGTCCATCACCAAAGTTATTCAATATTTTCTTCATTTGACGATAGAAATGCTCAACCGTCATTTTATTGTTCAAGGCATTTCGTAAACAACCAAATGCCTGTTTATAATCAAATAATGTTCGCTTGCTATAAGCGTAAGTATTATCAATGAGTCCTTCTAACTTATTAATAAATACTGTCGAATTATCTATATTTATCAGACTACCTGACACTATTGATTGCGCTGTATAAAGATCGCAAAC
>Ga0209292_1002344_pt1 | contig 21873 bp, 18 predicted proteins | sample GOMGulsemesocosm_2_FD_184634 | JGI IMG/M metagenome (GOLD analysis project Ga0209292, IMG submission 184634) | Methane-oxidizing microbial communities from mesocosms in the Gulf of Mexico - GOM9C Gulf of Mexico (SPAdes) (version 2) | ecosystem: Environmental > Aquatic > Marine > Cold seeps... | reverse complement strand
GGCATGATACACCAGTCTTTAAAGCAAGAAAGCTTAAGGTAAAAAAAAAGCCTAATAATCGTAAATTGCTTTCACAACTTACCGACTATTAGGCTTTATCGAACCGCTTTAACGATCTATTTAATTATTGTTTTACAACATCCTTAAACAACTTCGATTGGACCACCGAATGAGTTAACCGCAGGTGCTTTGCCTTTGAATTTCTCAAACTCAACCTGACAGGTATTCGCTGATGTTGCTTGCGCAAGCTCAGAAGAACCGATATCGATTGTTAGGTTATTTGGATCGCCATAAGTACATAGTGAACCTATGCTTTCGTCTTCAGGACCATACCAAGCACCCTCTTCGATACGAATAACATTCACAGGGTAGTTATCATCAACTACCGCACCCGCTAATAGCTGACCACGGTCATTGAATACGCGTACGATGTCGCCATCTTTAATACCACGTTTCTTAGCATCAGCAGAGTTCATGTAAACTGGCTCACGGCCTTGAACTGTGTATGTAGCACGGAACTTCTCTGATTCACACATTTGTGAATGCAGGCGTTTGTTCGGGTGACAAGACTGCATCCACACCGGGAATTTGTCTGACTGTGGACCACCGTGTGAGCGTTCTTCTTTCTCGAACCACATTGGGTGACCTTTACAGTGCTCGTAACCAAAACGGGCAATCTTACGGCTGTAAATTTCAATGAAACCAGATGGTGTACCCAATGCATTCACTTCAGGATCTTCACGGAAGTCAGCATGGCGCGTCCAGTTTTCACCGTCACCAAAGTGGAAGTAACCTTCTTTCCAAAACTCGTGGAAGTCAGGCATATCCCATTTACCGGCATTAGCATCTTTAGATTCATTATAAAGCTGCTCTAACCACTGAACTTCACTCTTACCTTGGGTATAGTCTTTACTCTTACCCCAACGTTTTGTTAGTTCAGTAAAGATCTCAAAGTCAGTTTTAGATTGGAATAGTGGGTCAACAAGTTTCTTCATACCCAATAGACCTTTAGCGCGGTATGAACCATAGATATCTAAATCATTACGTTCGTACTGCGTACAAGCAGGTAGCACGATATCAGAGAAACGACACGTTGCTGTCCAGTTGTAATCAATCGCGATCACAGTTTCCAGTTTCTGGAATGCTGCTTTCATGTTGTTACGGTCTTGATGACGATGCCAAGGATTACAACCCGTGAATACCATCATTTTGATATCAGGGAAGGTGATTTTTGAGCCATTGGCATCAATCACTTTGCCTGGGTTCTGTAGTGCATCAACAAAACGCGCAACCGGGATCGTTGAACTTGCACCTTTGAAATCTTTGCTTTCGTGGCGTGGTGGCTTGTTTGAGTCTGGGTTACGTGGGAACGCACCAGCACCAACAGCACCTGAGCTTGGCACACCAATCGAACTATAGTGATGGCCATAACTAATACCACCACCCGGCAGACCAATTTGACCGATCATTGTTGCTAATACCGCACCCATCCAATATGGCTGCTCACCATGTTGTTGGCGTTGAATAGACCAACCAAATAATAACTGGGTACGACCATTACTGATTAAACGGGCAAAATCACGGATATCATCGGCTGGTACGCCACAAATTTCACTTGCCCATTCTGGTGTTTTTTCTACTTTATCTTCAGTTTCACCTTGCACGTACTGCAAGAACTTATCGAAACCAAGTGCATAAGTATCAATGAATTTTTTATCATGCAGATCTTCTTTTACCATAGTGTGTGCTACAGCAAGCATGAAAGGTACATCTGTGTGTGGATTGATGTATCTGTGCTCATTGCCTAAGAAGTTTTGCGTTTTGTTCTTCACTGGATCGACACTGATCACGCGAATTTTCTTCTCTGCAACTTTATCTTTTAGTGCATTCAGATATTCAAAACTATCATGCGTTTCACAGTTCCAGCCTACTTGTAGGTTTTTCACTGGATCCGTTGCCCATAAGATAATGGTTTTACTGTTATCTAAGATTAACGGCCATGATGTACCCGGCGCATATACTTCTGTAGAACCAAGTACATAAGGTAAAATTGTTTGACCAGCACCGGTTGAGTAATCACCCACGTCTTTTACTGAAGCGCCGTGCATTGCGATTGCACGTGCCATGTGGCTACCACAGCTATGTAACTGACCCGTTGCACGCCAACCGTTAGCGCCAGTATGCAAACCTGATGGACCATAGGTATTCTGAACACGCTCTAACTCTTCGTAGAACATGTCTAGTGCTTGATCCCAAGTAACACGAATAAAGCGGTTATCACCACGCTGTTTAGTATTACTCTTCTCACGGTTTAGATACCAATCTAAACGAACCATAGGGTAGCGTATACGCGATGGGCTATAGATAATACCTTCAATACCTTGCAGCATGTCAGTTGGGTATTTATCTAATTCAAACGCTTTAACTTCGGTAACTTTACCGCCATGGATCTTAGCGCGGAACGCACCCCAGTGCGAACCCGTTAACTTCCATTCAGCACGCTCAGCCATCGTTGCTGCGCTCGCTGTTTTTGGTGCTAATAAGCTAGGACCAATTACAGCAACTGCTGAAGTCGCCATCACACCCTTTAAAAAGGAGCGACGACTTACTGATACATTTTCATTTTTAGACTTTTTGTCTTTATTAAACATAGTCATACTTCTCTTTGAATTAGTGAGCATCTTTGCTGTAATCAGATGAATGGTTTTGTAGATACTTCAAGATAACATCATGGGTATCGCCATCTAAGTTCACAAAACCTTGCATGCCGGCAAACATACCAACCCAAGTATTTGCATCGAAGTGAGCTTCTGCTGGTTGGGTATGACAAACACTACAGGTTGTTTGGTAAGCGTCTTTCGCATAATCCCAAATGTTTTGTAGGTCTTCTTCATAACCTTTCTTATCTACCCATAATGTGAACGTTACTTGTTCCCAAGGTAAACCAGTTAGATCATCTTCTTTCTTATCACCACGTACGAATAAAGATTCATCTTGTGATGCTTCTTTTGACAGTGTTGCTTGAACAATGTTTTTAGCAAAATCGAAGTACAGTACACGACCATAACCTTTGGCTTTATGCCAAGTAACAAGTTCAACTTGCAGACGTTTACCTGATTCAGCAATCACTTTAAACTTAGTCGCAGGCGTTAATACACCTAGGTATTCCGTTTCTTTATCATCTTTATAAAGTGGTGTTTGTACCAGTGAGTAGTACTCTTTACCAATTTCAAATGAGTGACCTTCAAGGTTTTTCGCCATTTTACCTAGTTCACTGATTGCAGTAGTGTCCATTTCTGGTAATTGGTGAGCAATACCTTTATGACAATCTAGGCAAGATTGATCACGCTCTGCTGCTTTACGCATTTGCACTTGCGCTTTTTCAGACATTTTCGTGAAATCCATGCTCTTATAGTCATGACAGTTACGACATTCTAATGAACCGTTGGCTTTAAATCGTGCCCATTCGTTTTGCGCTAGGTGTAAACGTTTAGACTCAAATTTTTCTTTGGTATTAACCGTACCTAATAACCAACCAAATACGTCTTTACTTGCACGTGCTTTAGCTGCCATTTTGTCAGACCATTTGTGTGGAACGTGACAATCAGGACACGTAGCACGAACACCACTACGGTTAGACCAGTGAATAGTTTTTTGAATTTCTTCATAGTTGTTTTCTTTCATACTATGACAAGAAATACAAAATGCTTCTGTATTTGTCGCTTCCAGCGCAGTATTAAAACCACCCCAAAAAATAATACCAGCAAGGAAAGCACCACAAGTAACAATACCTAAAGAGATATGCTTACTTGGTTTGTTAAACACACGCCAAAAGCGCGCGATTGTAGAAAATAATTTTTTCATTATTGTAATACCTGGATAATGAGGAGTTGATTAATGTGTAGGTAAGCCAAAAATAATATTGCTCATCCACATAATAAAGCCATAACCAAATACACTAACGGTGGCTAGGATTGGAAATAAAAATACGGTTAAGAAGAGAAATAACTTCCACTCACCTTTTTTTTCTGCACCTGTACTGCTTGTCTGTTGTTTCATTTTAATTCCTGCAACAATGATGGTCTACAAAATAAGGGGTAATTATAGCGTTTAAGGCAGTGTAAAGTAAGGTCAGGATGAAAAAACTGTAACAGATCAAATAAAGCGCAATCTCACTAACAACTTGAAATTCAACGTAAAAATAAGTCAAGTTGTATCAAAATACTAAGATATGTGACAGGCTCACGCTAAGTTATGACAAGTTGTGACAAGTTGTGACAAATACTAAAAAGTGTTCTCATCTCATGATAATTACCCAGCACTTTCTTCTCATATAGCATAGTAAAAATTTGTGGTTGTGGGTATAAAGAGAATATGAAAAACACTTTTACTGGAGAGCAATAATCTTTTTATGAGAAGATCCGGTATCTGTTATCACGACTTTCTTCTTTGTAATAACAAGAGCACCATTAATAGAGCGTATATGATAGGTTCTATCCAGCCAGATTTAACCGAAAGGTAATAATGAAGGGGGGTTAATAGTGCAGCAAGGTAAATTAAATTATGCAATTTTTGCCAATTTCGTTTCATTTTACGGCGCACCCACATTGGCGAGGTTAACGCTAACAAAAGTAAAATGATAAACGCGATCATACCGAGCCAGATATACGGTCTTTTGACTAATTCTTCGAGTAGTAAACCAATATCCCAGCCCAAATCGAGCCAAGCAAACGCAACTAAATGCAAACTTGCATAAAAGAAACAATATAGGCCAACAAGACGGCGTGTCGAAATTAACAAACCTTCTTTATAACGTTTTGCTAACGGTGAAATGAACAAGGTAGCGAGCAGTAAATTTAACGCACCTTTACCTAAAAAATGAATAACTGCTTGCACAGGATCGCCACCCAATGCATCAGCATCAATTGCTAACCATAAATATACTAGCGGCATGATTGCCAGTACATGAATATAAGCCTTCAGATACGGCAAACGTTTATAGGTTAGCATTGGCATAATTAAATGAACCTCTTCAGATCCATACCACGGTACAGGTCAGCGACTTCTTCAGCATAGCCATTAAAAGGTAATGTTTTTATTCGTTTTGAGCTGAAAATGCTGCCACTACCGATACGACGTTCAGATGCTTGACTCCAACGCGGATGATCCACCGCCGGATTAACATTGGCATAAAATCCATATTCACGCGAAGCAAGACGATTCCACGTCGTTGGCGGTTCTTTTTCTAACAAGTGAATTTTAACGATTGATTTGATGCCTTTAAAGCCATACTTCCACGGTACAACCAGACGGATTGGCGCACCATTTTGTGGCGCGAGACTTTTACCAAACGTACCGACAGAAAGCATAGTTAATGGATGCATCGCCTCATCCATACGCAGACCTTCGACATATGGCCAATCAAGGTTCCCCCCTAAATAGGAAGATGCTTGCCCCGGCATTTGCTTTGGGTCGTATAAAGTTTCAAAGGCGACATATTTAGCTTTCGAGGTTGGATTGGCTTTTTTAATAATTTCAGCTAACGAAAAACCTGTCCATGGGATCACCATCGACCACGCTTCTACACAGCGCATGCGGTAAATGCGTTCTTCCAAATCCGCCACTTTAAATAAATCATCGTAGCCTAAGGTAATTTCTTTTTCTACCGCACCTGTGATGGTAAGCGTCCACGGTTCAACCTTAAAGTTCTGAGCATTTTTTTGTGGATCGGTTTTCGACGTACCAAACTCATAAAAGTTATTATGTGAGAGGACTTTTTTTTCTGGCGTCCAGATCTCACCATTGGCGTGATCTGTACTACCGGACAATGTCAGCGGGGATTGGACAAAGACGTTATTGCCAGACTTTTGCTTATCACCAGAAAAAATATCAAAGATGCTGGCTTGTGCTGGATTTACCGCAGCTAAACCCACACCAGCAAGGCCTACTTGTTTAAGAAATTGTCGACGTTGCTGATAGACCGGTTCCGCAACAACATCATTTTCACTTGCTTGAGATTTGTTTTTATACTTAATAATCATTCCGTTACCTGCTTGGTTAACTGCCCATATAGTAATCATGGCTTATTTAAGTAAATTGTTCATCACAGAATTATCACAATCTCGGCACAATCTGCTCCCCAAGTGACCTCAAGATGCACAATCAGCAAACCGACAAGAGGTAATACTCACAGCATAAAGTTATTTGGGTATAAATAAATGCGGTAACAAGTTTTACTTTGTTGTTATGATTTTTTATAACTTCGTTTTTTTGCTGGTTTTTTCTTAAAACGGCCACCAGCAGGTTTGCCGCTTGAAAGGCCACGTAAACCATCTGGTAATGTTGCTTTAGCCTGCTCGATCATGCCTGATAGCTGTTGTAATAGCCCACCCATAAAATGCTGGTAGCTGGCTTCTTTTTTACTGATACCATCAAGTAGCGATTCCCATTGCGCCGTCATATCCGGTAACGTAGCCGATTCAGGTAAGGCATTAATCAAACCTTTGCCCGCATCCGTTGCTAAAATCAACTTGCCATTGCGCACCAAAAAGTTACGTCTAAACAACAGTTCAATAATACCCGCACGCGTGGCTTCAGTTCCGAGTCCATCTGTATCTTTTAAGATCTTACGGATATCACTGTCTTTTACATAACGGGAGATCCCGGTCATTGCAGCAAGTAAGGTCGCGTCACTAAAATGTTTTGGCGGTTGGGTTTGCTTTTCAACACATTCAGCGCGCGGGCATAATACCTGTTCACCTTGTTTAATAGTCGGTAGCTGCGCGGCTAATTCTTTTTCCGCTTCAGTTTGCTTAGCACTACTGGCTGCTGATTTCGGAAATAATACTTTCCAGCCCTGCTTTAAGGTCATTTTGGCTTTAGCAATAAACAGCCCACCAGCGATAGTTATTTCAGCCACCGTGTCCGCGTATTCATAAGCCGGGTAAAATTGACAAAGGTATTGCCTAGCGACTAATTCATAAATATTTTTTTCACCGCTGTTTAGACGCTCAACATTGCTGCTTTTTTCGGTGGGAATAATGGCATGATGGGCCTCAACTTTGCTATCGTTCCAAGCCTTGCTGCGTAAACTTTGATCGGCATTTACCGCTGCTTGTTGCAATGAGGTACTGGTTTTAGCAATAGCGTTAATCACACTGCCACGATGGCTGTAATGTTCCTTGGGTAAATAACGACTGTCTGAACGCGGATAAGTAATGAGTTTATGGCGTTCATACAACGCTTGGCAGGTATCTAATACTTGCTGGGCACTCATACCAAAACGTTTCGCTGCATCAATTTGCAGTGCAGATAAGTTATATGGCAGTGGTGCGGCTTGTTGTTTATTCTTCTTTTCCAATTTAGTGACTTCGCCCGTTTGACCTTGGACGCGACTGACCACATTTTCAGCCAATTTTTTCACCAGTACCCGACCGTCTTCATCCATATACGGACGACATGCTTCACTCGGTTTCCACTTAGCAGTGAACATTTCTTGCTGCTGGGTTTGTAAATGCACCAACACTTCATAAAAAGGTTTACTAACAAAGTTAGCAATCTCAATATCACGTCTCACCACTAAACCCAAAATAGGGGTTTGTACACGCCCTACTGACAACACTCCTTGGTAACCGACTTTTTGCCCTTGTAATGTATAAGCACGGGTCATATTCATGCCATATAACCAATCGGCGCGCGAACGCGCTAATGCCGATACAGATAAGGGGATATAATCACTGTTGGCTTGTAAATTATTCAGCGCTTTTTTCACTGCTGCGGGGTTTAGATCGCTGATTAATAAACGTTGGGCGGTATTTTTCTTTTTCGCTGGGGTTTTAAGAAATTCAATTACTTCGTCTACCAGCAATTGCCCTTCTCTGTCGGGATCTCCAGCATGTACAAGACTGCTCGCCTTTTTAACCAATCCTCTTAATACGGTCAGTTGTTTACTGGTATTGGTTTTTTTCTTCAGTTGCCAGGTTTCTGGCACGATAGGCAAGTGTTCTAAGCGCCATTTTTTAAACGCGTCATCATACGCATCCGGTTCAGCTTGCTCGAGTAAATGGCCAATACACCAAGACACCACATCACCGTTACCGACTTCAATATAACCTTGTTGTTTCTTATGTGGTTTCGGTAATACGTCGGCAATAGCGCGGCCAAGGCTGGGTTTTTCGGCAATATAAAGTTTCATGATGTTAGCAAGTGTGGACTGTATGAATAAACAGTTAATGTAGCTAATTTTTACGGGTAAGTCTATGACTTAAAAGTGGGGGGGAAGATAAGTAAGACTAGATTAACGTATTAAGCAGGATCTAATACGTTAATCTGTTATCGATATGCAGCGTGACTAACTTACACGATTGCGCGACCTAAATATTCAACTAAGGCCTCAGAAAGGTTTAACCACTCATCTTCAGGTACAAATGCGCTTGGATCATCTTCATCATACTCACCGAATTCTTCCCAATACACTTCACGCACTGCACAAGCAAATTCAGTATTTAATTCCGCCATTTCGGCAATGCTACCAAACCAAATAATATGGCGTAGATCTATGGTTAACTCATTAATATGTTCGATCCACTCTTCCAGTGAATTAGTTTGCTCTTGCAGTACTTCAAAACGCTCTTTCGCGGCATAAACTAACTCTTCATCCATTTCGCCGGTATCAGCCAGAATAGCCAGGTACTCGTCATAAATAAACTCGATGGCTTCTTCACGACCGTTACACCAGTGTAGCTTAGTGCCTCTGCTACCTAATACTGATGCATTGTAAGAATCATCAATATGCACAATAGCCCAGCTATCTATAAATCTACTCATGGTTTTCTCTTTAGTTTATGTAACGACAGATTATCAATCGCTATTATAACCAAAAATCGTTACGCTTGTATCTAACTTGATAATGCAGGCAACGGATATGAGCACAAATAAACAACCAAAAATTGCAATCATAGGCGCGGGTTGGTTAGGTAAACCGCTAGCACGACAATTATTAGCACAAGACTATCCGCTTACCGTTAGTTGTAGCCGTACAGAAAAAGCCGCAAGTTTAGTTGCGCAAGGGATCCCGGCAGTAAGCGCAACCCTTGCCGATGAACCCCAAGGAGATTGGGCTGATTTGTTAACCAATAAAGATATTGCCATTTGTCTGCTGCCAGCCAGTAGAGGCAATCATGCCAGCGCACCTCTAGCGGTGCAAACGGCACAATTATTAACGCTACTTAATAAATATCAAGTCGGCAAATTAATTTTTGCTAGTACCACCAGCGTTTATCAAAAAACAGACCAAGCATTGACGGAAACATCACCATTAAATTCAAACAGTACTGTGTATGCCGCAGAACAATTAATCCAGCAGCAACAAGATATTGATTTCACTATTATTCGTTTTGCAGGGCTGATTAGTGCAGACCGAAATCCAACGCGAAGTTTGTCGAAAAAGAGCAGCAACGGGCATACGTTTGATGCGGGAGAGTCACCAGTAAACCTGATCCATCAGCATGATGCGGTTGGGGTAATTCAGCAAGTGATCAAACAGCAATGTTGGGGAGAAGTATTCAATGCCTGCTGCGATCAGCATGCCAGCAGGCAAGCATTCTATCAGCAAGGCGCCAAACAACTGGGTATTACCATTCCAAGCTTTACAGCCGAGAACAGCAAACCACATTGCATCATCACCAATGATAAATTAAAGCAGCAGCTAGGCTACCAATTTACACATCAGTCAGCTACAGATTTAGTAATTTAGGCTTGGGCATTTGACTTGGTTTAAGGCTATCAAAACAATATAACGACATAAGAATAGGGTGACGCAACCAAATGCGCAGACTGCCCCAACGAGAAATGGTCTTTATTTGCTTGGAGACAATCGGGGTATAGCATACTGCGGTACAAGTGGCACAAGTTGGCTTTTCTATACCACTTTCACAAAATGCCAGTTTACGTGCGGTCATTTGCTGCAAACGTTCACACTCACGACACACTTTACCTTGGTAAACATGATGCTGTTTACAGTACATAGTGATCATTGCATTTTGCAGGCGCATTTCACGGTTTAAACGTGGGTGCGCTAAAGTTTCAGTGACTGTTTTCATCGTATATCTATCTTATCGATTCGCCAATTTAACGGTTTAGTAAATCCATTAATCACTTGGTTAAACAATAAAATGAGTCTTGTATAAATTCAGAAGAGCGCAATTAGAACAGCAAAATAATCGAACTGCAAGACAAAAAACGAGGCGTTTAATTTACATTCGTTTTTTGCCTTGCCTTGTTTATCACGCCGCAATAATGCAACAAACTGTCTTAATTACTGGCCTGCCTGCACCAAGGCGATAGTGACCGCATCCTTGGTTAATAACTCAGGCAATAACTTTCCTTGTGGTAATGCCGGACCAAATACCTGATTAAATGGTATTGCATAACGGCCATGGCGTTTTAAATACGCTTCAATTTGACTATCGGGTTTAGTCCAGTCTCCTTTCATAGCCACCACGTTATCCGCGTTTAAGCGGGCGATAATATCACTGCGTTGCAATACCGCACGTTCGTTCACCACACAGGTAATACACCAATCGGCAGTAATATCGATAAACACCGTTTTTCCTTCCGCTACATATCCGGCAATTTTTTCTGGCTCAAATACTTGCCAATGTATTTCTGAACCAGACTGAGTTGCACTGCCCTGTAATAACTTCACCGACTCTGGCGACCAAATGATGGTATTCGCCAACAGCAGATATATTGCAAATGTCATGACCAGCGATTTAGGACCCGGTTTCACGATCAAGAGGATCACCATGGCACAAATGATAACGCTAAAAGTAACCCACAACAGCATACTTAAATGTGCTTGCAATAACCAAATCAACCACACTAGCGTCGCACAAAGTAAGGCAGCTAAAAACTGGCGAAAACGTACCATCCACAGTCCTGGTTTAGGCATTATCCTTACACAATTTGGCCAAGCCACGATCAGTAAATACGGCAGTGATAAGCCCAAGGCTAACCCGCTAAATATCACCATGATTTGCCAACTTGAACCAGCTAGTGCAAAGGCAATCGCGGTACCTAAAAAAGGCGCAGAGCAAGGCGTTGCCAATAACACCGCGAAGATACCTTGATAAAAATGACCTTTATTAGAACCAGATAATTTGTCCATTAAACTTTGCGGTAGCTGCACATCAAATTTATCCAGTAGATTTAATGCGAATAACAACAGCACTGGGATCATTATTAATAAGAACGCTGCAGACTGGAATTGCACCCCCCAACCAAAACCGATACCAAAATACTTTAAGGCTATAAACAGTAATGCCAACAACCAAAACGCGACAAAAATACCAGCTGCGCTTAATAAGAAGTTAATCCGCCGTTGTGCATTCGATTCACTGACCGATTCAACCACACTTAATAATTTAATCGACAATACCGGCAATACACACGGCATTAAATTAAGAATAAAACCACCAGCAACAGCTAGCAACAACATGTATATCCAACTTGGCAAGGTTTGTTCAATAACGGTAGGGTTAATGCTATCGGTAAACGTAATACCACCTTGTGCATTGGTTAGCGTTACTGTTAATACTTGCTGGGGATCTAATCGAGCTGGCGTGCCCGCCATATCTTCAGCGCGCATAATTAAGCGAGTCACACCGTCTTGCTGACTAATTTGTGGTTGACCAAACAAGGTAAAATCAACGCCTTCAACAAAGCCGTCAAGCACAGGTGCCGTTAGCCCTGCCACTTCAATTAATAATTGCGATGATGTACTGTCCCAGCCGAGCAGCTGAACAGATGCCGATGTGGCGCTAATATCAACCGGCACATTGGCGACGTAAGGCTGTAACTGCGCACTTGAAGCTTTATCAATACTGCTTGCTGTTGCAGGTAGATCCAATACCAAATTAACTTGCGCACGTATGCACACTTCACGGCACACTAACATTGTCGTTTTAGCTTGTAACGCTAGCGCCTTAGTGGGATCAATAACGGTGACTTGCAAAGGATAAATAACTTCGTGTTTATAACCATAAGTCTCAACGTCATATACCATCATGCGCTGCGGTACTGGCCATAACCATTCAACACCTGCTAAATTATCAGAACCTTGCCAGTCAATACTCGGTGGTGCTCCAGCTAGCCCAGGCGAACTCCAGTAGGTTTTCCACTCATCATCTAGGGTTATTTTCAAACCCATGGATAATATCGTGGCGCCGTTAACGCCATTAGCCGTTGATAATAACTGCGCAGTCGCCACTTTAGCAGCCGGATCAAACGCAGTTGCACTTTGCTCGGCATAGGCGAAGGAAGAAAGTAACAAGCAGATTAAAATATAAAATCGCATTCAATAAGTTTCCATTTATACACTGTACCTATCTTAAGTCAGTCACCTTAAGATATGAAATTAAAAATTCAATCATTACCTAACCCTGTCAGAATTAGATATACTTCTCACCGAAGATTTCACTAACACGTAGATTAAGATGGATATAAAATTTATCCCCTTTAATCGATTTAATCACATCACTTTTACAATGGGCAATTAAAATGGATTACGCATTTGTTAAACACATGCACATGGGCATGGCTTACCTTAGTATCACTTTCTTTATTTTTCGTTCAGTTTTGTCGGTCACAGAATCAGCATTATTACAAAATAAGGTAATCAAAATATTACCGCACATCATTGATACAGTGCTTATCTTGTTAGCTGGTCACTTAATGATGACAATTCAACAATACCCGTTTGCTGATGCTTGGTTAACCGCAAAGTTAATTGCCCTTATTGCTTATATTATCGTGGGTACCATTGCAATTAAACGCGGTAAGACAGCGATTATACGTTTATGGGCAAGTGTGGCTGCAGTGGCGCTTTTTGCTTATATTCTTGGCGTAGCAAAAAGCCATGATGTGATGTCGTGGTTAGCACTAGCTTAAAGGAAAGCACATGATAGCATCGGCACTATTACAGCAATACAGCTCGTTATTTCAAGCAGCAGGTAAACCCGTTTTGGATTTAGCCTGTGGTGCTGGTCGCAATGGTTTATATTTACACCAACAGCAGATACCAATTATTTTTGCCGATCAAAACCCTGCGGCATTAACCAGTATAGCGGCTACACCTGGGGTGAGTACCGAGCAATGCTGGCAAGTTGACTTTGAAAATGGCCAACAACACCTGCAACCCAACAGCTATCAAGGCATAGTGGTATTTCGCTATTTACATCGACCACTCATTGACGCGATCAAGCAAGCAGTATGTTCTGGTGGTATTGTGATCTATGAAACCTTCACTGTCGAGAACAGACAATTTGGTCGACCTAATCGTGATGCATTTTTATTACAGTTGGGAGAACTAAAAGAGATGTTCGTTGACTGGGAATGTTTACATTATTTTGAAGGTATTGAACGTGATCCTGACCGAGCTATTGCCCAAATTGTCTGTAAAAAACCATAAATAGTCTGTAAAAAAACCATAAAAAAAGCGCCATGTTGAATCATCAACATGGCGCCCTTATCACATTATTACAAGCCGTTATTAAGCACGGATGAAGTCAATGTGTTGTAACTTTGGCTTGAACGCGTGGCGTTGCATAGCTTTAACTGTAACAGCAACTTCTGTACCGTCAACAACAAGCGTGATAACTGAAGAGAAGAACTCTTCGTTACGTTGTGCGTTGTTAATTGTATCGTGATCTAATTCGATAGAGATAGCTTCTTCGCCTTTACCGTAGATTACAGCAGGGAATTTGTTAGCGTGACGTAGGCGGCGGCTCGCACCTTTCCCTAGGTCTGAACGTACTTGTGCTTCAAAAGTGAAAGACATAATCTTTTCCTAATAAGTAGTAATAATAATTGGACCTAGACTAAAATCTAGGCCAGTAAGCGTCTTTTAACTGCTGCCTGCGACCGGGCAACAACAGTATAATTAACGGGGGCGGATAGTACCACGCCAGCAGTATCACAACAAGTAAATGCGTATAACTAAAAGCACCGGCAATTATCGAGAGTCGAGGAAAGGGTCGTTCTATCAGCGTAAAAAATAGCATTTAACTATCTTGGTGCACTATTTTTGTAAATAAATGGTGCGCAAGTATCAACATAAAAGCGATATCGACAGTCCACTAACAAAATAGGATAAAGAATAATGCGTTTCAATAAGTATCAACTACACAGCCCATAAAATACGTTACAATATATCAAGGCCGCGCATAAAACCTCACCAAGTCAAGATTAAAAACCACTACAAATCCAGTTTCGATACAATAAACCAATTTAACTACAAAGTCAGTTTAAGATCACTAAACCGAGTATTTCAATAAGTTAATGCTACTTTTGGCCAAGTTTATACTGCTATAATCGAGATACTAACTCCCCCCTAATAGCAACGCTAATATTTTAGGATCTTGTATGCTGGACGCAGAATTAATTAGGTTAAGCGAAGATAATAATCAAGCCGAAGTCCGCCTGATCCCAAATAAACACGCGCCACTAACAGTTCCGAATTTACTTGGCTTACTCAATGTTGAGCCTTTCAATCAATTATCCCCTATTCTTGCTAATCTTGAAGAGGCCGTAGCCCAAATAAATAAACTAACGGGTAAACGAGCAGGTGCGGAAGAGTTTCTTTTTATCCTAGCTGAGCGTAATAATTGCAAGATTGAAATCACCCTCAGTAAAGATAATATGCAAGCAGAAATAGATCTCACTGCTGGCTGGGGGGATCATCAGATTTCGATTGATGATATTCTAGATGAGCTCAATAATAATAAAATTCACCTTGGTATTGATAAACAAAAGATCGGTGAACAACTCACACAGCTTTCGGCTCTATCTCCCGGTGAGAAAATTAAAATTATTGCTGCCGAAGGTCAATTACCAGTCCAGGGTAAAGATGCTGAATTAAAACGCCAAGTATCACTAGCCCGAGAACGTCTATTACAGCCACAACTAAAAGACGACGGCAACGTAGATATGCGAAATCTGGGTGAAATTATCATGGTCGAGGCCAACGACCTGCTAGTCGAAAAAATCCCCGCCGACGATGGTACAAAAGGCTTTGATTTACTCGGTAAGGAACTATTACCCAAATCAGGTAAAGATATCAAACTACAAGCAGGTCCAGGTACCTGTATTGATCCTAACAACCCCTTAAGATTACTGGCCACTATGACAGGCCAGGCAGTCGAGGTCAGAGGTGTATTGCAAATTGATGATATGCTGACAATTAAAAATGTTGATGTCAGCACAGGTCATATTGAATTTAAAGGCAGTATCTTAATCACAGGTAACGTTGATGCCGAAATGATCGTTAAAAGTAGTGGTGATATCACCGTGATGGGATTTGTTGATTCCGCGACCCTAGAAGCCAAAGGCGATATTATCGTTAACAAAGGTATTTTAGGACGACAATTAACGAATGAAAACAACAATTACAGTCAACAACTCGCTACCAAGATTAGTGCTCAGGGGCAAATATGCGCTCAATTTGTGCAATACTCAGAACTAACCGCGACCGGGGACATCACGATCACCAAGCAATTATTGCACAGCCTTACTCATACTAAAGGCAAACTGACCGTGAACGATGGCTTTAATCGTCGGGGTGATATCGTTGGTGGCAGCGTTAACGCAAATAATGGTATTAACGTGGTCAGTATTGGCGCAACATCAGGTACAAAAACTGAAATTTATTGCGCCATGCAAGAAGACAAGATCCGGGTACAAGTACAAGACCGTAGCGAAGAATTAAAGCTCTTAATTGAAGAAGATAACTCACTGTGGATTCAGATTAATAATCTACCGCCCAAAGAACAATGGAAACACGATCACGGTGTCGTTACTGAAATAAAAGAAATGTTGTATGAAAAAAATAGATTCAACCAACAACGCGTTGACGATGAGGTAGAGTTACAGCAGTTGCAACTTGAGTTAGAGCAATACTACCAAGTACACCACATTAACGTCGGGAAATGTATTTTTGATAATGTAACCTTACATATCGGCTCAGCAACAACAATAACCCAGCGCGAATACGGTCCTTGTCGAGTGATCCACAAAGATAAACAAATCGATTTTGATTATGCCAAGCACGACTAAGTAACGATGCAGTCATAATAAAAAGGCCTAAGTGATCACTTAGGCCTTTTTTACAAAATTAACTTCTCAGCTTAAAGCTTAGCTAATGCTTGAGTAAAATCAGCCAATAAATCATCTGTATCTTCAATACCGATTGAGCAACGGATCATATTTTCACTGATGCCCGATTCTTGACGTGCTGCGAGACCAATTTCATGGAAAATAGTCGGTGCTACAGGCAGTGCTAAGCTACGGTTATCACCTAAATGCGTCGCACCAATAACCAGTTTCAATTCATTCAAGAACTGGCAACAATCCAGTCCCTCTTTTAAGTCTAGACTTAACATTGACCCAGATGCAGCAAATAGTGATTTAGCACGAGCATATTCAGGATGTGATTCCAGGCCTGGATAATAAACACGCGCCACTTTCGGGTGGTTCTCTAGCATTAACGCGAGCGCTAAGGCCGAGCTTGATGATTGTTTTATGCGTAGCGCCATTGTTTCAGAGCCGAGTGCTAATTGACCAGCAGCTTCAGAACTAAGGCAAGCCCCCATGTCACGCAGACCTTTCTTCTTCATTTGCGCATAACCCCACATAGCAGGATCACCCTTACGGTACGCTTCAAAAATATTTGGATATTGTGACCAATCAAATAAACCAGTATCTGTTACTGAACCACCAATAACATTACCGTGACCACCAAAATATTTTGATAATGAAGTCACGATAAGATGACATTTCACCGTTTTAGGTTGGAATAAATATGCTGATGTTAAGGTATTATCGACAACATAAAGCAATCCTTTGGCGTCACATAACTCACCAATCTCAGCTAAGTCACAGACTTGCGTTGCCGGATTAGCGATAGTTTCTACAAACACCATTTTAGTGTTCGGCTGGCAAGCAGCTGCAACATTGGCAACATCGGTCGCATCAACGAGCGTCACTTCAATACCAAAACTTTTTAAAGTACCAAATACACTTGAGGTATTACCAAATAAGAAACGGCTGGCTACAATATGATCGCCACCTTTTAGTAGCGTCAAAAATACCGCGGCAATCGCCGCCATACCAGAACTAAAACAGAGTGATGCTTTGCCCTGCTCCATTTCGCAGATCATGTTTTGTAACATATCAATCGTTGGTGTAGCTTGACGAGCATAGGCTTGGCCAGCTTGGCGGCCTTGGAAGATATCGATAAGATCGTGAATATCATCATAACCGTAAGTAGCAGAGTTATGAATTGGCGCATGAATAGCACCAAACTCTAAATTTTGGTTGTGATCATGATGGACTAAGTGAGTCGTGAATCCCTGCTCTTTCATTGTTATTCCTTCATACAACAAATTGACGTTAACCTCATTATTGATCAGGATGAGGTTAACTTATAGCGTTTATGTCATTTATAAATTAGTGCTGAAGGTTACGGATGAACATCACGGCTAATTGGATTTTGTAACGAGATCAACGTTTCAGTCGACTGCACTTCTTCAATCTGCTGAATTTTGTCAATCAGTACTTTCTGTAATTCATCAATTGAGCGCGTCATCAACTTAACAAAAATATTGTAATTACCCGTCGTGTAATATGCTTCAACGACTTCATCTAACGCTTTCAATTGCGCTAACGCAGAAGGGTAATCTTTTGCGCTCTTTAGATTAATACCAATAAAACAACACACGTCATAACCGAGTTTTTTCGGACACACTTCAACTTTAGTGCCCAAAATGACACCTGTTGATTTCATTTTTTCGACACGAACATGGATCGTACCGGCACTTACATTAAATTTTTTCGCCAATTCCGCATAGGGAACACGCGCATTAACCATAAGTGCATTAAGGATTTTTTTATCTAATTCGTCGAGATGAGTATTAAGCGGCATTACAACTTTTCCGATCATAAGTAACAATACAAGAAGTCGATTATAACGCTAAAACCATAATCATCTAGCGTATAATTTGAATAATCTTGAAAAAATAGCCCCTTTTTGACTGCATAACTGTGATTTCGTCACTACATCATTAATTAATCGCTTTATTTGCCAAAACTAACATTAGTTTTACGACAAAGATGAAAAGACTATTGGTCACATAGCCTGCTTGAGTTACCATTTCGACCTGCACATAGCGCAATTATTTATTCGGGTAACTTAATGTCTCAACAACAATACAACCTTATCGTCGTACTCGGCGCAACAGCATCGGGAAAGACACGTTTAGGTGTCGACCTGGCGAAGCAATTAAACGGGGAAGTGCTCTCTGGTGATTCTCGACAAGTCTATACTGGCCTCGATATTGGTTCAGGCAAAGATTTAGCTGAATACGGTGATGTGCCATATCATTTGATTGATATTATCGAACCCGGTAAAGAATATAACGCCTTTCAATTTCAACGTGATTTCTTCAAAGCATTAAAAGGTATCAACCAGCGCGGCAAGTTAGCTCTGCTTGTCGGTGGTACCGGTTTATACATAGATGCTGTCGTTGCTGGTTATGAATTTGTGCAAGTCGATAAAAATATAAGCCAGCGTGAACAGTTTACCGGCATGGCACTCGAAGACGTACAACAAATTTTACTTGAGCTAGACAGCGATGCGTATCAGACAACCGATATTACTGTGCGCCCACGCTTATACCGCGCCATTGAAATAGCCCAGCATGCAACATCGCTAACCACGCCTCCAGTTAAAACTCCTCTGCCTGATATTAAACCACTTTATTTTGGGATCAAATGGGACCGCAGTGTTTTACGTCAACGTATAACCCTACGCTTAAAAGAACGCTTAGAAAACGGCATGATAGAAGAAGTGGAAGGCTTGTTAGCACAAGGTGTTACACATGAAAAACTGGAGTATTTTGGCCTTGAATATCGCTTTGTCAGTCAATACATCGCGGGTAAAATTAGTTATGAAGACATGTTTGATAAACTCAATATCGCGATCCATAAATACGCCAAACGCCAAGATACTTGGTTCAGAAGAATGGAACGTAACGGAGCTAAAATCCATTGGCTAGACGGTACCAAAGATATCAATGAACAAGCCCAACATGTACTGAGTCAATTTGAACAAGTCTAAATATCAAGTATAACGACATATTAGCCATAAATTCCAAGCATAAAAAAGCCACACCGGATGGGTGTGGCTTTTTTATTTTCATCTAAACCTAAAGCTTAATCTCTAAATATCGACTACTTAATTACTTGATGTTCAGGATTATATTTGTCCATTACCACAGCACAAACAGCATCACCGGTAATGTTCAATGCAGTACGCACCATATCAAAGATACGATCTAATGCGAATAATAGTGGTAAGCCTTCGATTGGAATGCCCGCCGCTAATAATACCGCAACAACAAGGAAAGACGGTCCAGGTACACCCGCTTGACCAATTGCACCTAATGTCGATGTGAAGATAATCGCAGCATAAGCCGCCATACCTAACTCAACATTGAACATTTGCGCAAAGAACACAGCTACTAGCCCGTAATAAATAGCATTACCACTCATGTTGATCGTTGCGCCTAACGGCAATACAAACGAAGCTGTTGAGTTAGCAATTTTTAATTCTTTTTCACATACTTCCAGTGTCACAGGCAATGTAGCCATTGATGACGCAGTCGATAGTGCTAACGCTTGTGGTTTCTTCATCGCTGACATGAATTTCAGTACTGGTGTATCAGAGAAAAATTTCACTACAAGTGGATAGAAGATAAAGCCATAGATAATAATCGCAGCGATATAAACAACAAACAGTTTCATGACTACAGCTAATGCGCTAAAGCCAAACGTACCAACTGATTCCGCCATCAGACCAAATACACCAATTGGCGCAATAATCATCACACAGTTAATCATCCAAACGAATGCGTCAATAATGGTGTTTAAGCCATCCATAATTGGTTTTGCACGTTTACGTTCAACTTTCGTTAACGCAATACCAAAGAAGATACTGAATACTAAAATTTGGAGAATGTTACCGCTAGTTAACGCGCTAAATACGTTCGTTGGGATCATGCCAATAATAGTATCAAATACACCCGGTAGTGCGCCTTGCTCAGCAGTTACAGCTACAAGACCAACTGCATGTTGAGAAAAATCAACACCTGCGCCTGGTTCAAATACCGTACCCATGAACAACGCAAGCGCGACGGCAATCGCAGACGTCAGCATGAAGAATACAAATGTACCCACACCAATTTTACCAGCAGAAGGGCTGTCACCTAGATTTGCAGCACCGGCAATAATCGATACTGCAACAAGTGGGATCACTAACATTTTGATCAGATTAATGAACAAAGCACCTAATGGTGCAAAAATGGCAGCGCCCTCGCCCATGAAGGCGCCGACAGCAGCACCAACGATCATAGCGACTACAACTTGAAATCCAATATTTTTAACTAGACTTTTTTTATCCTTAAGCAAAACACTCTCCCAATAAGGTTTTAATCAATACATTACACGTTAACGAAAATCGCGGCGAAGATAACACAGCAAGTAAGGCATAAATGTGATCAAACGCTAACTTTTAAAGTGTATATCTGCAATATCGATAACAAAGCATTGCCTTTTTAGGATAAATGATAATCTAGGGTCTAAATCTCAGATCCATTAATCTTGATTGAGTAATGCCATTAACCCACTCACCCGTTCCGTACGTAATTTAATCGCTTTTTTCATCACAGTAACGTTAGTGAATATATCTAATTTCTCTTTTGCCCGGGTAATACCAGTATAAACAAGCTCTCTTGTCAGCACTGGATTAAAACGATTTGGCAGTATCATCACCGTATGTCTGAACTCAGAACCTTGCGATTTATGGATTGTCATCGCAAACACAGTTTGATGTGGCGGCAAACGACTTGGTAGAAAAGATTGCACATTACCGTCAGCCATCTCAAAATAGACCCGCATACGATCATCGCTATCTTGCATACAAATGCCAATATCGCCATTATATAAACCAAGTCCATGATCATTATTGGTGATCATGATAGGTCTACCCGCATACCATTCAGATTGATTTTTGCGGATCTTACGCGCCGACTGCAGCGCCTTTTCGATACGTTGATTTAAACCATGGACACCAAAGTCACCTTCTCGGATAGCAGTTAAAATTTGAAAATCATTAAAGCTACGTAATATCGACTTTGCTTCCTCTTCGCTCGGTGATACCACTATCTTAGCCAAATAATCTTGGTAACCTTGCTGCGCCATCGTAATTAACGCATCGTAAGTTTCGGTTGATAACGGGTGCAAGTGAATATCATCATGCTGATTTTCCCAAACACGATCAAACTCATTCAAATCGCCTTTATTTACAGCGCCCGCTAAACAGCCAATACCGGATTCAGCATCAAAGCGGTAACTCTTACGTAATAAGCATAAACTGTCATAAATTGCGGTCGCACCCGAGGCTTGATACTGAGTCAATTCATAGTCGGTGATCTTGGATAACCAATTCGCTTGTCCAGCGGAATAACCCGAGTCGGCATAAGCACAAATATCAGCGAGTACTGAGCCAGCTTCAACTGAGGCAAGCTGGTCTTTATCACCGAGTAGTATTAAACGAGCATGTGGTGGTAAAGCTGCTAACAATTTTGCCATTAACGGTAAATCAACCATGGATGCTTCATCCACAACCAATACATCGAGATGTAAAGGGTTGTCTTTGTTATGACGGAAAGCTTGTCTATTCGGAACCACACCTAATAACCTGTGTATCGTGCCCGCTTGTTCAGGGATCAAGTCTGCCACGCTAACTTGTAGATCTAACTT
>Ga0209292_1002339_pt1 | contig 21898 bp, 17 predicted proteins | sample GOMGulsemesocosm_2_FD_184634 | JGI IMG/M metagenome (GOLD analysis project Ga0209292, IMG submission 184634) | Methane-oxidizing microbial communities from mesocosms in the Gulf of Mexico - GOM9C Gulf of Mexico (SPAdes) (version 2) | ecosystem: Environmental > Aquatic > Marine > Cold seeps... | reverse complement strand
ACCCTGCTCTATCTCCGCTGATTTTAGTTGACGGATCATCATACTTATTCCGTGCCTATCACGTTCCATATTTGCAAGCATTATCGACAAAAGATGGTCAACCTACAGGGGCAATTACGGGCGTATTAAATATGCTAAAAAGCCTGAAGAAAGATTACCCCAATGGCAATGTTATAGTGATATTTGATGCTAAAGGTAAAACCTTCCGCAATGATATGTATCCAGACTATAAAGCTAATCGTCCACCAATGCCTGACGACTTACGTACGCAAATTGCACCCTTACATGAAATTGTCGAAGCGATGGGTTTGCCTTTATTAGTGATTAGCGGCGTTGAAGCCGATGATGTTATTGGTACTTTGGCTGACCAAGCTACTAAGGCCGGAATCGATACCGTTATTTCTACGGGCGATAAAGATATGGCCCAGTTGGTGAATAAGCATGTTTCGTTATTCAATACCATGACAGATGTAAAAATGGATGAAGCTGGCGTTGTTGAGAAGTTTGGTGTTCGTCCTGATCAAATTATTGATTACTTATCGTTAATGGGCGACAAGGTCGATAATATCCCTGGTGTTAATAAGTGTGGTCCTAAAACAGCAGTAAAGTGGTTGCTTGAGCATGAAAATTTAGAAAATGTAATGGCTAATGCTGATAAAGTAAAAGGCAAAATTGGCGAATACTTGCGCGAAGCACTTGAATTCTTACCGCTTTCTTATGAACTAGCGACCATTAAACTTGATGTACCGCTTGAGCAAACAGCAGATCAATTGCAACCGGGTGAAGCTAACATTGAAAAGCTTACCGAGCTTTATACTAAATATGAATTACGCCGCTTGTTAGCGGATCTAGAGAAGGGACAATCAACTACATCGGGCCCCTCTGCTCAAGAAAACTCAAGCAGTAAGGTTATTGAAGAAAAACTGCCAAGCGCTGATGAGATTGAAACTGATTATCAAATTATTCTCAGCGAAGAGGATTTTAAACCCTGGTTAGCACAGTTAAAAAGTGCTGAACTTTTTGCTTTTGATACTGAGACCACCAGTGTTGATTATATGAAAGCTGAGCTTGTAGGACTGTCATTCAGTACAGAAGTAGGTAAAGCGGCTTATGTACCACTTATGCATGACTATGAAGGTGCGCCGCAGCAATTAGACAGAGATTGGGTATTAGCACAATTAAAACCACTGCTCGAAGATGAAAACCAAGCAAAAGTGGGGCAAAATTTAAAGTATGATGCCAATGTACTGTCTCACTATAATGTCGAAATAAAAGGTATTACTTTCGATACCATGATCGAATCTTATTGTTTAAATAGTGTCGCGACACGTCATAATATGGATGCTTTAGCGACTAAGTATTTAGGTTATAAAACAATTAAGTTTGAAGATGTTGCAGGCAAAGGTGCTAAGCAATTAACCTTTAATCAAATTGATATAGAGCAAGCGGGGCCATATGCGGCCGAAGATGCAGATATAACCTTGCGCTTGCATCAGGCTATTTTTTCAAAGTTAGAAAAAAATACAGATCAATTATCAGTATTTAATAATATTGAAATGCCATTGTTACCTGTTTTAGCGCGTATGGAACAACATGGCGTATTGATAGATTCAGACTTATTAAATGAACAAAGTCACTCTATTGGCATGCGTTTACAAGAATTAGAGATTCAAGCTCACGATATTGCCGGTCAAACGTTTAATCTTGCTTCACCTAAGCAATTACAAAAAATATTGTTTGAAGACTTAAAAATCCCTGTTATTAAGAAAACGCCTAAAGGAGCTCCTTCAACAGCAGAAGAAGTTCTACAAGAATTGGCGCTTGATTATCCTTTACCTAAGGTTATCCTAGAAAACCGAGGCTTAAGTAAGCTTAAGTCAACTTATACCGACAAACTTCCGCTATTAGCGAGCAAATCAGGGCGTGTACATACCTCCTATCAACAAGCTATTGCAGCAACCGGACGTTTATCTTCGACCGATCCAAACTTACAAAATATTCCAATTCGTAGTGAAGAAGGACGAAAAATTCGTTTAGCGTTTATTGCGCCAAAAGATCATAAAATTGTTGCCATTGATTACTCACAAATTGAATTGAGAATAATGGCACATTTATCTGACGATCCAGGTTTAGTGTCTGCGTTTTCAGAAGGGCGAGATGTTCATAAAGCGACAGCGGCAGAAATATTTGGGGTTGATTTAGCTGATGTAACTGTCGATCAACGTCGTAGTGCGAAGGCGGTAAACTTTGGCTTAATTTATGGTATGTCAGCGTTTGGTTTAGCGAAACAGTTAGATGTACCGCGCCACCGTGCTCAAGAGTACATGGACAAGTATTTTGAACGTTACCCGAATGTTATGGCGTATATGGAAGACACACGTCAGCAAGCTAGCGAACAGGGCTTTGTTGAAACATTATTCGGACGTCGATTATATTTACCAGATATAAAAGCTAAAAATGCGATGCGTAGAAAAGGCGCAGAGCGTGCGGCTATTAATGCGCCTATGCAAGGCACAGCAGCAGACATCATTAAAAAGGCGATGTTAGCGGTAGACGATTGGCTGCAAGCTAAAGATGATCCTCGCATTCAAATGACCATGCAAGTGCACGATGAATTAGTATTCGAGATTCATCAAGACATCGTTGAAGAAGCAACAGCGAAACTTGTTGAAATCATGAATAATGCCGTGCAATTGAAAGTACCTTTGATCGCAGAAGCGGGTATTGGAGATAACTGGGAACAAGCGCATTAGTCAGTTTTATTTATTTCATATTCATAAACCCACTTAAAATAAGCATCTATGGAAATATTTTCCCTATATCTGTAGATGCTAATTTACGGAAATCCAATACCTCGGGTTTTCAGTATCAAGGTCTTCAGGTAAAAAGGGATTCTCTAAGTGAATGAAACGCGAATTTTTCCATGTTTCTAGTGGAAATAAGTGCTTAGTTGTTGGATGAGATTTCATATATTGTTCAAAACTGCCATCGTCTATTGCTTTCTCAAGCCCTGTTTGTATAAAGTCTGCAAGCTGACTATTTTTGGCTGAAGTAAAAAAATACATGGGGAAGGGGTAATGTAGAATTAGATCTTGATAGAGTGCTAGTTCAGGCATAACAATTCTACGGGCTTGGTATTCAGACATTGCTTCATTAATCCCCCTGGGAAAAGCATCACAACGTTTAATATATGTTTGAGAAAACATGTTTTCATAAATAGGATTCGGTAATATATTAAGACCTGCAGCAAGCATTATATCTGTGTCAGGCCAATGAGTTCCCTGACATAGAGTGATTTTTTTCAAATCTGATAACTTCGATACTTGTTTAAGTTTCCTTAGATTATCTTGATGGGTAATAAAAACACGAAAACCTAATAGCCCTTTGACTAAGGGAATATTTACTACACTAAATTCACTTGCCCGAGCAGCATCCATACCTGCCCAGTAAATATCTATCAACCTTTCTGCTTGTAACTCACTTAATGCTCTTTTTTGAGGCATATATGGTGCGAAAACAAGGTTAACTTCCTTATTATTCTTTTGATAAGCGAGCTTAATTAAGCCGATAAAGTAACTGTGGCTAGCGTCAAATTCTGATTGGGGGCCTCTAGTGCGAATTGTATCGATTGCATAAGCACTATAAAAATAGAGTAGGAAAAAAGCACAAATAAAATATTTCATATTCATCGCATCAGCAGCATCTTATTTTCAGTATAGCTAAAACTTAGGAGTTTGAAGCATGAAAAATAGTACTTTAATGTAATCAAATTACATTTGTGGAATATAATTACTTAATGGGCTTGCATTAATAGAGTGACAACACTATGATTAACTTGTTCCTAGCGAACGCTTGTTGTAATAATTTGTATATTCTAGCTTTCATTATAGCTAATAAACCGATGACTTTGTCATCGGTATTTTTTTGCCAAAAATATATTACAAATAAATAATGTAATAAAGTTTCAATTTGTTTGGTATTAGCTTTCAGGATCAATAATAACTTCTATCGGTTTAGGCTTGCTGCGGCCTGACTTTCGTAATGCGTCACGTAATACATATTCAATTTGTGCATTTAAACTACGTAATTCATCATCAGACCATTGTTGCATCGCCGAAAGTATTTCCTCATTGATCCGTAAGGGGTATGCTTTTTTAGCCACGATATTTCTCGCACAATTAACTATTAATAAAGGCTGCCAGTATTCACTACAGGTTGAGCCGCTTCGTCACTACATAATACCACGAGTAAGTTACTAACCATTGCCGCTTTTCTTTCTGCATCAAGCTCAACAATTTCGCGTTCTTCTAACTTAGTTAATGCCATTTCAACCATACCAACGGCACCTTCAACTATGGTTCTACGTGCCGCAATAATAGCCATTGCTTGCTGGCGTCTTAGCATGGCGTTGGCAATTTCAGGAGCATAGGCTAAATGGCTAATACGTGACTCAATTACGGTTACACCAGCTTTTTCTAATCTTTCTTGCACTTCAGCTTTCAAAGCTGATGAAATTACCCCTGGATCGCTACGTAATGAAATATCGTCATCTTCATGATGATCATATGCATAGCTGGTCGCTAAGTTTCGTAGTGCCGATTCACTTTGAATGGAAACGAAGTCTTCATAATCATCTACCTGAAACACGGCTTCTGCGGTATCTGATACTTCCCAAACAATAACCGCAGCAATTTCAATAGGATTACCATTTTTATCATTTACTTTAAGCTTACTGCTTTCAAAGTTTCGAACACGTAAAGATACTCGCATTTTTGTATAAAAAGGGTTGGCCCAACGTAATCCCGAGTCATGAATCGTACCTGCGTATTTACCAAACAGCTGCATCACTCGAGCTTCTTTAGGGTTAACCATAAAGAAGCCAAACCAGCAAACAAAAATGGCAAGTGAAGCCAGTAAACCAATAACAATTAAAAGCGGACTCTTACTCATCAAATTACTAATAAGAAAAGCTATAGCGCCCACTTGCGCGAGTAATAAAACGAAAATGAACTTAATACCGTTAGGGGCTTTTATCTCTTTCTCTATTAACATACAACTCTCCATAAACATTTACACTAAGTGATATCATTATGATATCACTTTTTGCTTTTTGCAAGTGTTTGAAAATTAATATTGCTGAATACGCTAATTAACTTAAATGGAAAAACACTAAAATAGCACTAAATGCGAATAGAGAGGAATCAATTGAAAAGTGATGATTTTGATCAACTTAGCCGAATGAAATATTGGCTATTATTCACCTAATATTATTAATAGGAGAATACTATGGGATGTTGTGGAGGCTGTGGTGGTGAAGGTCATGAGCCAGTGAAGACAGAAACTGAAGAACAGCAAGAACAGCAAGAACAAACAAAGCAGGAAACTGAAAAAGAGTAGTTTAATGTTCTATATACAATAAAAAAGACAACGATATCGTTGTCTTTTTTTTTGCTAAAATTTAAGTTTCTATAAAAAGGTTATGAGATAAGACATAAATGAAAAAAACGTTGGCTAAATAACTATGTTAATAATATATTACAAGATAGAAAGTGATGAAATTTCGCTAATAAATAAATAAATAAATAAATAAAAATAAATTCTGCCTAGGAGCATAAATTGAAAAAATGGAGCATCCCACTGCTAATAACTTGTTTAGCAGCATGTGAACAATCGACCCCCGCAACGACTATGGTTGAAGCTAAATTACCAACTGGCGTTAGTTTAGTTGAGCAAGTAAAGGCAGAAGCAGGTAAAACGGTAATCCCTTACCAAAAATATACCTTAAGCAATGGCTTAACCGTTATTCTTCATGAAGATGCTTCAGATCCATTAGTGCATGTTGATATGACCTATCATGTAGGTTCGGGTCGTGAAGAGCTTGGAAAATCAGGCTTTGCTCACTTTTTTGAACATATGATGTTTCAAGGCTCTGAAAACGTTGCCGATGAGCAACATTTTAAATTAGTAACTGAAGCTGGTGGGACCATGAATGGTACAACCAACAGCGACCGTACTAATTACTTCCAAACAGTGCCGGTTAATCAATTAGAAAAAATGTTGTGGTTAGAAGCTGACCGTATGGGCTTTTTGGTTGATGCGGTAACTCAAAAAAAGTTTGAAGTGCAACGTGAAACTGTAAAAAATGAACGTGGACAACGTGTCGATAACCGTCCTTATGGCCAATTAAATGAGCGTGTTTCAGAAGCTTTATATCCAGCAGGTCACCCGTACTCATGGCCAGTTATTGGCTTTATGGATGATTTGAATCGCGTAAATGTTAACGACCTAAAAGCCTTTTTCTTAAAATGGTATGGTCCAAACAATGCTACGTTAACTATCGGTGGTGATATCGATGTTGCTGCTACGTTAGCCCTTGTTGAACAATACTTTGGTTCAATTCCTCGTGGCCCAGAAATCGCTATGCCAGAGAAACCAACGTTTACCATTGAAGAAGATCGTTATATTTCAATGGAAGATAATGTCCATCTACCATTGGTTTATATGTCTTACCCAACGGTATCTGTTCGTCATGCAGACGAAGCTCCACTTGACGTTTTATCAAGTATTTTAGGTGGCGGCAAAACATCACTTCTTTATAAAAACTTAGTAAAAAATCAATTAGCTGTTCAAGCTTCAGTAGGTCATCCTTGTGCAGAGTTAGCTTGTACATTTACTTTATTAGCTTTACCGCACCCAGCTTCAGGTAAAACGTTAGCTGATATCGAAAAAGTTATTCGCGACAGTTTAGTAGAATTTGAAGAGCGTGGCGTTCAAGACGACGATTTAGCGAAAGTTAAAGCAAGTATGGAAGCTGGCTTCATTTTTGGTTTGCAAAGTGTTGCGGGTAAAGTAAGTCAGCTTGCTGCTAACCAAACCTTTAAAGGCAATCCGAACTACATTGAAAAAGATATTGCTCGTTATGCTAACGTAACTAAAGCAGACGTTATGCGTGTCTTTAAAAAGTATATTAAAGGTCAACATGGTGTGATCATGAGCATAGTGCCTAAGGGCAAGCTTGATTTAATTGCTGCAGAAGACAACTTTACGCCAGCACCACGCAGTCAAGGTGAAGCATCAAAAACTTCAGCAGACAGTTTAACTGTTCGTAAAGCGACTGACAGTTTTGACCGTAGTAAGATACCTGCAGCAGGAGCCAATAAAGCCGTAGCTGTTCCACAAATGTGGCAAGAAACTTTAGCTAACGGTATTAAAGTTTTAGGTACGCAAAGTATCGAAACACCTACTACATCTTTGTTATTAAAGATTCCAGCAGGTCATTACTATTCTGATAAAGAAAAAGCAGGCGTTGTTTCGCTATTAGCGAGTATTTTAAACGAGTCAACAACTGAACGTAGCGCAGAAGATATGAGTAATGAGTTACAAAAATTAGGTAGTTCAATTTCTATCTATGCAGGTTCTCAATACTTAAATATTAATGTAAGTACGTTAACAAAAAACCTTGATGCTACGATGTTGCTCGTTAACGAAAAATTAATGAAACCAGCGTTTGTAGAATCAGAGTTCGCTCGTAACAAAAGTAATGCCATTCAAGGTGCTATTAACAGTAAGAAAGATGCTGGTTACTTAGCATCAACTGCTTATCGCCAACTATTGCAAGACGATAACATTGCCGCTATTTCAAGCCAAGGTACAGAAGAAAGCTTGAAAAATATTACTTTAGCTGATGTTAAAGCCTTCTATGAGCAGCAAGTTAAGCCGACTAATAGCCAGTTAATTGTGGTTTCAGACCTTAAAGAAAAAGCGCTAGTGAAATCACTTAACGTCTTTTCTGCATGGCAAGGTAAAGGTAAAGATTTAGTGTTAACACTTTCTAAACCTGAGACCAAAGCTGGCGTTGTTTATTTAGTTAATAAAGACGGTGCAGCGCAATCAGCCATTCGCATTGGTAAACGCTCTATCACGCAAGATATTACTGGCGAATACTATCAGTCGTACTTAATGAACTTTCCATTAGGTGGCGCTTTTAATAGCCGTATTAACTTAAATCTTCGTGAAGATAAAGGTTATACCTATGGTGCACGTTCAGGGTTTAGTGCTGATAAATTTTCTGGTTTTTATACTGCTTCAGCTGAAGTTCGTGCCGATGCAACGGATAAGTCGATTGTTGAATTTGTAAATGAAATCAACGGTTACCGTGAAAAAGGTATTACTGCTGAAGAATTAACCTTTATGCGTAATGCGATTAATCAGCAAGATGCATTAAAGTACGAAACACCTAGCGCTAAACTAGGTTTCTTAGCACAAATTTTAGAACATGATTTAAAACCAAGTTTTGTTGATGAACGTGCTGAGATTGTTAAAACAATTACGGTTGAAGAAATCAATGCACTTGCCGCTAAGCATTTAAACTTAGCTGAAATGATCATGGTTGTAGTGGGTGATGCTAAAACATTAAAACCACAACTTGAAGCATTAGGTTATGAAGTGGTTGATTACAAAATCTAATATCACTCTGTTTAAATCTAGTTATTGATATAAAGCCTTAACGGTAAACGTTAAGGCTTTTTTATGTTCAGGATGGCCTTTCTCAGACATCCTGTCTTTCAAGGCATTAGTGCATCCTTGCACGTCAAGGGGCTAAATTTATTGTTCCTGATAAACCATAGAAGATTCTCCTTGAATACACTGTTACGTGCCATGTTCACTCTTAGGTATCTATGCCTACACTCAGCCTTACACGTCAACGGCCATAATAAACACTCTGCTTATCTATGAGTAGATAATTAATTATCTGTTAATCATTATTCCTTAACTGAATGCTTAGTATTCGTCATATTCTTCAATATGTTTTCATATTCATCTTTCTATTCCTGATATGATAGACAAGAATTCGCTATGAAATTCACTACTTAGGTGAATGTTTACTTAAAACGGAAGAAAGGAAACACATATGAAACTTGGCGAAAAAATAAAACAATTACGTAATGATGCAGGGTTAACTCAACCTGAATTAGCAGAAAAATCACAAATAGAGCAATCGTATTTGTCCAAACTTGAAAATGAAAAGGGCACCCCTTCTTTTGAAGTGATTGAAAAAATAGCGAATGCTTTTGATCTGACCGGTATGGCATTGATAGAAAGTTTAGACATCAGTTACATTCAACAGGAGCTTACTCATATTCCAGAAATTGCGGTTCAAGCCGCAGAAAAAAATCGTTTAAAAGAAGAGAAAATTAAAAAGTGGTATTTACAGGGGGTCTTGTTAATTGTCTTTGGCATTGCACTTTTTTTTATGGGTAATAGTGGTGTTTTCTTTTCCAAAAACCTCTATGAATATTCATCGGCTGGTTTTATTGAAGCCGGAGAGCCTTTAGAAAGGTATAAGACTTCTCTTATTGGTATTATTAATGAAAATGAAGAAGAGTTTGATATTCGTATTCAGGAAAATCGTAAACGCTTGAATGAAGTGCAATTAAAAGAGAGTTTTTATCGAGGAAAGAGTTTTGTTAAATCTTATGGAGAGAAAAGACGTTACTTTGAATTAAGTGTAGAGAAATATGGAAATAGAATTTACCCAAAATCCAATGGAGTTGTAACGGTAGTTGGCATGATGTCATTTTTTTCAGGATGGTTTTTAATGTTCTTTATTTATCGCTTTGCCCGTAAGTAAAGACGATTTTAACCCCGGCCATCTTTTGTAGGCAGTTCAGTGTTATGCTTTGGCAATAAATGATCTGCTTAGCCGTGTTTAAAAATATGAAAAAAAGTAATTATATCACCCGAGCAGGGTGGGATCGCTTAGATAAAGAATTGAAATATCTTTGGAAAGAAGAGCGCCCTATTATCACCAAGTCAGTTTCAGAGGCGGCTGCGCAAGGAGATCGTAGTGAGAACGCGGAATACATATACGGTAAAAGACGCTTACGTGAAATAGACCGCAGAGTGCGATTTTTAGTTAAACGTACCGAAGAGTTAACCATTGTATATTATGACGCCCAGCAAGAAGGTAAAGTGTTTTTTGGTGCTTGGGTTACCCTCATCAATGAAGACGATAACGAAGTGACTTACCGTATTGTTGGCCCTGATGAATGGGACGTTAAAAAAGGTGAGATAAGTATAAATTCACCCATGGCACGGGCACTTATTGGTAAAATCGTTGATGACGAAGTAGTCGTACAAACACCGGAAGGTGAACGAGTTTTTGATGTTATTAAAATTTGGTATAAATAGATTGAACAATCAAATGAAAATTAAAATTGATCACCTTGTAAGTGTAGAAATCGCTGAGTTATTACAGGAACATCATCAAGATATGTTGCAGCACTCTCCAGAGACAAGTGTGCATGCCTTAGATGTAACCGCGTTAAAAGCACCAGAGGTTACTTTTTGGAGTGCCTGGTTTAATAATGACTTAGCCGGATGTGGTGCGCTAAAAGAATTGAGCCCAGATCATGTTGAGCTTAAATCAATGCGAACCTCTGCTCAGCATCTACGTAAAGGCGTAGCCGCTAAACTACTTACCTACTTATTAGCGGAAGCTAAAGCGCGTGGTTATAAAACAATGAGTTTAGAAACAGGAACTGCCGCTACCTTTATTCCGGCCCAAAAGCTTTATAAGCGGTTTGGCTTTGTTAACTGCCAACCATTTTCTACTTATGTAGAAGATCCCTACAGTTTATTTTTAACTAAAACCTTAGCGTAGAGAAATTTATCATAATGACTTTCTTGCAGCTTTTGACTCTTGGTATTTTTATGTAAAGTCGGCGTTTAGGATATATTATTCAACGTTTTTAAATTCAAACTAAAGCTTACTGACAAACCACCATTAGTGCGGTTAACTAAACGCAATTGACTGTCATGGTTACTTACTATTTCATTACATAAAGCTAAGCCAATACCTGTACCTGTTTGTTTAGTGGTAAAAAAAGGTAATAAGGCTTGTTTTTGCTGATCTTTAGTTAGTCCACTTCCTCTGTCTTCAACGGTAAAACATAAAATATTTGCCTGTTGCTTCAAAGTAAATTTAACCTCGGACAACTCTGATCCCGATTCTTTGCCATTCTTAATTAAATTGATGATCACTTGTTCAATTTGAGCGGGATCAAAACTAGCATTCTCTCTAACGACATCAAGCTGACATGTTATATCTGTTAAGGTATTAATCTGTTTGAAAAATTGCGATAAATCGACCGACTTTATTTGAGGTTGAGGTAAACGAGCAAATTTAGCATATTGACTAATAAAGTCATGCAAATGATGGGCTCTATTACCGATAGTTTCTAACACTTCATCGAGCATATGAATGTGCTCTGGTTGCTTAAGAATTTTTTGTGCTGATCGAGTAAGCGATGAAATTGGAGCGAGTGAATTATTAAGTTCATGGCTGATCAAACGAATGACTTGTTTCCACATATCACTTTCTTTACGCGATATTTCATTGGTCATATTTTTATATAAATATAAAATATGTTCTCTGCCATTAAGCATAAACTGGCGACAGTCAATATTATAAACGACGGATTTGTCATTCTCTGTATCGGTAATTAGGCCGGTTTTCTTTGCTGATGTTGCTTGACGCAATGTCGGAGATAACTTGTTTTGCAGTTGCTTGAAATTAGTCCCTTCAATTTTTTTACTTTGTTTTAATAACTGCCTAGCGGCAATATTACTATAAACAACACTGCCATCTTTATTAGTAAGAACTAAGGCGACTGGGGTGCTTTGAATTACGGTATCAAGTAATAGTTCTCGTTGAAAAATATCCATACGTTCGTCACGTAAGGTACTGGCAAGTTCGTTATAAATTAATACTAACTGTTCAATTTCTATAAAGTGTTGGTTGTGAATAGTTAAACTAAAATCACTATCATTAAAAGCACTAACGCCATTTTCTATAGCAGCTAATGCTTTTTTTAGTGGTGCAAGTTGCCAACTAAAAATAACGCCGAGCATTAGAAAAGTAATAGTGGTTAAAATAATAGGGCCAACAGAGAGAAAGCTATTATGTGCTAATAAGCTCGCCAACAGAGAACCATAAAGTAAAATAAGTGCACAGACACTGAGGTATAAACGGTTAAATACTGACTTTTTTGCCATTAAGCACAAATCTCAAATTTTTTCATACGACGGTAAAGTGCCGAACGGCTGAGCCCTAATTGCTTAGCGGCTTCAGAAACAACACCACTGGCATTACTAATCGCATTTTTAATGTCATTTTCAGTCACTTCTTCATTACTCATCGATGATACTGTATGAGGTAACTCTACTTCTAAACCTAAAACGTCACTATCAATTAATTTATTTTTTGATAACAGAGAAGCTCTTTGCATGACGTTTTTAAGTTCTCTTATATTACCTGGCCAAGCATAATGCTTCAGGGTTTGAGAAGCCATTTCGGTAAGTGTAAATTCATCGCCTAAAAAGAATTCCGCCAAAGGTAAAATATCAGACTTTCGTTGATTGAGTGACTTTAAGGGGAGTTCAATGACATTGAGTCGGTAATACAAATCTTCACGGAAGTCGCCTTTGGCAATAGCACTTTTAATATCGGCATTGGTTGCACTAATAATACGCACTTTTACTTTTAATGTTTCACTACCGCCAATACGCTCAAATTCTCCAGTTTCTAAAACACGTAATAATTTTGCTTGACCATCAAGAGACAAATTGCCAATTTCATCGAGAAATAATGTGCCTGTATCGGCTAATTCAAAGCGGCCAATACGTCGTTTAGTTATACCTGTATATGAACCAGCTTCTGCGCCAAATAATTCGGCAGCCATTAAGTCTTGTGATAACGCGCCAACATTTACTTTAATGAAAGGACCGGCTTTACAGCTTGAGTTTGCTTGTACTATTTCGGCTATTTTTTCTTTACCCGAGCCGTTCGGGCCGGTAATAAAGATAGAAACCTCGGCATGTGCCACTTGGGTAGTTATTTGCAATAAATCGAACATCGCATCACTTTGAAAGCGTAAGCCACAAAGGTCATATTTTTCGGCTAATGCTTGGCGTTTCTTATTGTGCTTTATCGCTGAACTTCGCTGTGTGTGTTGTAGTTCACCAAGCTCTAATAGATTGTTAACGGTAATAATTAATTTGTCATCATCCCAAGGTTTACCTATGTAGTCACTCGCGCCTGATTTTACTAATTCAATAGCGGTTTCTAAATGGGTCCATGCGGTCATCAAAATTATTGGTAGATCATCGAAACGCTGACGAATTTCATTAAACAACTCAATACCTTCTTCGCCAGATGTCGTGTCTTTGGTGAAGTTCATATCTTGCATAACGAGATCGAAATGATGTTCAGATAAAGCTGCTAAGCCAAGCTCTGGTGTTAGTTGGTGCTCACAATCAATATTATTAATCATAAATAATATTTTTAAAGCATGAGCGATATCTGGGTTGTCATCAATAACGAGAATTCGAGCTTTCATTGAAACGATATGTCCTTAAATATGATTGACTAAAGTATGCGCTTAATAACCAAAGAACATTATATCAATGGCTATTAAGCTAATTTTAGTACTGTTGTTATGCGCTACGAGTCACAATTGCAGGTGCAATATTGGCGGCACGCTTGGCTGGAAACCATACGGCTAGAATATTAACTGTCCACATAACTAAACCTGTTAACAATAATACACTAAGGTTCATGAAATTTTGACTCGCTTGTTCCGATAATTCAAAAGTAATCATCAGGGTAACCAAAACACCTATCGATAAACCTAGTAAGGTAATGATGCTATTTTCAGTCAAAAAGTAACGCATAATATCACTTTTCTTCGCACCTAATGCTCGTCTAGTTCCTATTTGTTTGCGTTTTTGAGTCACTTGAAAAGCGGTTAAACCTGTCATGCCTAAGCCAGTAATAATAAGTAATACCACACTGATCACTAACATGGTTAAAGCACGACTTCCGCGGCCGTCGTACATACGTTTTTGAGTGCGTTTTAATAGTTCGCTGTTATTAATATAACGACCACGCTCTTGATAGAAAACATCTATGATATCTTCCATCATTCCAGTGCCTTTGCCTGATTCTACACGAATCAAATAATGAGGTTGCTGGTTTTGGCTCCATTTTACTTGTGGTCTTATAATCGACTGGTAAGACTTACCACGGCCATTTAGACGCTCGCCGACCATAAAGTTACTGTAAATACCAACGACTTGTACGGGATCTGCATTTTTTGCTAACCAAATTGTTTGCCCTACCGCTGGCTGGTCAGCGAAAAGTGCCGTGGCCATGTCTTGGCTGATCATGACTTGCGACGCATTTTCGGGTGTTGTACTCGTTTCGCCTTTGATCACATCACTGGCGTTTAACAATCGTCCTTCAATAAGTGATAATTGTAAAACATCAAATATATTTTCATCAGAATGAAAAACAACGGTTTTATATTCTTGGGCGTCTTCTGTCGCTGCCAAGTAAACGTTAATCATATTCTCAGCGGTAAAAGGTACCGCATTCGAAGGAGCAACATTGATGACATTAGCCATACTTTTAACGCGTTCAAGGTCTTTTACCAAGGCTTGACCAACATCTTGTGTTTCATCAAAAAACTCTGGTGAAATACGAACAATGTCTTCATGTGGAATACCTGACGGCATACCCCATGCTCTCAATGTTTCAGTGGCAACTAATACTGAGCTACTTAATACTCCCATGGTAAAAGCGATTTGAATTACCATTAATATCGTTAGGAATTTATTTTGTTTTAAGCTAAGAAAAATTGGCTTAATGTCCATGTTTTTCTCCTTATTGTGATTTTAATTGGCTAGCTGGCGGTGTATTACAAAGACGCCAAATAGGGTAAATACTCGTGACAAGGGTACATACTATGCCGGTAATAAATGCGTTGGTAATCATGGTAAAATCTAAAGCATAGAGCGGCTGTAAATCTTCGAGTTGACGAGTGTAATCAGACGAATAAAGTGCGATCTTCATCATGCCTAACAATCCAAAGTGAGCAACGACAATACCTAACAAGCCACCCAGTAAACCAATGATAACAACTTCAATAACATGCTGAGCAATGATGGTTTTCTTTTTTGCACCTAATGCTCTGCGTAAACTAACTTCTTTGGTTCTGCGCATAAACTTAGCTAATATAATACCTACTGCATTTAACAGGCATACCGCAAAAAACAGTGTTGATATTAATGAGAAAACATTCATGAAATCATTACGACCATTGATAAAAGTAAATTGGTCGTTAAGGTTGGTTACATAGGTTAAAATTTCACGTGGAAAGCGGCCTAATGCTTTTTGTCCTTCAATATAATTATGCAGTTGCTGACTATAGTTTTCTACTTGATCATCAGGTATCTCAGCCCAAAAAGTAACCCAAGCACACTCTGAATTAATTAAACGTTCAGTATTTTCATTACGAAAACTTCTTGAAATATCAGCATTACCAGCCCAACATTCAAAGCCAGCACGGCGTGGTAATTCATTTTCCATGGCAAAAGTATAAGGAATGAAAAAATTATCAGGGCGAGCGGAACTAAAACTACGATCATAAAACTTACGGGCTAAATGCCAAGTATCTAATACTCCGATAATTTTAAGTGTATGGGTACCAATACGAACATTTTCACCAACACTGTTTTTACCACCAAAAAGTTGATCATTCATTAGCTTACTAATAACAATGACGCCTTCGCCACTGTTTTCTACTGTCTTATCCCAGCCATTACCGTAAATAAAGGGTGGTTCAAACATGGTAAAAAAATCACTACTGGTTACTGCAGCAAATGTTCGCAGTGGATTAATGTTTTCATCTTCAACATTTAAAATGCCGTAAGTTGACCAATTAAAAGTTTGCTTAACGCCGGGTAAATCCATCGCCATCAAATTAAGGGTATCTTTATAAGTGGTATCGACCATACGTGATTGATGTGCGACTTCTTCTGCGGTAATTTCACGATTGTCCATTTGTACTAAAAAGATATTTTTACTTTTATGGGCTAAAGGGACTTGTCCACCCTGGTAGCTCATTGTTTTAACTGTAGTGTAAAAGCCTAAACCAATGGCTATGGTCAAAATGGTTAAGAAAGTCAGTGAAGGTCTGTCTTTCAAGCTTTTTAACGCAAGCTGAAAATTATAATAAAACATACTTAGCTCCTATGCGCTGCGGATAACGTCATTAGCAACGGCTTTTTCAATATCGCTAACTTGGCCATCAAATATTTGAATATTACGATGTGCTCGACGCGCTAATTGGTCGTCATGTGTCACCATAATAATAGTCGTGCCTTTGCTGTTAATATCTTCAAGCAATTCCATGACTTGCTGCGCCATTAATGAATCTAAGTTACCGGTTGGTTCATCGGCTAATAAAAACTTAGGGCTACCGGCAATAGCGCGGGCAATAGCAACACGTTGTTGTTGGCCACCTGATAATTGAGTTGGTAAGTGCTTCATTCTTGAAGCTAGACCAACGGTTTCAAGTGCATGCTCTATACGCTCTTTACGTTCTTTGGCACTCATGCCCCGATAGCGTAATGGAACATCAACATTGTCAAAGAGGGGTAAATCAGGCAAAAGATTAAAGCTTTGAAAAATAAATCCGATTTTTTCATTTCTAATTTCTGAGAGTCTATCATCGCTTAATCCTTTTACATTTTGACCATCGAGAAAGTAATCACCTTCTTCGAATGTTTCTAAAGCACCTGCTAAGTTTAGAAACGTTGTTTTACCTGAGCCAGAAGGGCCTGTCACTGAAACGAATTCACCACTTTTTATATGTAAATTAACGTTGCGCAGAGCATGTGTTTCAACTAATTCTGTGCGGTATATCTTGCTAACATTTTCCATTCTTAACATAGTGTTTTCCCCTAATTGGTCAGATAAATTTGTTCACGATTATTAAAGATATCAATGCTTGATATCACAATTTTGTCACCGGCTTTTAAACCCGTTAATACTTCAATTTCTCCAATACTACGCGCACCTAGTTTTACTTTTTTACGGGTAGCGTTATCGTTGTTAACGATATAAACAATGCGTCCACCGCCACTTTCTACAAAAGCACCGCGACGAATTTTTAAAATGTTTTCTTTTGATTCTATTAAGATACGCGCACTAACACGTTGGTTTTGGCGTAAGTTGGCAACGACATCGTCATTGAAACGTAAACGACCGACCACTTGTCCGTTCGTTACTTCAGGTGAAATCGCCACAATTTGTCCTTGATGGGTTTCGCCGTTGAAGCTAATTTCACTGGCAAGGCCTACCCCTAAATCATCAGCAAAGCTTTCTGGAATATTCACTTCAACTTCGAAGGCACTTAAATCAATAACCGTAATAAGTGAGGTGTTTGCAGGTACACTGTCTTTTTCACGAATATTAACGCTACCAATAATACCGTCGGTTGGTGCCATTAGTACTAACTCGCTGACTTGACGCTTTAAGTCGTTAACAACAAATTGTTGTCTGTCTAATTGTGATTTTTTACTTTTAAGTTCAAATTCCATGCTTTCTTTTTGTAAATCAAAATTTTGCTTAGCGTGTTGGTGAGATAATGAAGCACGTTTAAATTCAGCTAATTTTTCTTCATGTTCTTTTTTGCTGATTAGGGCGCTTTTAATACTGGTATCTGCGCGGTCTTTATTTACTGCTGCCGCTTCTAGATTCACTGCCGACATTTCAATAACTTGTTGAGTATTTAATTGCGTGCTTTTAATTTCGATTTTATGACGACCAACGGCCAACTCAAGCTGTTCCAGAGTCGCTAATTCTTGTTCGTAACGGTTATTTAATTGTGGGCTATTTACCTCAGCAAGTATTTGACCTTGTGTAACTTGGTCTCCGGCTTTAATGAATAAGCTAACAATACCTGGCGCAGTGGCATAAAGGGTTGGGCTGTTAGCTGCAACTACTTTACCTTGTACGCCAATATCTCGTTGTAAGTTACCTTGTTGCACAGTAGCAAAGCGTAAACGTTCTTTTGATACCGTTAGGTCTGAAGAAAACATACTGTTAAATTTAGGTAGTACAAAAATAATAAAAGCAACAATAATGCCTAATGCTATTAATCCTTTTAAAACGAGTGACTTTTTAATGCCACTTTGTTCAATTTGAGTATCTTGTCCTGAGGTGTCTCTTAACATATCTATTTCCTGTGCTGAGTTGTTGATGTGTTGAACACGCAACTTAGGTGTAACTTAATTGTAATTAAGTACTGTTTAGCAGGAATAGTGCCAATCGTTATGTTATTGATCTTTAGCGTGTTCTTGTGTGTGGTGGTGTGGGCGAACAGTCAGTGTTCGGGGGAATGATGTGGGCGAACAGTTATAAAATTAGTGAGTTGTCTGGAATTTTGTTAATTGTTTAATATTAAATGAGCATATATTTTTTCTTATACACGCCCATTTATTATTCAGGATATCTGGCAATAATCGCTATAAATATTAAACCTTTCTATTTTACTATGCGACTTAGAACAGGCGTTTGGCAAACATCTAATACCGGCGGTGGTTTTTTATAGAAAAATGCAGCTTCACGCTTTTTACGGTTTGTTATCATTTCGCTGAATTTCGGATGCTCTGTGTTTTTGACTTCAATGTTTATTTGTTGATCTTTCGGCACATCGTTCATCATTTGCATGCTTATCATAGGTGTATGGTCTTTTTTATCGATAGGTGTTTCACCTTCGATAACAGCCGTTCTGCTAATAGCTTGAACATTATTCATGCCGTAAACGACGCGGCCAAAAATCGTCATTATTCGATCTAAGTAGCGTGGTGCTTGACCATTAATAATATAAAAATGACTTGATGCTGAATCAGGTGTATTACCACGAGCCATGGCGATAACACCAGGGCAATGTGTTAACCAAGCCTTTTTCTCACTAGGGTTATGAGCTAAAGCAAAGCCATCTTTAAAACCGGTTTGTTCGGCAAATAAATCATTGTCTTGAATTTTTGTAAACTGCCATTGTTCGTCAGTTGTAAAGTCGCCTTCCATTTTTAACGTTGGTACTAATTTATCTGCTCGACTGCCATCTTCTGGACCACCTTGAGCAACAAACCCGTCGATTACTCGATAAAATTTGTTGCCATCATAATGACCTGCTTTAGTAAGTTTTATAAACTGTTCAACATGCTTAGGAGAGAATTGCGGTGCAAGCTCAATGATCACTTTACCGTGTGGTAGAGTAAGTAGTACCGTTTTATTAGCATCTAAAGCACGCCATTCACTGCTAGTTTCGCTTTCGTGTGCAAGGGTAGAAAAACTTGCCAATAAAGCACCAAGGGTAAAAATAACGTTAAGTTTCATGGTATATCCTTTATTTTTATTATTTATTTACCGCTTACTATACACCAAAATACTTGGCGCAAAACCATGCAGTTGTTAACATAGCGCAATAAAACGTTTAGTCGAAATTTTGGAGTGTTCAGTGAACAAAAGCTTTATGACCAACCTCATAGCCTTGCTTGTAACGTTAGCAGGTTATTTTTTAGAGCAAACATTACTTTTCACTATTGGCTTATTTGCTTTATCCGGCGCTTTTACCAATTGGATTGCGGTACATATGCTTTTTGAGAAAGTGCCTCTTCTATATGGCTCAGGTGTCATTCCCGCCCGTTTTGAAGATTTTAAAAAAGCGATAAAAGAATTGATGATGGAGCAATTTTTTACCGAAGAAAATATTGATCGATTTTTATCTGGTAGTTCAGGTTCTGCTGTATCTTTAGATTTAGCCCCCGTAATAGAAAAAATTGACTTAAACCCCGCTTTTGATGATTTGGTTGAGGTCATAGAAAAATCATCATTCGGTGCTATGTTAGCTATGGTGGGTGGTAGCGAAGCATTGCAGCCACTACGCGAGCCTTTTATCGAAAAAATGAAAACGACCGTAGGCAAAATTTCACAAAGTGACGAGTTTGCTAATATTCTTAAAGATGAATTAGAGCAACCCACTGTGATCGCAGGCATGCGCGAAAAAGTCAGCGAGATTATTGACCAAAGATTAAATGAATTAACACCTCAACTTGTAAAGGAAATTATCCAAGCAATGATCCGCAAACACCTAGGTTGGTTAGTCGTATGGGGTGGGGTATTTGGTGGTATTATTGGCTTTATCGCCGCTGTTACTAATAATTTCTAAGATCTTATCTCTATTTTTATCGTAGCGAACTCTGTATAGAATTCGTTGCGATAGTTTTCATTAGAAACATCAAAACTCCCCTTGTTATTTGTTAGTTCCTTTTGTGCTATTACTTCCGGTAATTTTTTGTCCTAAGTGCTTTAATTTTCGCGTTAGAGGGGCTATGCTTGCGCTTTAAACATAGGGGTTACTCCTCTTATTTTAGCGAAGTCGTTAAATGAGACAAACCCCGTTATTGAATAAGGTAACCGTAGACATGTTTGGTAGCTTAAAGGCTTTGCCTGCCGATCCTATTTTAGGCTTATTGGCTAAATATCGTGAAGACACTAACCCACAGAAAATCGATTTGGGTGTTGGTGTTTATAAAAATGAAGCGGGTCACACTGAAATTTTAGATTGTGTGAAAGCGGCAGAAAAATATCGTAACGATCACGAAGATACCAAAGTTTATATTGGTCCTACGGGCTCTCCTGTATTTAATGACGAAATGAGCAAGTTAATTTTTGGTCATCATAAAGTATTAATTGAAAACCGTGCTCGTACGGTATCAACTCCTGGTGGTACTGGCGCATTACGTGTTGCTGCAGAGTTTATTAAATCATGTAAAGCAGGTGCGACTATTTGGGTAAGTGACCCAACATGGGCAAACCATACGGGTTTATTTGAAGCGGCGGGTTTAACCGTTAAAACGTATCCGTATTACGACCATGAAAATAAAACGCTTAATTTCGACGGTATGTTAGCGGCGCTTAAAGAAGTTAGCAGTGATGATGCAGTACTTTTACATGCTTGTTGTCATAACCCAAGTGGTATGGATTTAAGCAATGAGCAATGGCAGCAAGTGGTTGAAGTTGCGAAAGATGTAGGTTTCCTACCTGTTGTTGATATGGCTTACCAAGGTTTTGGTGTTGGTTTAGACGAAGATGCTTATGGTCTTCGTTTAATGGCTGAAAACGTCAAAGAAATGGTTGTATGTAGTTCATGTTCGAAGAACTTTGGTTTATACCGTGAACGTATTGGCGGCTGTACTATTATTGGTGAAACACCAGCAGCAGTAGATGTTGCTTTTTCAGTATTGCTTTATGTCATTCGTGTTATTTACTCTATGCCACCAGCACATGGTGCGGCATTAGTTGAAACAATTCTAAGCTCTGACGAATTACGCACTCAATGGCACTCTGAACTGAAAATAATGCGTGATCGCATTAACGGGAATCGCCAATTATTGGTTGATAAACTGGTCGAAAATGGTGTTACTCGTGACTTCAGCTTTATTAGTCGTCAAATGGGGATGTTCTCGTTTTTAGGTATTACCCCAGCGCAAGTACAACAACTGCAAGACGAATACAGTATTTATATGGTGGGTTCAAGCCGTATGAGTATTGCCGGTATTGCTAATCAAAATGTTGATTACTTAGCGCAGTCAATCGCAAAAGTATTGTAGATTTTTATTTCATCGTGATCTAAATCGTTCAACGATTAACATGACGAAGTAAATATTATAAAGCCAAAACATGTCATGTGTTTTGGCTTTATAAGTTTAGGATGTAGGCCATGTCAAAGTAGAATCTATTTATAAAGCAACATCTTCCAGTAATTGTTCAACTATTTCAGCGGCCTGAACGTATTCCACATCATCAATGAAACCTGAAAGTTTTGATATTTGCAGACAATATTGACTATTACTTACCAGTAATTGTAATTCAGGAAGTAACTCCTCAACTGATAAATCTGCATGATGTAATTTTGGCAATATTGCCGTTAATATTTCATTGAATGCGACTTTACTAAAATGAACCTTTTTTTGTTTTTTCATG
>Ga0209292_1002338_pt1 | contig 21901 bp, 11 predicted proteins | sample GOMGulsemesocosm_2_FD_184634 | JGI IMG/M metagenome (GOLD analysis project Ga0209292, IMG submission 184634) | Methane-oxidizing microbial communities from mesocosms in the Gulf of Mexico - GOM9C Gulf of Mexico (SPAdes) (version 2) | ecosystem: Environmental > Aquatic > Marine > Cold seeps... | reverse complement strand
CCCAACCGCATATTAACGACTTTGGTACTGGCTGATCTTAGCTCGCCACTCTCATTTAATGGGCGATCACCAAAATAACGTAAGCGCATACTACCAAAGAAACCATTGTCCCAGTCGGCACTCAAACCCAGTTGTAATACTTTATCAATGGCACCTGGAATTTCATTAGCGTTGCTGGGCTCATCACTGTATTTAGATTCAGCTAAGGCAAACTCAACATCTAAGGTCCAGATATCATCAAAATAGTAATAGGTTGTCAGCTCTAAGCCTTTACGTTTACTTTTACCGCTTGGTTCAGTATTACCTGCATCACCAACAAAAATAAGTTCGCTATCTAAATCGAGGAACCATAAGGCCAACGAGATATTAGCTTTATCACTCCACACGCTGCGTAAACCAATTTCACCTCCAAAAGATTCAACTAATGGCGCTACAGGTTCAAGGACGCTGCCGTCAATGGCATCAATTTTTACTGTGGTGCCGCGAGCATCGTTAGAATGAAAACCCTGACCGAGTGAGCTGTATACTTCGAGGTGCTCATTAATGGTATAGCTTAAGCTAAATTTAGCTGACAATAAGTTGTCATCAGATTTACCACTGTTACCTGAAAGATCAATATCATAGACATTAGTATCAATTTTACTATTAACATCAAAGTCGTAAATATCAAAACGTAGGCCTAAGGTACTGCGTAAATTATTGGTTAGTTCCAACTGGTTTTCCCAATAAAGACCAAAACTTAATTCAGCAACATCGTCTTGTCTAATCGCACCTAAACGTTGTTTTTGCTTAGTTTTATATAGGGCCACTTCACGAATATCATCATAACGAAATTCGATACCTATACGATTAGTCATGTCTTTGCCAGCGATCTCACCTTCAAACTGGTAGTTGGCGTTGCCGCCATAAATCATTCTGTGGTCAACTTGTTCTACTTGATCGCCGTTGATCGGATCTTCCATAAAATAGGTGAAATTACCCCACAAATTAAGGTCATAATCAATAACATACGCGGAAAGTTGCCAGTTTTGGTTTATCCAGTTAGCACTTAAACTATAACGACTTGATTGACCGCCGACGGTCGGGTCAATTGAGCCGAATTTGTCAATTAAGCCACTTTCAACGGCGCGTTTCGGAATTTGATCTGCGCTATTCCAGCTATTGTCATAGGCCATAAATGTTAGCGATAATTCACCTTCATAAAAATCGCGCTGATGTTTAATTACTGCATTGGTTTTATCTAAATCTTCTTTAATATCTGTCCAAGGACCATCTGAACTATTGTATTCCAATGCGTAGGTCCAGCTACTGTCACTGGATATAATGCTATCCATCATTAAATAACGTTGGTAATTATCTTCACCCAAAGTGATGCTTGCCGTGCCTTTGCTAAGGACATTACTATGACGCAATTGAGCACTACCAGCACCACTAAAGTCACCGACTTCGGCGTAATAAGGGCCTTTTTTATATTCGATACTGCTAATGAGCTCAGGAATCACAAAGTTTAAATCACTATAACCTTGACCATGGCCATGGGTACGCATATTTACCGGCATGTCATCAACAAAAGTCGCAAAGTCAGTACCGTGATCTAAATTAAAGCCACGTAAAAAATACTGATTCGCTTTACCTGTGCCGCTGTGTTGAGTAACGACCATACCAGGGATAGACTCTAAAATTTCTCCGGTACGTAATAACGGACGAATCTTGATTTCTTCTTGGCCAATTAGCCCTTGCGACGCCGAAATAGCTTCACCAACTAAGTTGGTTTTATGGCCAACCACTTGAATAACTTCAGGTATTGAGCCATTGTCACTTCCGGTCATTGTTATTTTCTCAGATTGCTGAGCGTAAAGTTTAGGTGTCGTGAGTAAACCTAGTCCAATACAGACAGTTAAATAACGCATTGTTAATTGTTTGTTCAAGGAACATCCTCTTTTTTATAAATGTATAAACATTGACTAAGAGAACGTTGAGTAAATAACCTAAGATCAATCGAATCATTAGTTTAATAGACTATCTAAGCTCAAAGTTCAGTCGAGGGGAGATATACCGCAGAAAATTCTATCGAGGGATCAATGCTAAATTGAACCGCTTCAGAAGAGTATATTGCAGACAAGTCACCCTGCTTGTCAGTAAGTATTAATTAATTCAGGCCGGTCTCCGGGCTTATGCACATAACAAATATCTTGCTATGATGACAATTACCGTTGCAGGGGCAGCGTAGGATTTTAACCCACTTCCCGATTATCCTATTTTCACTGAAAATAAGGCACCTCAATTAAGCGCGCTAAATTAACATGTGAGTAACACAAAAACAAAGATAATATTGAGGCATTCTACTTTGTGGACACATGTATGATATGCGCTAATTCAAGAGAAATTACACAAAGGGAGCTGAAATTTGATGGCTAAAGTTGTATCTAGGACTGAGATAAAACCATGTTAGTGGTGTGTTTTTAAGCTTCCTGATGGATATTTAGCTAAGTCGATTGCTTTAGAGTACTCAATAAACCTTCGGTTACGCTCTTTATTTGAGCTTACTTATATGGTCAACTCGACTAATTTAGTAACTGCTTGATTACCTAATAAATAGTCAGGCGGCGTTCTAAAATTATTTAAAATCATATCATTACATTCAATAAATGGTACACCTTTTGGTACACCATACTTAAAGATCATATTTAAATTTTTCTACTATCTATTCATTGAAAATTAGTACGTGAAATACCTTTAGGTACTATAACTTTATTGTTACAAGGGGTATGAAAGATGATTACCTCAATTATTATTTAGAACAGAGATTTTTTAGCATAGAAATAGCCTGTTAAATGAACTATTGTTATTACTGTTGTACCGTTATATTTGTCATTCTCTTGGTTATGAGAGCGTTATAGTTTATGAGATATAGTTCATTGTTTATTAATCGCTTTACGTATTTTGTTATCTTGTTTGTTGGCATTATTATTCCAACTTATAGCAATGTCCCCTCAGAACTTACTAATGAATACTCGGTGGAATTACTTACCGAGGAAGATGGCTTTTCCTCCTCTGAGATATATTCTATTATTCAAGATAATCAAGGTTTACTTTGGTTTGGTACCGGCGAAAACGGCATTATGCGTTACGATGGCCGAAAAGTAACTCTCTTTGAATTTGATAATAGTAATCCAAACGGTTTATCACATAATGATGCGGGAAACCTCATGTTAGATCGTAATGGGAGAATTTGGATTGGTACTTGGGGGGGAGGCGCTAACCTTTACCAGCCAAAAACAGGGAAGTTTCAACATTTCATCCATGAGCCTCTGCGCAGTGATTCTCTCGCATCTAACCGAATACAATCTTTATTTCATGATCGAGATGGCTCTATTTGGTTAGGCTCATATGATAATGGTTTAAGTCGCTACCTCGGCAATAATAGCTTTGAGCGTATTAAGAAAACTGATGAGGGTGAGCCAAGCTTATCTCATAATAGAATATGGGATATTGAAAACAACGATGGTGATAGTCTTTGGCTTGCAACTAGCTTTGGTTTAAATTTATATGATAAGCAGAAACAAACCTTTGCTCATTTTTTTCCTGATCCAAGCAGTACCACCCCTACTGGGGCAAACGAAATCAGAAGTATTTTAAAAACTTCAAAAGATAAGCTGTATGTAGGCACGCAAAAAGGTCCATTTATTTTTGATAAACGAAATGGCCTCTTTACTTCATTGAAAACCCTTGATGATGAGTCTTTAGGTCAAGTGAACTCTATGATTGAGGATCAAGACGGCTATGTTTGGTTTGTCTCTAACAAAGGTTTATTTCGACAGTCCAACTCAAGTGCTAAAATTGAAAAATTTATACTTGAACATAACAATGGCTTGAGAATAGTTTTTGAAGATAGCTCAAGAACAATATGGGTTACTAGCGAAACTCACGGTATATATAAGATAGTACCGCACCGCAAATTCAAGTCTATTAATAGTGCGGCGCTGATAGCCCCCAATGCTATAACCGTTGATCCTAATGGAGACTTATTAATTATCTCTGCATCGTCTCAATTATATAAATGGCATATATCATCACACCAGTTGGAAACGTTATCCCCGCCCATTTTTAGTAAAAAAAATGGTTATCAAGACAATAACTTTATCGAAAGGCCGATTATATTTCTGGATGACAATGCTGATTTATGGATTGCCCAAGATGATGCTTTAGCCCAATTTAATCTGAAAACTAAGCAGATTAACTTTTTAAAATACCCTAAGTCAGATCCAAGTCATGCTGAATTTAGAGAATTACGAGCGCTTAATACTGATCAATATGGCAACCTTTGGATCGGTACTTATAAAAATGGAATATATCGTTATGATCCACAGGCTAAAAAGTTCAGTCACTTAGATAAGTCTTTCGGTTTATCTCATCCAGAAGTATTAGAAATATTTAAAGATAGTCAGAAAAATATTTGGGTCGGTACCGGAAATGGTTTAAATCTTTGGGATGATATTAATCAACAATTTATTCCATTTAAAAGTGAAGATAACAAGGTTAATAGCTTGTTGGGAGAAATTGTTCAGGATGTGCATCAAGCGAGTGATGGGAAAATTTGGATTGCTACGCAAAAAGGGCTCAATTTATACCTCCCTGAAACAAAGGGGTTTAAACATTTTAGCAGGAAAAATGGCTTACCTACTTCTTCGATACGTGCCATTGAAGACGACAAGCAAGGTAATTTATGGCTAACGACAAATAAAGGGATTTCAAAGTTAAATCCACTATCAGGAGAGGTTACTAACTTTGACAGTTATAACGGATTATTAGGGTCTAACTATTATACCCATAGCTTGGTAAGAGCTGGAAATGATACTATTTTCACCAGTAGTCACAGGGGGGTTGAATATTTTAATACGGCAAGTATAGAACCAAATAATAACGAGTTTAAAATTGTTTTAACCGGGTTTAATAGGATGGGGCACCCGCTAATCCTTGAAAAGCCTTATTCTTATGTCACTGATATTCAGTTATCTTATCTAGACTACTTTTTTTCCTTTGAATTCTCTGTCTTAGATTTTAGCTCCCCCCGTAAAAATAACTATGCTTATAAGCTAGCAGGCTATGATGATAATTGGATTGAGATAGGTAATCGAAATGTTGTTTCTTTTACTAATCTAGACGGTGGCTCATATAAATTATTAGTGAAAGCGACTAACAGTAATGGTAAGTGGGGAAACCAATTCTTATCTATTAACTTGCATATATCCCCACCGCCTTGGAAAACATGGTGGGCATATAGCCTGTATATATTATTAACCGTAGTTATCATATTCGCCTTTATTATTTTTAGAACACGTTTACAGCAGACAGAAATAGCGAGGCAGAAACAATTTGTGTTGACGCTTGAAGAACAAGTTGCTGGAAAAACAGCCTCGTTAAATGCACAAGCTAGGGACTTACTTACAGCGAATAAACAATTGAAAGTGCTTACCTATCAAGATGGTTTAACGGGGTTATATAATCGTCGTTATTTTGATAAAAACCTGACAATGGAAATCAACCGACACTATCGTCAAAAGCAACCATTGTCCCTAATTCTCGCTGACATTGACCACTTTAAATTATTTAACGATTATTATGGTCATCAGCAAGGTGATCACTGTCTTAAATTAGTCGCCCAATGTATTTGTACTAGCGTAAGTCGAACTACCGATGCAAATTGTCGTTATGGTGGAGAGGAGTTCGCAATTATCTTACCAAATACATCATTAGAACAATCAACACTTGTTGCAGAACGTTTATGTTTGGCAATTGAAACTATGCAAACTCCTCATGAAAAATCTGAGACTAGTGCCTTTGTAACACTGACTATCGGTGTTGTGACAATTCCAGCAGGGCAAAAAACAACTGTTGATTCAATTGTTTTGAGTGTCGATAAGGCATTATATTTGGGTAAATCAAATGGGAGAAATAGGGTGGTACGAGCGGATTAGCTTATAGTTGGCAAATAGTTGAAATCACTAAGATATAGACGTTATTGAATGAGCTTATGACACGCTCTGGGGCACAAAACGTCTTAGAAAATATGGCAACTTTTTCACACGAAGACGATACCAGTAAGTGGTTGTTGGCAATGTCTCCCTTCAAAGCCTATTCCTGCAATTGTTATTCAATCATTGACATTAGATTATTCCACAGGCGGAGAATAAAACAGACCATAATTAAAAGCTAAAAACTCTCATAAACAATCGTCTTTTATCGCTTATTTAAACAATTTTAATAATTATGCCTTAAGAAGGTTTGGCTTGAATATTGGTAGTGTTTTAGTGTCAATAAGTTAAGATAATGCTTAAATAATAAGACAAATAAGTCACATAATAAATAATGCGTTATAAATTTAATGAATTTGAATTTAACAGTACACATTTGCTACTGACTAAAAATGGCGAGGTACTGGCTATTCGACATACTGAAGCCAAAGTATTAGCTGTGTTACTTGAACAAATTGATACCGTGTTAAGCAAAGAAGATATTCTATCTCATGTCTGGGCAAACAAAGTAGTATCTGAACAAGTTGTTTTTCAAAACATCAGTAACTTACGAAGTTTGTTTGGTAATGAGGCCATTAAGACCTTTCCAAAACGCGGTTACCAATGGCAACTAAACACCGAAGTTATATCGCTTGAAACTGAAAATACACCAGGAAATCAGCATTCACAAAACGCATTAGGCTCTTCGCAACAGCCTCATCGTTCGATACAGGCTAAAAAGCGATCTTTTTGGCAATCTGCCGTTTTATACTGCATTTTTTTTATCACAGTTGGCCTTTTTTACTCGCAAAGCGAGTTCATGCAAGATAAACCAGATTCAAAGACGAAGTTGGCTTATATCCCAATGACTAACCTTGACGATAAGACCAGCAACATAGATGAAAACATCACGCATGAAGGTATTGCTTTTGAAGACAATACTGACTTTGAATTTACTGAGCTACTTCACCTAAATACTGAATTATTCGAAGATGCAATAGAGATTGAATACCCCAAATTATCGAAGATTCACCCCTTTATATTAAGCGGCAAGCTCCGTACGTATAAGCAAAAAACTTATTTAGATTTTATGCTAAAAGGCCCTGCTTCAAATTGGAAGGGGCATTTATCCGGTTCATCAAAAAAAGACGTTATCGAGCAATTGCAACAGCATTTAAAACAGCAAGTTATTTATGACTTAACCAATAAACTTCAGCCCGCTGAGGTTAGACAAGCAAAATTATCAATTGCCCATCAAGTTTCGCCAAACGACCCTATCATCCTGCGAAAACTGAGCATGAGCTATATTGATACAGATGAACTTGAAAAAGCGATGGTAATGGCGGACAAACTCATTAATCTTGCTAAATCTCAAAACAACACGCAGCACATGGGCATAGCATTACTTTATCAGGCCAAATTACTATCAATAAAAAAATTGTATAATTTAAGCTCAATAAAGTTGAAATTAGCCATCGAGCAATTTGAAAAAATAGACGACTTAAGACATCAAGCACGCGCTTGGTACAGCCAATATTGGCTTTATCACCAGCAAGGAAATTACCTAGCAGTTAAAGCTAGTTTACTAAAATCTGCACAATTTTCGTATGATGCCAAAGATAAACTTAGCGAGATACAAGCACTCAGCAACTTATCTCTGATGGCACATAACTATCAGGAAGATAACGATAAATACCTTTATTTACAACAAGCTGAAAGCAAAATTAATGCTTACCAGTTGCCTGTTTATCATTATGCGTTGATATCGTTCCGTTATGCGAATTTCGCTAAAACGTTATCGGATAAAGAACCTCATTTAAAACAAGTACTCAAATATACCGCGTTAACACCAGATCATTGGACTGCACAGCTCAGTAGAAGGCAATTAGTGCAACATTACCTAATGCAAAATCGACTGGATGAAGGCCAAAGCTTAATTGAAAGCATCAGCTCAGACAATTACCACAACTCTTATCTAAAAACCTTAATGGCACAGGCTAAGCAACAAACCAATGAAATGATCAGCCACGCTCAGCGTACTTTTGAACAAGCGCAATTAGCAGGAGGCCGCTCCGTGAGCTTAGATATAGCACTACTTTTATGTGAACAACAAGTGAACTATGATTTTTATTCGCAGTACATTAAAGACAATGCCACTGTATCTTGGCTAAGCGTGAATGAAACAAAATTGCTGGCGCTTAATCCCTAAAAGGTGGTACTTATATCAACTCGGCGAATGGCCACCAATTTAGGTTTTAGCTTGATGCAGTAAATCCCTGATTCTTACCTACTTGCAATCATACAAACATTCACATTATGGCATCGTAGGTTTCATTCATGACTTCAACAGAAATATTGTTATTATTCTTAGTAGCCACTATTCGATTGACCTTAAGCTGTTTACTTCGGATAAAATCAATAAAGGTTCTGGTGTAATTAGGTATTACCTTAGCAATGGTATTATCGAAAGCAATGTGAAGGAAATGTGCTTGAAAAATAATCCCACTGTCCTTGAAATAAACAAAGCTTTGTCGCTTAGAATGCATATTTTCTAATACATAAAAATGAGCCCCATCCATGACTTGCTCATGTTCAATAGTTTGAAATTTAAATGTATTGATGTCGTCAGCAAAGCTTGGATACGCTTTGATGGCAGCGATACTGTATTCGTCAGCATGGATCACTATCCCACGCTTGGCAAAGGTTTGTAGCCCACCAATTTGCTGGCTGTGAGGATGGGTAACATAAACAGAGGTGATTTTTTTACTTGGAAACTGCTCACCAATAAGCTTAATCGTCTCCTCTGCTAAATCAGGATAGCCACTGGCACCAAACACCATAATTTCATCGCCATTGACTTTAAATAAACTGTTGAGGAAACCTGAAGAGTAAGTCACTAGATAAAGATCTGTTGCAACTTCTTTTGACACCACAGTTCCGTCCCGATCAGGGATTATGGGACCATATCCTTCTGGAACTTGAATTTTCGCATGATCGACGCTTTCAATGACATTAAATTGGTCAATGAACTTTATGTAGGCTGGTTCCGTTGCTCCATCATGGTATGAATGTATGGATCTAGCAAAGGTGAAACCTCTAGTCGTTTGGTAATCATCATAGACATAGATTGCGCGCTGAGTTTTTTTGTTGATCGATATCAGTTGCAATGGATTTTTACTAAATTCATACTCGATCACATTATTATCAGAGGTTTTATGTGTGAGGGTTGTTGTTCCCGATTTACTGTCTTGATGAAGGGTAATACTTCCCTCAACATTGTTTTCCTCAAGCAGAGGCCTTACTGCCAGAAAGTCGACATTCATGATATTATGGCTAATAAATCTATCAAAGTTCCCCATGCCTTTATTGAGAATACGTTTGCCTTTATAGCTGCCATTCCTTTCATAAGAAAAGCTTTCCTTATCATTTTGGAATTGTACAAAATTGTTTAGCCGACCACTTGAAGAATATAATATGTCATTGTCATAAAATTGTTTTTTAACCATATCAACCTCAACCATTCTTACTGACATGACTCTATCTGGTGCTTGATAGTCCCAATAATCATGGGTCCGATATTGTTTGTTTAAGAAGTGATAGTTCAGTGAGAAGGCCTTAATTGGCAGTGTTTTTTGATAGTGTGTTTTGAGCTTAGCGATAAAGTCTTCTGGCTCTCCTTCTGATGCTGACACTGTTGATATCGAGATGGTGAATAATGTTATACAAGAAAATGCAAACTTGCGTGAATAACGGACTAGATTTATTTTCATAGATAATGCCTTAGATTTAAGTTGCCAGCACAATATGAAAATTAACTTTAAAGGTCTTATCAAAAAAATATTATTAATGGAAATAGATTTTTGATAGGTGTATCTCTCTGTTTTTTATAGAAAAAAATAAGATTTACAACCTATATTTAGCTTGTTTATTTTTAAAATATCAATTAGTAAACCAGTTATTTATTGTTATTAGTAATACAAACGATTAACAGATTCAAGGATTTGGACCTGTGCGGGGAGTAAAGCTAAACCTTGTAATTAATTTAGCGCCTTAATAGATGACGAATTTTAAATGGTCGTGGTATGAGAAAATATTGGTCAGAGGGAGCTATGAAAGCTCTATTGATATTGGGCTTAGACATCAAAGGTGATCGCCTTCAAGAAGGCCTGTTATTCCAGTAAAAAGGTCAAGTTCGTGTCTATATTGGGTGTGTAACTTTAACTTTTTAAAATTAACATTTCGATGTGTTTATATGTCTATGTGATTCTTAAATACCACCATAAAACACTAGCTTAACAAGCCATTCTGAGCTGGCTTGTTTGGTCAACTCGACTAATTTAGTAACAGCTTGTTTTCTCAAGGGAAGCAAGCAGTTTTCTCAACTTATTTATGTCAATTCGTTACAATAAAAAAATGCTACACGGTTAGCTATACCTATATGCTTACAAACTGTTGAGCGCTACCTGACATAGACAATGTAACGCCAAACAAACCTCTCTTACTGAAAAATATTTAACATTAATCTCACCCATTAATATCGTAAATTATCACTTTCCCTTAAGTTTGCATCACTATTCAAATGGTACTAGTTTTTACTAAATCAGAAAATATTTTTATTTAGTTGTTAATATTCCTAGATGTAAATCGTTTAACTAGTATGGGAAATGAATCTATCAAAATTAAAAAACAGCCTATCAATGCAACAGGCGGACTTGATTTAATCTGTCCAGCCTTTGTCGATAAGCTATTTCGCGAACATCACCAGCGTGTTTATTTGGCTGCCTATCGAATATCTGGCAATGCTCACGACGCCGAAGATGTGCTGCAGTCTGTCTTTTTGGGTTTACTCAAGCGCTCTAGCAATGGTAATGACCATGCCGGAGTCAATCCGAAAAACTATTTGTGCAGATCTGCCATTAACGCCAGCCTTGATATTCTTCGCAGTAAAGGACGAAGACAAATACTTGATTTTGAAGAAATAGATGAACAAGCAGGGCCCGAGAGTTTGAGTGGGGCTAATGATTTGCTTCAAACTGAATTACGTAAACAATTGCGCAGTGCGTTATCAAGCTTAAACCAACGAGCAGCAGAAATTTTTGCTTTGCGATATTTTGAAGGTTTTAGCAATGCTGATATTGCGATAATGCTGGACACGTCAGCAGCTAGTATCGCCGTAGAACTTCATAGGGCTCGCGACCAATTGCAGAAATTTTTGAATAAATTTTCAGGAGATAATTTATGAAAGACGACATTAACAGCAGTAATGAAAACAATGAATTGGTCGATGCAGCAGTAGCATCTATCAAAGCCGATATTCCACCACAGGCAGAAATACTCGCAGCTGGTGAGCGCGTTGAACAGTTACTCAAGGCAGCGAATACCACTGAAGTCGAAAAGGCACCCGCTAACTCGTTAAAATTAGATTCAATTGAAGATTATATCGCGGCAATCCCTGATTATTTGGATAAACAGCTTTCTCCGGCGCAAACTGTGTTATTTGAAGAAGAGAGCCGTAGATCTATTCCATTACGCCGTGCGTTAAAGAATGCTAGAAGTAATACCACAGAAATGGCCCTCAAAGGTGATAAGAGCGATTCACAGCATCAAACAAATTCACAAAAGCGAACAATGTTAAACTGGTTTATCCGTAGTGCAGCTCTTGTTGTTATTGCGTTTACCGCTTTCATGATTTTACCTAAACTTCCGTCTTTAGACCAATCTCAACTGGTACTGATAGAAGAAATACAAGGGGATTTGTTTCTTGTTGAACAGGGCCAGTTAACGCCATTAAAAGAAGGCGTCTGGATTGAAGGACACCAAAACATTCGTACTTCCATAAACGGTGGTGCGCTTTTGGTACTTGATGACGGATCACGAGTTGAAGTGAATGAACGTACGCAGTTGAGTGTGGTTCGTCGTGGCTCAGGTAATCGCATAGATGTAGAGCGGGGGAAAATATTAGTCGAAGCTTCACCTCAAGGCTCAGGAACGCTAGTTGTTAAAACCAATGAAGTATTGGTATCTGTTACCGGAACTATCTTTGAAGTGGGCCATGGTACCATGGGCTCTCGCGTAGCCGTTATTGAAGGTGAAGTTCAGGTACTGCAAAAAGGCATAAGTGAAAGTTTATTACCCGGCGACCAAATAAGCTCGCGTTATGATTCTGTAGCCCTAAAAATTGCCGATGAAATATCCTGGAGTCGAGACGCCGACAAATATATTCATATGCTTAGTGCATTGTCAGCCCTCAAAAAAGATTTCAATTCAGTGATAGAGTCGGCTCCACGTTTTTCGACCCGTTTACTTGATCTTTCACCCATTAATACCGTTGCTTACATAGCAGTACCCAATGCACCTAAAAAAATAGCTGAAGTTTACGACTTGTTTAAGTCTCATTTTAATGCGTTAGAGGGGATGGGGGACGATTTACAGGCCGATACCAAGCAGTTAGATGCCATTATGGCAAGCCTTGCTGATATTGGTGATCTGCTTGGCGATGAAACCGTGGCGACAATTTCTTTAAACAGTACGGGTAATAATGCAGAGAATAATTTTCGCTTTAGTCCGGTTATCATATCTGAAGTTAATGCGGGTACTACCGTAGCTGATATAGCAGCACATTTGCAGCAGTTAGCCTTAAGTATTGGAGACGACGATAATCAGCATGAGATAAAAATTTCGCTTATTGATGATCCCGAACAAGCAGTTTCCGGTGAGTTATCAATTTGGTTAAAGGACGGTTTACTGGTAGCTACCGTAGGTGCTGACGCCATGACAGAGATGCAGGCGATTTTGGCACAAGGTTCAAGTGAATTTGTTGGTAGTGGTCTTCATGCGTTGCTAAACAATGCCTATGCAAAAGGTACTGAGATGCTTGGTGCTGTGCATTTAGCTAGAATAATGACAGAGGTAAAAGAATCAGAAAATGTCGATTCAAGTAAAGGATTAGCTGTTAGTGGATTAGACAAAGCGCAGTATTTAACGGCGGAAAGACGACAAACCGGTGATCGTACTTCCCTAGTGGCAGAGTTATTATTCGACGGTGAGCGCACCGGTATGATGTCTTGGCTAGCAGCTCCAGGACCCATGGCATCAATGGAATTCTTTTCCGTTGACTCAACCATGGTCGCGGCGGCGGCCTTTAAAGATCCCGCAATTATTATTAAAGAAATGAAACAAATAATTGAAGATTTTGCACCCGCTATAGACAACAGTGCAACGACACATGAAAGCCTTAATGAAGGATCAGTTGAAGGTGTAGTTGAAACACAAAATACTATCCACGACAGCCAAATATGGCAGCAAGTTCAGCGAGAAGTATTAGCAACATTAGGCGGTGAATTTGCCTTCGGACTCGATGGACCGTTATTGCCCGTGCCTTCATGGAAAGTAGTTTTGGAAGTTTATGACGAAAATATGCTGCAACAGAATATCGAACAGATAATCGTACACATCAATGAAAGAATGGCTGATGAGAACAAGGGGGCTTCGATACTTATATCAAAAACACAGATTAGCGACTTCAACGCCTACCAGTTGAGTAGCCAAGGGTTCGGTAACGCGAGTGACTTTCAAAAGCTGTCTTATGTTTATGTTGATGGTTACTTGGTCGCTGCAGCGAATATGGCGCAACTCGAAAATGCCATTAAATATTATCAAACCTCATCGAGTTTATTAACAGACAGCGAGTTTCAATCGTTATTGCCCAATAATGACGAGTTAGACTTCTCAGCACTAGTATTTAGCCGTATCGGTGAATTAGTGGCTGATCTGGTTGATAAAATACCAACAAATTTATCAGCAGATCAAAAAGAAATTGTACAAAATTTAAACTCAAATGTATCATCACTATACAGTGTTAATGTGAAGCCAAATGGTTTTAAGCTTCAACAAAATGGTAGTGCCGATCTCCCTTTTAGCATCGCACAGCTGTTGAGTTTGCAATCGCTAATTGAGGGCGTATCTGAAAATCCCTCTAAGTCGACGCAGACAAATGTAAGTATTGATGAAGCGACTGAATTGTGACCTGACTAATAAGATATTAAGAGAAATAAAAGTAAGTCAGCTAATAAGGGTCAACAGACCCTAGAATAAAGAGACAATCTTAATGGAATCAGACCGTTTAAACCAAGCAGAGAAAATAGATGAAGTGGGATCGGAAGTTGCTAGTCATGAAAAAAATAGAGACATAGCTGAAAAAAACACGGACAAACTTGCCTTTCCCCTTAACGGAAATGGCAACACCGATAGTGTTGCAGAACCCGCGGTTTTTGAATTGAAAAATTTATCTGTTAATTTTGGTCGACCCATCTTAGATAAACTGACGGCCAATGTTAGAGGAAATTGTATTGGATTACTTGGCCCTAATGGTGCGGGTAAAACCACGTTATTAAATACTTTGCTTGGCTTTAATCAGCCAAGTTCAGGTCGCGCTTCAATTTTTGGTTACGACGTCAGTAGTCAAAGCGACAGAGTACGACATATGGTTGGTTATATGCCTGAGCGGGATGCTTTTATTACCGGTATGACCGGCATTCGTTTTGTCCGTTTAATGGGGGAGTTGTCAGGGTTAAGTCCAAGCGACGCCTTAGAGCGGGCTCATGAAGTTTTCTTTTATGTCGGTTTGGGTGAAGCGAGATACCGAAAAATAGATAGCTATTCTTTAGGTATGAAACAATTGGTCAAGTTGGCACAGGCTATCGTCCATGGGCCAAAATTATTATTTTTAGATGAGCCCACCAATGGTTTAGATCCACCAGCGCGAACACGTATGCTACAACTGATCAGAGAGATCCGTGATGCCGGAGAAACCAAAATCATCATGGCATCGCATCTACTTAAAGATGTGGAAGAATGTTGTGATGAAGCACTGGTGTTAAAACAAGGTAAAATTGCCATCTATTGCAATTTGGAAGAAGAAAGACGTAGTGATCGTAAATTTTTACTGATGCATGTTCGAGGAGATAAAGACCGCTTTGTTAGTGCTTTGCGTAGCCTAGGCTGCGATGTTGCACTGACTAATCGCAGACGATTAAAAGTAATATTGGCACAACAAATAGAGATACGAGATGTTTATATGGCCGCCGAACAATTACAGGTGCAGATCAGAAGCTTAGATTATAAACGTGACTCGTTAGAAGATATATTTTTACGTGCGATGGAGGATGCGTAAATGGCTATTTTTCAACATGCATATCAAGGGTTTCATGGCCAGATATCGTCAACACTACGCCAGCCTTGGGTAATATTTCGCTATGCATTGGCAGATGTATTTAGTTCAAAATTGTTTACGGCATTTTTTGCATTATGTTTTATTCCTCCACTGGTTATGATGTGCATGGTTTACATGAACTATAACTTGGAAATGTTGAGTTTACTAAATCTACCACTGGATAAACTTATCACCGTTGATGCTAACTTTTTTGCTCATTGGATGCAGATACCGCAAATGTGGTTGGTTTTTGCCTTGGTTATGTTTGTTGGCCCGGCATTAATATCCCCCGATATAAGTAGCAATGCCTTACCACTTTATCTTTCAAGGCCAATCAATAAAACCAATTATGTTTTTGGTAAACTCTTGGTCTTATTGATACTTGGCTCATTAATAACCTGGATACCTGCTTGGTTATTGATCCTCTTTCATGCCAACTTAGGCGACGAACCTTGGTTGTTAAACAATTTACATATTCCACTGGCCTCAGTGGTCTCTTCACTGATCTGGATTATTTGCTTATCCATGTTATCACTCGCCGTATCGGCCTGGGTTAAATGGAAAGCATTAGCAAGATTGTTTTTCTTTGGATTTGTTTGGCTCAGTTCAGCGCTAGGTGCTGCTATTGAAAATATATATGGTGGTTGGAAGGGCAGCACTGTTAGTTTCATTGATTCACTCGATGTTATGGTATCGGGTTTATATGGTGTAAATAGCAGCAGTAGTATGCCAAGCACAGCGTCCTATCTATTTTTTATTACGGTCACTGTGTTAGCAACCTTGTTGCTGGCACGTAAAATTCGGGCTTTTGAGGTGAATCTATGACAGTTAAAACCACCACTGCAGGTTCAACTGAGTTAGATGCAGCGCATAAGCTCGCAGCCGAATCATTGCCTAGCATCGTTGTTGATAATGTATCTAAGTTTTATGGCGACGTACTTGGGGTCAATAGAGTTTCCTTTTCGTTAGGTGCAGGTATAACTGGCTTGGTTGGACCTAATGGTGCAGGAAAGTCGACTTTGATGAACTTAATTGCAGGCTTAATGCGACCTAACAGCGGTACACTTAAGGTACTTGGATTAACTCCTGCTCAGCCAGAAGTTTTCTTTAGACAAATTGGTTATTGTACGCAATACGACTCTTTTCCAATGGGCGTAACAGGGCGTAAATTCATAAATAATACCTTGCTTTTACATGGTTATACAAAGTCAGATGCCGCTAGGGCGACCTTAAAAGCATTGCAGCAAGTTGACCTTGTTGACGTTGCTGACCGTCGCATTGAGGGATATAGCAAAGGCATGAGGCAACGCATTAAGTTAGCACAAGCCATTTGCCATGAGCCGAAAGTTATTATTTTAGATGAGCCACTTAATGGTTTAGATCCCATGGCACGTACTCAAGTTATCGCTTTATTTCGTGAATTAGCGTCAGGTGGGGCAAGTATTATTATTTCAAGCCACATATTGCATGAAGTTGAATTGATTGCTGATCACTTGGTCATGGTTAATAGTGGTTATCTCGTCGCGGACGGAGAAGCAAGCGGTATCGCAACAGAAACAGGCGAACCTATGCGTATTTATATACGCAGTCATCATGCCATGGAAATGGCCCCAAAAATGTTTACTATAGAAGCCGTATTGGAAGTTCAAATTCATAAAGACGATTATGGTTTGTTTATTCTGACCCGCGATGCCGATAAATTTTTTCTGAAATTTAATACCCTAGTATTAGCACATAAGTGGCAAGTTGACGCCATAGGCCCGGCAGACGAAACGGTGGAAGCCATTTATCGCCATCTTATTGCAGAGGAGAAAGTCGCATCATGACACTATTCTTTCATGCACCATTTCAAGTCTTGATCCAATCACAAATTCAAGTGCCAACTCTAGTGCTAAGGAGGCTAAGATGAATATTTCTAATATTAGTGCTAATAGCAATACAAGCAATGAAAGCTACGGACCAAGTGTTAAAGCAGGGAATAATAATGCCGCCTTGTTACTTCGTCAGTTAGGTGCAATTGTTCGCATTGAAATAAATAATACGCTTTTTTCTAAACGATCATTGATCGCCTATATTTTAACCTTAATTCCGATCATATTGTTGTTGTCATTAGCTTTTAGAAATGGAGATTTTACGAGTACGGATTTCAGCATAGATAAAACACGACGAATTTTCGGCTTTATTTATTCTGGATTTATTTTGGGCGCTGTTGTTTTTCTCGGCAGTGCGGCCATCTTTACAGCCTTGTTTCGAGGAGAGATATTAGGCTGTAGCATGCATTATTATTTGCTTTCGCCGGTTCGAAGAGAATTGATTGTTCTAGGAAAATTTTTGGCAGGTCTATTATCGGCTTGGGCTTTATTTGGTCTGACAACGCTTATTTGTTACCTGCTGTTATACATTCCTTTTGGCATGACTCAATTACTTTCAGACATGACCGCCAGCATTGCCCCAACGCAAATGTTTACTTATCTCGGCATAACGATGCTTGGCTGTTTGGGTTATGGTTCACTTTTTATGGCAACTGGACTTATCTTTCGTAATCCTTTGTTTCCTGTGGCAATTATTGCGGGATGGGAATTTATCCACTTCGTGCTTCCTCCTGCACTAAAATTTTTCAGCGTTATCCATTATTTAAAGGGATTATTACCTATACCACTTAATAATAGCCCCCTTGCTATTGTTGTTACACCACCTTCAGTTTTAGTATCAATTATCAGTATCACGGTATTGGCGTTATGCTCGATTACCATAACGGCTCTCTATTTGAAGCGATTAGAAATTAGATACACAGAGAGCTAATGGTAAATAGTTCTCTAACATTTACTGATGTTAATGGCTGATTAAGGGAATTACTCATTTGTTGGCCTTATGAGTTTATTTTTCAATTATTTGAGTAATTGCCTTGGTATGTTGAGTTCACTTATGTGGTCAACTCGACTAATTGAGTAACCGCTTGAACTACTCATAATAGTTCAAGCGTCGCTATAAAATCCATTTAAATCATTATATTAAATGAATGGTGACAGTTAGCGATGCAGCCTCGAATTGTCACTTGCTATTTCAGCAATGATTTTAGCTATAACACATCACAACACCTTACATTTATTTATGGAATTGATTCTGGTTCAACTTGTAACGGGGAAATTTAACTAACTAAATCAACAGCCAAAATATTAACAATAGAATTTAGTCGTGAGTGTGCAAAGTTAGTTAAGCAGCACAATTTCTTTTTTAATGGATACCATTTTGGAAAACAGTAGCGTTTTCTCATTAAATAAGATGTCACTAATCCTCCCCATGCGTTCTTCGGGGGCAAAATACAAGGATTTTAAAGACGAATCAGCATTGAATTGCCAAAGCTTACCATGGCTGTCGGTAACTAAAATGTTGTTGTTTTCACCTTGAAATATCGAGAAAGATTTACTTTCTTTGAATCCAGCTACTGGTAATAACGAATCATCAACTATTTGCTTTAATACTAATTTATCATCAATTATAAATAAACTTCCTTGCTCAGTAAGTAGTGCTTTAGAACTAGGGCCTATGTACAGGGTTTCCATATGGTGACTGTCAAAGTTGAACAGTTTTATTGCATATTGATTATTCTCAATAACTTTAAGTAATAGTTCGCTTTCGCCGTTGGTGTGATAGATATCAACAACATCGAAAGGCATTTTTATTGGGGTAAGTTCGCCGTTAATATCGAGTAAAGTTAATCCCCTGCCTGAGTTAACAATCAATAAGCTACCATCCGGCGACCAAACAAAGGCGGTTGCTTCTTTATCTACAGGGAAATAACTTAATTGATTTGGGATACTGCTTGTCTCAGCCGAGTTTAACAACCAGATCTGGTTACTGCCACCTCGGTTTGATATAAAGGCAATTTGGTTTCCCTGCGGTTGATATTTTGCGTCCTGTTCATTCACCGTGCTGCGTGCAAGCATCTGTTGCTTTGTAACTATATTACCTGTCTTTTGTGATCCTTCAACTTTGTCCCAACTTAATTGACCAATATCAAGATCAAATGTCCCCATTGCTGCAACTATGCTATGGGCTTGTGGATGATATCTTGGGCCATAGATATTTTGCATAGCTGGAAAGCTGTACTCGGTAAACTGACCGTTGAGATCTACTGTATAAAGAGATTTTCCCGCAGAAGTAATCAAGCTTTCATGATTAGGATGCCAACTTAAGTGCCAATATTTATTGTGCTTATGCAAATCTTCTGGCTGTAACGCTGTAATAGTAGTCTCATTTGTTACCGGGTCAACAAGCACTAAACTAAAATTATGCACAGCATCAAATTGTGACAAAGCCAGTAAATTTAAATGGCCTGAATAATCTAACGAATAAATAGACTCTTTTTGAGGAGTATAAAGTGTGCTTATTTTATTGTCGCTTAGTGACATTTTTAAGAGTTTGTCTTGATCATCTTCAGTGCTAAAAAATGCAATACTTTCATTGTCTAACCACACAGGTGAATGATAATCCCCATTTTCACAACTAAGTACTTCTCTGGTCGCTTGTGGTGACGATTTAGCCAGAGCAAAGGATAATGCCCTTAGCTCTTCGCAGCCTTCTAGTACCTGATGTTTACTACAATGGGTCACACTTGAAAATATAATTTGGGAGCCATCTGGTGACCAACTTGGGGTACCATATATGCCGGCTTCTTCGGTTAATAAGTACTCTTTGTTATCTAGAGTATCCTTTGCCCACAACTGATTCTCACAACTACCTACAGAGCGTTCAAAGGCAATGTAACGTCCATCAGGCGAATAATTTGGCTGTAGCTCTTTGTTATCAGTTGCTGTTAAAGGAGTGAGCTTAGCAATGTTAAGCTTGTCTGCTGACATGAGTGCTTGGTAAGTAAAAAATGCAATAATGCTTAATATTGCAGCTGAAATTATTATCCAATGCTTAGCAATAAAAGCTCTATTAACGATAGCGTGCTCGGTTTCTTGCTCTGCTGGTTTTTCTTGTTTTTTGATACTTGCGAGTTCGGTCTGCCAATTAACATCAGTGAGCAAGCTGTAACCCACTTTAGGGTGGGTTGAGATCACTCTTTGTGTTTTGGCATCATCATTAAAGGCTTTTCGTAACTGAGCGATACAACGCTGAATAGCATTAGAGCCGACGACAGAACCAGGCCATACTTTATTTAATATGACATCATGGGGAACTACCTGTCCTTGATTTTCAGCAAGAATAAGTAAGACCTGCAGTACTTTTGGCTCCATAGAAAGAATATCGTCTTGGGCAACAATTTGTGAACGTGCCATATCAATACGGTAGTTACCGACATAAAACTCAAGCACTAAACTTCCCCTAAAAGCGATAACGTAATAAAAGCTAAAAGCGCAGTATACCTATCCAAAATATTTACGCTATCTAAAACCTTCAATCGTTTATAAATCTCATCAATAGCTTAATGGGATTACCAATAAAATGAGTTCATATAATAAATCATCATAAAAATTGTCACTTAACTTATTGATATTTATGGCATCAGCTTTTCTGTAGCTTTTTATCAGGCTCCCTACATTGAGTTACTCAGCTTATATGATGAAAATGAAGTGAATAAATAATTAACGGAAAATAATATTCTGATGAAAAAAGTTTATCTACTATTATTGGTAGCAATATTAGCCCAATCACTGTCTGTACTAGCAGCAACCCCAACAAAAGCTGATCAATATGACATAACCGCTGAAAAAATTACTGAGCAGGTTTATGTGCTTTCTGTGGCTTGGAGCAAAACGTCATTTATTAACAGCGCGATTATTGTTGGTGATAAAGGCGTGTTATTGATTACGGCGCAGATGTCCCCGGTAGCACCAAGTCTGGAGGCAAAAATAAAAGAATTAACAGGAAAAGCTGTCACTCATGTTTTTAATATGGCTACAGACACATTTCACTTTCACGCCAATCAATATTTTAAAGAGCGAGGGGCGCAATTAATTGCGCATAAAGCACTGAAATACACCCAAGCAAGCACAGAAATTTTGTTTGATGATAATTTTTCGATGAAATTTGGTGATGAAGTGCTTATTGCCCGTCATACACTAGCGCATAATAATGCCCAAACAATTGTTTATTTAGAAAATAGTAATGTAATGCTATTAGGTGATGCTTTTCGTACCAACAAATTGGTATACACAGGGTATCACGGCGTACAGGGGCAACTAGATGGTTTTAACCAAGCCTATGATATGGCCAATGATAAAACGTTAATCGTTTCAGGACACAAAGATTTACGTCTATTTAGTCAACGTGAAGAATTGAAACTGGCAGGCGAAACCTTAAGTAACTTTGCCCGGTTAGTTGGTAAAAAGCATAGCGCAGGCATGTCCGTTGCTAACATGACAGCAGATCAAGAATTGTTAAAGGCCGTAGCTATCTATCCTATCTATCGCGATAAACCTGAGTTGATCAAATATAATATTATACAATTGATCGAGTTAGAGTTTCGTCCAGCTTATGACATCGATAGCAAATCCTTACAAGCTTACGAAGGTCAATATCAAACAGATGATGGTACCTTTCTCAAGGTCAGTGTGAACAATGGCCTCTTGTTTGTAATGCAAGAAGGCAAATTTAAATTTGCGCTTAGTCCTCTGTCGCCTGAAAAGTTTGATCTTAAAGGACGTACAGACGCTTCCCACATGATGTT